>ERZ834769.2818-NODE-2818-length-12231-cov-3.527924_pt1 | contig 12231 bp, 7 predicted proteins | sample MGYA00519690_ERZ834769 | MGnify/ENA primary metagenome ERZ834769 (study PRJEB31850, sample SAMEA3708760) | human gut metagenome | biome: human gut; feature: human-associated habitat; material: faeces | place: China | collected 2014 ... | reverse complement strand
CAAGGAAAAATCATAAATTTTTTCTCTTTCTTTGTAACAATGGCTTTTCCGTTCCCGTCTACTTGATGAACGCTCTTCAATAGCGCGCATTGAAGAGCCGGAACTAACGGAATAAGTAACGATTAATACATTAGAAAGATGAAAAAATACATCGCAATCCTGATCCTCATCCTATCCTGCCAGGCAGGATACGGCCAGAGCATGGACAAACTGTTCAACGACTTTGCCAAGCAAAAAAACGTAACCCGCGTAACGGTCGGCCCGTTCCTGATGAAAATAAGCAGCCTGTTCACCGAGACGATGGGCGTGAACAGCATCGAAGTCCTTTCTTTCGAGGAATGCGGCAGTACCGTCAAAGACGATCTCCGCACTGCCATCAAAAAACTGAAAGACCCGAATTACGAAACAATGGTCACGACCAGTGAAGGTGAGAACCGGACGAAAATAATGGTACGCATCGACAAAGATGTCATCCGCGAACTGGTAATCCTGACGACCGACGGTGGCGACGATGCCCTGATCCGCATCAAAGGAAAGATCAAGCCGTCTGACATCGAGAAAGTAATAAACGACCACAAAGATGGATGTTGAGAGCTTTAAAAGGCTGTTCCTTCCCCTCCATCCCAAGCTCTTCCGGATCGCTTACGCGCTGGTCGGAAACAAGGCCGATGCCGAAGATATCCTGCAAGATGCCTACTATAAGCTTTGGAGCCGGCGGGATGAACTGTCCGATATCCGGAAGCCGGAAGCCTTCTGCGTGAGGCTGCTCAAGAATCTTTGCCTCGATTATCTTCGTTCTGCCCGTGCGGGCAGGCATGAGGGAGATGTCACCGAAGCCGTCACCCTCTCGACAGATTCTTCTCCGGACGAAGAACTGGAAATGCAAGACAAAGTGCAGCAAGTCCGCCACCTGATCGACTGCCTGCCGGAAAACCAGCGGCAAGTCCTCCGGTTGAGAGGGATCGAAGACTGCTCGATGGACGAGATAGAACAGATCACCGGCCTGAGTGCCGTCAACATACGGGTGCTACTTTCCCGTGCACGAAAAATAATCCGGGGACAACTTGAAAAATATTATACATACGAATATGAACGATAAAAAGATAGACGAACTGATCAACAAAGCCCTCCAAGAGGAGCAGGCTTTACCCGAAGGACTTTCCCGCAGGCTGGAAGAGCAGATCGACGCCTGGGCTGCCACGGAAGAAAAGAAGACTCGTTCATTGACCCGTAGACAGACTTTGTACTGGCTAAGCGGGATCGCCGCCTCCATCCTGCTCTGCATCGGCCTTTTCCAGTACGAAGCATCGTATCAGGCCCACGACCGGCTCAGCGACACTTACACCAATCCGGAAGATGCCGCCGTCGCCGCCGAAAAGGCTTTGCTCCTGCTCTCGCAGAACCTCAACAAAGGCATCAGCCAGGTGGACAATGCCGGGCAGGAGATAGATAAAGTAAACAACATTTTAAACAAACATTTAAACGATTAATCTTATGAAATCCAAGAATATATTCCTGATCCTGTTTCTTTGCTGCACCAGCCTGTGCTTCGCCCAGGACAAACTGTTCGAAAAATATGCCGACATGGATAACGTGACATCCGTCTTCATCTCCAAGAAAATGTTCGACATGATCCCTAACGTAGAAAGCGGCGGCCTCAACCTGATGAACCTGAAAGGGAAAATAAACAGCCTCCAGATCGTCACTTCCGACAAGCGGGAGGTACGGGACCAGATGCGGAAAGAATTCAGCAGCCTCATCGGCCAATCGCACGAAGAACTGATGCGGGTCAAGGACAACGACACGCGCGCCTCTTTCTACATCGTCCAGAACGGCGACCTGATCAACGAAATGATCATGCTGGCCGACACGGATTCGGACTATGTGGTAATCCGGATAACAGGCAAGTTCACTTTGCAGGACATACAGGATGTGGCAACAAGTTTTTCCCAAAGCGATAAAAAAGAGGTAACGATCAGTTACAACTAAAACAAGAAAAGCATAGTTATTCCGAAACGATAATTATGCTTTTGGAATACCTTAGTTCTGGTAGAACTAAGGCTATTCTTGTCTATTGTTTGCTACCGTGACAAAATTAGATATATAAAACTACCGGATGTTTTCAAAAATGATATTAAAATTAGTCAAATTGATACTCTTTCAAAAAAGATATTCTCCTTTTTTCCTCCCAAAAGACTCTAATAACCTCTACAGATAGACCAAAACCGACGACCGAGCCTACTTTTTTATAATTATCCATACCATATAGTTCATAGTTCTACCAGAACAAATTCAATTGTAATTTTAAATCATTTGCCTATGGAGAGAAGTAAAGAACACACCTAAAAAGTTTTAGTAGAGAAAATTAGAGTATTTCAACTGTTAAATTAAATTTTAATATTATGATCAAATCGATATACAGCAATCTATTGTCTAAAGCTGTACTATTATCAGTATTTTTAAGCCCCGGATATGTGATTTCAACAGCTCATGCAAACACAGGTTCCATCAGTGGTATAGAACAAACGAACGGTAAACTGTCCGGACGGGTTATCGACGCAAAAGGAGAACCTATACCAGGTGCAAACATTTTCATCAAAGGTACTACCATCGGTACTATTACGGACATGGACGGTAATTTTTCCATAGATGTTAACCCCAATCAAATACTCACCATCAGTTTCATCGGATATGAAACAAAAACAATCCCTGTCTCCAACCAAAAAACATTAAATATCGTTCTGAAAGAGACTGTAAACCAGCTGGACGAACTTGTTGTCGTTAGCTACGGTACGCAGAAAAAAAGGGATTTGACCGGATCTGTTTCAAAGATAGATGCAGGAGAATTAGAAAGTTTTCCCGTAGGGCAATTTGCTCAAAAGCTCCAAGGACAGATAGCTGGTGTACAAATCAACCAGTCAACAGGACAACCGGGTAAGGGCATGGGATTCCGTATCCGTGGTGCAGCTTCTATCAATGGCGGCAGTTCACCTTTATTCGTGGTCGATGGGATCCCTGTCAATATGGACTTAAGCAGTATCAACCCGGATGAAATCGAAACCTTTTCCATCCTGAAAGATGCCGCTGCCACTTCTTTGTATGGATCACGCGCCGCCAATGGCGTCGTACTGATCACAACGAAGAGAGGGAAACAAGGCAAAACCCAGGTAGATGTGAACGCTTCATTCGGCATCCAGACTTTAAAGGGATTAAAGACTCCGGATGTTATGAATGGGGAAGAATTTGCTCAATACAAAAAAGAATACTACGAAGATGCAGCCAGATATGAAGGGTATACCGGAGGAGTTCCGGAACAATATCAAAACCCATCCCAATACGGTGCCGGAACCAACTGGTATGACTTGCTGACACGCAACGCCGCCACACAGAATTACAGTATCAGTGTGACAGCCAATAAAGATAAGTTCAACACGGCTATCGTATTAGGCTACTTCCGCCAGGATGGCGTCATGTACAATTCTAATTTCGAACGTTATTCTTTACGTGCAAACAACGATTATCAGGTAAACGACCGATTAAAATTGGGACTGAACATAGCTCCCACCTTGCAAATCAAAAACAACCAAAATACAGACGGAGGCTGGCAGATATTAAGCGCTGCGTTCTTGGCTGACCCGACTGTAAATCCCTACGATGAAAACGGAGAACCTATTCTTTCTTTAAACTCTCCGGGCATGTTCCCCCAGCCTAACTGGATACGCGTTTTACATGAAAAAACAAGTAAAACACAGGATTTGGCTTTATTAAGCAATGCTTTTGCAGAACTGGATATATGGAACGGCATCAAATATAAATTCCAGGCAGGTTTCGATTTAGGAGCCAAGAACTACAGGGATTTTACACCTTCGACATCCGGAGGAGCGATGTTCACTGCTCCCCCTCAGAAAGCAAGCGGACAATACAATACCAACTTCCATTATAGCTGGACTATCGAAAATATGTTGATGTATAACCATAAATTCGGAGACCACAACATCGATGCACTTGTCGGTTACAGCGCACAAAAATATTCCAACGAATATAACCAACTGACAGCAACCGACTTTCCAAGTGATGATATCGCCTGGATGGGTGCCGGTGCCACAAAAAACGGTGACAACAACATCGAACAATGGACGCTGGCCTCCGTCATTGCACGTGCAAACTACAGTTTCAAAGATCGTTACTTACTACAGGCAACTTTCCGCCGGGATGGGTGCTCACGTTTCGGAACAGGTAATAAATATGCAAACTTCCCTTCCATATCCGCCGGATGGATTGTATCTGACGAGGCTTTCATGGAACCGGTAACCGATGTTATGAATTATCTGAAAATAAGAGCCAGCTATGGATTAACCGGTAACTACAATATTGGTAATTACCGATATATTGCGGGAGTTAGCACTTACAACTATGTCCTGGGTGGTTCTTTAGCTCCGGGAAAAGGATTGGGTAACTTAGGGAACAATGACCTAACTTGGGAAGAAACAAAGCAACTGGACTTAGGTGTCGATATCGGTTTCCTAAACGATCGTATCTACTTGATGTATGACTATTATAATAAGAAAGTTGACGGACTTTTGTATCAGGTCGATATTCCGAGAGCTTCCGGCTTTTCCAACATTTATTCCAATATCGGTGATTACAAAGCATGGGGACATGAAATCACTTTGCAATCCCGCAATCTTGTCGGTGATTTCAAATGGACTACCAATTTGAATATTGCCTTCAACCGGAATGAGATAACCCAAATGGGAACCAACAACACCCCGAAAGGCGGATATTCCAACCAGGAAGATTTCAACCGCTTAGCAGTAGGAGAACCTATCGGTATATTCATGGGATATGTATTTGACGGCGTATATATGACCGAAGAAGAGTTTAACTCCCAGCCAAAGCATGCCTCATCCGAGATCGGAACGGTCCGCATGAAAGATGTCAGTGGTCCCAACGGTGTTCCTGACGGTATAATCGACAATAATGACCGCGTAAAAATCGGTGATCCGAATCCAGATTTCATTTATGGTATGACAAATGAATTTTCCTGGAAGAACTTCGACCTGAGTATCCTGATCAGCGGACAGGTAGGCGGCGACATCATAAATTCAAACTACGAGCACACTTTGAATATCGACGGTTGTTTCAATGTATTGAAACAAGTTGCCAACCGTTGGCGTTCTCCGGAAAATCCGGGTGACGGACAGGTTCCGAGAACAAAAGCCGGTACCACGGAATTATTCCGCTTTAATAATAGCAGTTGGGTATATGATGCTTCCTATTTGACCATAAAGAATATCACTCTGGGCTACACGATTCCGATCAAACCGAGCCAGTATCTCTCCAAACTCCGGGTATATGTAACAGCCCAGCAATTGGCTACATTCACCAAATACCCAGGTATGAACCCGGAAATAGCCATGAATGAAGATATGGGATGGAACGGTTTAGGGGTAGACCGTACGACTTACCCGGTTCCAAGAACATTCAGTATCGGATGCAACATCTCATTCTGACAGGAAAATAAATTATAAATTTAAAACGAAAGATCATGAAAAAGATATTTAGTTTAGTTGTTGCATTATTGACTTTGGCTTCTTGTTCGGAAGATTTCCTGAATCTGACGCCTCAATATTATCCGAATGATGCGACATTCTTTAAAACTCAGGAACAATTCACTCAAGCAGTGAACGGAGCCTATTCCGCTTTACGGGGAGTATCGGCAAGACAAGGATATCTGATGGGAGAAATGCGTTCCGACAACACGCATTACACCCGCTATAAAGCGGATCGCGGTCTACACATCCTGTATCGCGAAAACATTGCGGATTTTGTCGTAGACGACCAGAATCAGTGGACAAATGAAATGTATTATGCATGTTATACAGGCATTTCAAGAGCCAACACCATTCTGAACCGCATTGAAGGGACAAGTTTTCCCGATGATTTCAAAAATCAAACGATCGGAGAAGCTAAATTCATCCGTGCCTTCATGTATTTCCAATTGGTGCAATGCTACGGAGACATCCCTTTGCATCTGGAAGAAGTGACGGGAGCGGACAACGCATTCTTACCCCGTTCGTCCGTTAACGACGTATATACGGCCATCGTCGACGATGTGAAAGACGCCATAGAGAAACTTCCGACAGTCAAATTCCCGCAAAACGGTGCGGCAACCAAAGGAGCAGCCAAAATGCTTTACGCTTATGTATTAATGACAAAGCCAGACCGGGATTATGCGACAGCGGAAGCACAGTTGAAAGATGTCATGAATATGGGATATGAATTACTCCCCGATTACGCCGATATATACGACACATCCAAAAAGAACGGGAAAGAATCGATCTTCGAAATCCAATATCAAATGGGAGATCAAGGACAGCAAAGTGATTGGCTGTACTACTTTATTCCCAAAACAACGAATGCGGAAATTATTACAGGTGTTCCCGATTGCAGTACATTGCTGACAGGAGGCTGGAATGTCCCGACACCGGAAATGATTGCTTCTTACGAGCCGGGAGATCTCCGTGTCGATCCGTCTATCGCGGTTGCAGTCGGTACACTGGACGCGGCAAACGCATTAGTCGTGGCCGATGTACTAAAAGTCGGCGATCCCAAGATCAATGATTACCCTATAAACTATCCGTTTATCAATAAATACCGTCACGCACACTCCAAGATAGAAAATACAGACGATAACTGGCCTGTTTACCGTTATGCGGACTGTCTGTTATTGTTAGCCGAATGTCTGGTGGAACAAGGACGTGCAGGGGATGCAACACCCTACGTCAATCAGGTACGTGCACGTGCAGGTTTACCTGCTGTTACAACAATCAATGCCGAGGTGGTTGCCAATGAGCGACGTCATGAACTTGCATTTGAGAACCATCGCTGGTATGATTTGTTGAGAACAGGAAAAGCTATTGAAGTAATGACCGCCTACGGAAAATATATCAAAACGGTCGATACGGAACTGCCGGACCGTACCTATCAGATAAAACCGGAATACTTGCTTTATCCGATTCCTTACAACGAATTGCAATTAAATGATCAACTCAAGCAAAATCCCGGTTATTAATTATCATATTAACAAAAAGACCTTTACTTTTGTAGTAGAGGTCTTTTTACTATTAACACCATGAATACACGACACATTATCAGAAACTTTATATATGCCGTAGCGGGAGGTATCCTGTCTCTCGGAACGGTCGGTTGCAGTGGCAACAAAGCGGAAACGACAGACAGTTTTTCCACTCTGGAAACCCAGTTCTCCAATCCTTCATCCGAGTTCCGTACAGCTCCTTTTATGGTTTGGAACGGAAAAGTTACGGAGGCTGAAATAGACCGCATGCTGAAAGACTTTAAAGATGCGGGCTGCGGAGGAGCTTTTATCCATCCGCGTCCGGGCATGATCACGGAATATATGTCCGACGAATGGTATTCCCTATATCGCTATGCCGTCGATAAAGGAAAAGAAATGGGATTGGACATCTGGATCTACGATGAAAACTCCTATCCCAGCGGATTTGCCGGAGGACATGTTCCGGAAGAGATGCCCGAATCCTACAACCAGGGACAAGGACTTGCCCTGACGAAAGCAGAACTCTTGCCAGACGAGACAGACGCATATTCCATCATCCTGAAAAAGGAAGGTGACAAATGGGCTGACATTACGCAAAATACGAATACATATAAAAAAGCGAAAGGAGATTATTACCTCTACAAAAAGACCTACTTAGGCAAGTCGGACTGGTACGGTGGCTACTCATATGTCGATCTGCTTGTTCCCGGCGTAACAGAGAAGTTCATCGACATCACAATGAAAGGTTACGAGAAGAGCATACAAGACGAGTTCGGGAAGTCTGTTTTCGGTATCTTCACCGACGAACCGAACATCAGTAGTCCGGGTGGCCTGCGTTGGACTCCGGATCTGTTCGAAGTCTTTCAAAAGCAGTGGGGATATGACCTGAAACCACTCCTTCCCCTCCTGAACGAAGAGACTGGGAATTGGAAACAAGTCCGCCACAACTATATGGAAACCCTGTTGCAAATGTTCGTCGACCGCTGGTCCAAACCTTGGCATAACTATTGCGAGGCGAACAACCTGAAATGGACCGGGCACTATTGGGAACACGGTTGGCCGCAGATGAACGACGGACCGGACAATATGGCAATGTACGCCTGGCATCAGGTTCCGGCCATTGACATGCTCTTCAACCAGTTCGACGAAACGAATCCGCAGGCACAGTTCGGCAATATCCGTGCGGTAAAAGAATTGCGCAGTGCCGCCAACCAGACAGGCCGCAGCCGTACCCTCAGCGAAACTTATGGAGGCGGAGGCTGGGACGAAACTTTCAAGGATTTCAAACGGTTAGGTGACTGGGAATATGTACTCGGAGTCAACTTCATGAACCAACATTTAGCCCACATGACACTGACGGGAGCACGCAAATACGACTATCCGCCGGTATTCACCTATCATTCTCCCTGGTGGCCCGACTACCGCGAACTGAACGACTATTACGGACGCCTTTCATTTGTCATGAGTAAAGGAGTCCAAAAGAATGATATCCTGGTGTTGGAACCCACTTCTACCTTATGGAGTTATTACGTCCATGCAGGAAGTTCCCCGAAACTCATGGAGATAGGAACCGATTTCCAGGCTTTTGTGACAACTTTGGAAAAGAACCAGGTAGCATATGATCTCGGTTCCGAGAACATCATCAAAGACCTCGGAAAGGTAGAAAACGGGCGTTTCATCGTAGGCAATACCTCCTACTCGACTGTCGTTCTGCCTCCCATGATGGAGACCTTAAACAAGCCTACCTTCAACCTCTTGCGGCAATTTGTAGAACAGGGTGGACAGATCATAACCTTCTCCGCTCCCACCCGGATAGACGGAGCCGTCAATGACGAACTGGCCGGACTGTTGGCCAGTACAGCCGTCACATCGCTCCCGGAACTGTCCAAAGATGTAATTGCCCGGTATTTCTCTTCCGATAACTTCAGCATCACTTTCAACGGTGGCAACCTGTATCACCACCGTCGCCAGTTTGCTGACGGAGAATTGGTTTTCCTTGTCAACTCTTCAATGGATGAAGTTGTAGACGGCACCCTTTCTACGCAGGGAAAAGCCATGCTGGAAATGGATGCACTAAACGGAGAAATCTATACGTATCCGTCTTCAAAAGAAGGAGACAAACTAAGTACATCTTTCCGGATCGAACCGGCAGGAAGCCTCTTGCTTTACTGTTCTGCCAAAAAACCGAAAAGCTATCCGGAACGTCCTGGAAAAGTAGGAAGCAGCCCGGTTACGGCAACAAGCCGAACCACCGTCAGCCGCTTACGCGACAATGCTTTGACAATTGACTTTTGCGACGTTACGGTAAAAGGAAAAACACATAAGAAACAACATTTCTCCCGTGCCGCCGATATCGCTTTCAAAGCACACGGATTCACCAACGGCAATCCCTGGAACACCTCCGTACAATACAAACGGAATATCCTCGATCGCGACAACTTTAAGGATGGCGGCTTCACAGCCTCCTATCATTTTACGGTAAACGACGCTTTCGACTATTCCGGTATCAAACTGGTTTCCGAACGCCCCGAACTATTTACCGTCAAAATCAACGGGAATCTCGTGAATGCTCTTCCTGGTGAATGGTGGCTGGACCGTTCTTTTGGCGTTTATCCGATAGGCGGACAGGTGAAAAAAGGTAGCAATACGGTAGAACTCAGTATCAACCCGATGAGTATTTTTGCGGAGATAGAACCGGTCTACATCATCGGAAACTTCTCGGTCGTACCCGAACAAGAGGGATGGAGCATCGACGCACCACAGGAATCGTTCACACTGGGTAGCTGGAAAGAACAAAAGCAACCGTTCTACTCATGGGATATGAGCTACAGCAAAGAGTATGCCCTCAACGACCTTACAGACAGGTATGCCGTCAAACTGAACAAATGGAACGGCACGGTAGCAGAAGTATACGTCAACGGAAAGAAAGCCGGTATGATCGCCTTCGACCCCTGGCAACTGGATGTAACGTCTTACCTGAAAGAAGGCAGCAACACGATCGACGTACATGTGATCGGCAGCTTGAAGAACCTGTTAGGCCCGCATTACCGGAATCCGGCTCCCGGCCTGGCATCTCCCTGGCATTGGAAAAACGTAGACAAACCGATACCCGGAAAAGAATACCAGATGGTGGATTACGGGCTGATGGAAGACTTTGAATTAATTCATTAAACATACACGAAAAAAGGGTGCGTGCTTTTCCGGAAAAGCATGGCACCTTTTTCAAAAAAGGACGGCAGCATGAAAAATAGACTTTTAAACATTTGTATCTTATGTATGGTTTTTCCTTTCTTTCTACAGGCAGCGGACACACATTCCGTTTATAACCTGAGATGCGAACAGGAAGAAAACCCGTTAGGAATCGAAACAGGACAACCTTGTTTCAGCTGGCAGATACAGGCACAACAACGGAACTTCGAACAATCGGCCTGGCAGATATTAGTGGCCGACTCTCCGGAAAAACTACAAGCTGGCAACGGAAATATCTGGGATAGCGGGAAAATGCTTTCTTCCGCTTCGATTCTTGTTCCTTTCAAAGGAAAAGAATTGAAAGCAGGACAGACCTACTACTGGAAAGTAAGGAGTTGGGATAAGGAGGACAACCCTTCCCGCTGGAGCTGTACACATACCTTCGGCATGGGGCTTCTTTCGAAAAAAGACTGGAGCAATGCCAAATGGATTGCACTGGAAAAAGACAGGAAAGACGAAATCGTCACGACAGGGCTGCACGGACTGGCCAACGTGGACCGGGAGCTCAAAGGCAAAAAGATCGGTATGTACCGCCTCCCCCAATTCCGAAAAGAATTTACGGTTCGGAAACCTGTGAAACGAGCGACCGCCTATGTCTCCGGACTCGGACATTTCGATATGTTCCTGAATGGGGAAAAGGTAGGTAACAATTTTCTCGATCCGGGATGGACTAAATACGATAAATGTGCGCTATATGTCACTTTCGATCTGTCCGGACAGCTAAAGCAAGGCGGAAACGCAATAGGTGTCATGTTGGGGAACGGCTTTTTTAATATCCCGCGGGAACGTTATTTCAAACTGCTTGCTTCATATGGCGCTCCACGCCTCTTGATGAAAATACAAATCGAATATGCAGACGGCAGTACGCAGGACATCGTAACCGACACAGACTGGAAAACAACCGAAAGCCCCGTTACCTACAGCAGTATTTACGGTGGTGAAGACTACGATGCCACGAAAGAACAGGCCGGATGGATGCAACCCGGTTTCGACGACCGTACCTGGAACAAAGCCCTCGACACAGGCTGGAAAACCCGGCTCCTCTCCCAACGTTCCGCACCGCTGACCGTACGTGACCGGATCCCCACCGTCCGTCTTTTCAAGACCAGGCAAGGACAATGGGTATACGATTTGGGACAAAACTTTTCCGGCATCATACGGCTTTCCCTGCATTCAAAGGACACGCACCCGGTTAAGCTCTATCCGGCTGAACTGCTGAATCCGGACAGTACCGTAAACCAAAGCGCGTCCGGCGCTCCTTTCTGGTTCGGTTACACACCGAAAGGAAAAGGTTTTGAAAGCTGGCAACCCCAGTTTACTTATTACGGCTTTCGTTACGTGCAGGTCGAAGGTGCTGTTCCTGCCGGCCAACCCAATCCGGACGGACTACCTGAAATAACGGAAATCACCGGTCTTCATACTTGCAATTCGGCCGAAAATGTAGGAAGTTTCCATTGTTCCAAGCCGTTGTTTAACCAGACATATGAACTGATCGACTGGGCGATCCGCAGCAATATGGCAAGCGTACTGACCGACTGTCCGCATCGTGAGAAATTAGGTTGGCTGGAAGAAGCGCATCTGATGCAATACTCCGTACAATACCGCTACAACCTGGCACGCCTGTACGAAAAGACATTCAACGATATGCGCTCCACACAAGCAGCCAACGGCATGATACCGACCATTGCTCCCGAACTGGTCGAATTCGAAGGAGGCTTCAAGGATACGCCGGAATGGGGAAGCACATTTGTCATCAGCCCTTGGTACATTTACCAATGGTATGGCGATACGCGCCCGATCGAAACCTATTATCCGGATATGCAACGCTACATCGACTACCTTTCCTCGAAAGCCGACAACCATATTATCGCCTACGGCTTGGGAGACTGGTTCGACATCGGCCC
>ERZ834769.2814-NODE-2814-length-12240-cov-4.187854_pt1 | contig 12240 bp, 7 predicted proteins | sample MGYA00519690_ERZ834769 | MGnify/ENA primary metagenome ERZ834769 (study PRJEB31850, sample SAMEA3708760) | human gut metagenome | biome: human gut; feature: human-associated habitat; material: faeces | place: China | collected 2014 ... | reverse complement strand
ACACCTTCTTCCAGCGCATCCTGCGGGCCTTCATCAAGGAGCTGGGCATCGACCTGAACTACAACATCGAGTTGGAGACCGCATCGGTACTGACCAAGAGCGCCGACGCACTCGTCGAACAAATCACCTCCGACCCGGAGCTGCAACGCTGGCTGACCGATTTCGTGCAGGAGCGCATCGACGACGGCGCCAAGTGGGACATCCGCGACGGTATCCTCGCGCTGGGCGACGAGTTGTTCAAGGAGCGCAATCGCGACGCACTGGCCGCAGCCGGAGACAAGGAGACGCTCGTGCGGCAGGTGAACGAGGCCACGACCCGAAGCGCCGCTTCAAAACGACATTTCCAAGCGATTGGTAAACAGGCGGTCGAACGAATGAATCAGACAGGCGTCACTCCCGAAAGTTTCAAGGGCGGGCGCAACAGTTTCGCCCAAATCTTCCGCAAGGTCGCCGCAGGCGAGATCGTCCCGCCGACGAAGACGGTACGCACCTGCGCACTGTCGACCGACGGCTGGTGCACGAAAACCGCATCGCCTGCGGTAGTCGCGGCCGCCGCACTGCTGCAACCCCTGCTCGCTGAGTTGTGCGCATTCTACGACGAACACGTCCGGCTGTGGAACACGGCGGAACTGCTGCGCGAAAAGGGCTACGAGATCGGGAACGTGGACTGCACGATCCGCGCCCAGCAGCCCAGGTTGCGGCCGCACATCGACGCCATGCGCCGTGCGATGGCCGGCGCAATGGGCGTAGACGACGACCGGGTGTCGGTCAAGGCCACGACCACGGAGCATCTGGGCTTCGAGGGGCGCGAGGAAGGCATCTCCGTCTCCGCCGTGGCGCTTATTTACCGTCCTGCGGACAGGAAATAATTCAGAATTTACAATTCAGAATTCAGAATTGCTTATATTTGTACGATCAAACACCAAACCGCGACGCCTATGAAGCAGTAGAAAACAACCTTTCAACTCCGTGCCTGCGGGCACACGACATATAAAAAGTGCATCGGCTTTTCTTCTTACGTCGGAAAATTGGACACTTTCTAACAAGTAAGGGACTAAAGGCGATGCTCGTGCTGTTTTACGGCGCGGGCATTTCTTTCATCTTACTTGTAGGTCGTCCAATACCTCCGACGTGGATAAAGGAATTTGTCCGCGTTTTTTATTGACTCTTAACCCTTAACCAATCTATCAAAATGAAACAAAACCGTATTCTGCTGCCGTTCTTGGCGATCTGTCTGGTCGCATGCAGCAAAGATGATGACGAAGGACATTCGAAAAACGAACAGAATGTTCCGGTAAAAGAAATTACATTTAAGAACTGTTCTTTTACCATGGTAAAAGTAGATGGAGGAACATTCCAGATGGGAGCAACCCGTGAACAGGAGGCGAGCGGCTGGAAACCGGATCGCACCGAATATCCTGTACATAAAGTGACGCTCAATACCTTTTATATCGGAGAAACAGAGGTCACAAAGGAACTTTGGAGCGCAGTTATGGAAACAGAGTGCGACTATTCTGAATACCATAAGCCTCAAGGCGTGGAGTGGAACGACATTCAACCTTTTATCGAACGTCTCAACCAAGCAACGGGATTAAAATTCCGGTTACCGACCGATGCCGAATGGGAATATGCAGCACGGGGAGGCAACCGATCCCAGGGACACATTTATCCGGGCTCCGACATTTCGATCCTGGCGGCCTGGTGTTACAACAATGCCGGAACCTATATACTCAATGAAAACAAGTGGGATTATTGGGAGTTACGTAACAATGGAAACAGCCCGCATTATGTAAAACAGTTATTACCCAATGAACTGGGATTGTATGACATGGGCGGTAATCTTTACGAATATTGCAGTGACTGGCTGGGCGATTATCCCGAGGAACCTCAAACAAATCCACAAGGTCCGCAAAGCGGGTCTATGCGCGTTATACGGGGCGGATGTTGGGCTATTTGGTCCAATTCCGCACGCGTATCACACAGGCCTGCACAATCTTACAATTCGGATTATGTAGGTTTGAGGCTGGCCATGAGTACCGAGTAATTTCAGATAAAACGGCGCCTATAATTGATTCGGCGCCGTTTTATCCTTCATTTTCTAATCCATCCTGCGATACCGCGGGTCGTTCACCCGCTTGTTCCACAGCCAGCCGACGTAGCGCATCGTGACGTCGGGCGTCAGGAGCGTCAGCACCGTTTCGCCCGTGGCGGTCGAGACGGCGAAATCGGCGTGGTAGAGCGTGTTGCCGTCCGAAATATTGAAGGAGACCGACCAGCCCCACTGCACGCGGGCCGCCCGGTAGTCGCGGACCGACATCGAATCGAAATTCAGCATCTCGACATACTGGGTGATGCCCCGTTCGGTAGGCAGGTGCACCTCGACATGGTCGACGAACACCCCGAAAAAGAAGTAGTCGGCATAGATCGAACGGATCATTCCGCCGGGTAGCTGCTGCATCGAGTTGGGGAAGAACATATAGTCGCGCGACTGCACCAGCGAGTCGATCTTCGCGGCGTAGACCCGGGCCTTATAAGCCCTGCGCTGGGCGCGGTCCATCCCCGCCGCAGGCTCCTCGTAGACGGTCGTATGCTCCACGACCTGCACCGGGGCCTGCTGCACGGGAACGATCGTCGTCTGCGGCACGCTGTCCGCGGCGGAAGTTTCGAGCGTATACTGCGGGGTCTGCGCGACGGCGGCGCAGGCAATGAAAGAGAGTGCGCCGCAGGTGGAAAAAACGGAGTGTTTCATAAGTCGGACATCGGATTGAACGGGAAAAAAGCCCCCGCCTGAGGCGGGGGTTCGGGGATCGCCGGAGCGGCAAACGGACAGCGCAGCGGATACGGCTGCCCGGGATGGGTCCGGCAAAATGAATTTACGTCAATAGAGCTGCGAAATCGAACCCGTATACTGCACGGGGTTATACCACGGATTGGTGATCGTCAGCGTAGCCCCGCCCGTGCGGGAGAAGATTTCGAAGGTGAACGTGTAGGTCGACGCCGAGAACAGCGAGGTCGAGAAGGTCACCATCCAGCCTTCGTGCGTCTGCTCGGTGATATAGCCCTGCAAATCGGAAACGGTGTAGTTGATGATCGTCACATAGTAAGGCGGCACGTAACCCTTGATGTAGGGAAGCGTGATGTCCGCCGTTCCGTCCCACATGCCGACGTTGAACGCAGGGTTCATAATCTGGCGCATCGGACCTGCGGGCTGACGCTGGAAGGTCGTCGGGTTGAACTGGAAGTTGCGCGACAGCACGAGCGAGTCCATGAACTTCTCGTAGTTGGCGATACGTTCCGCACGGCGTTTCTCGCGCACCTCGCGGCGTTCTTCCTTGGGCGACAGCACTTTTTTCTGTCCGATCACGGTAACGGCCGCCGCACAGAGCAGCAGGCCCACAACGATAATGACTGTTTTTTTCATAGCACATAAGGTTTGTTACGGCTATGAAAGCAAGTTTTGTGCCGAAAGCGGGATCATGGGCCACTTTCCGCTTCCGGACACCGTTGCCGTCACGGGCGTCGGCGTTTGCATACGCCGCCCTCCCTCGGGACGAGTTTCAGAGCCTCACGGCAGAGCGCCCCGCCGGACAGACGGAGACGCTACAACCCCAGCTTTTTGAGGAACTGACCCGTGTAGCTGCCCTCGCACTGCGCCACCTCGTGCGGCGTGCCCGCGACGATGATCTCCCCGCCGGCCGCCCCGCCCTCGGGACCTATATCTATAATATGGTCGGCGACCTTGATGACATCGAGGTTGTGTTCGATGACGATGACCGTATTGCCGCGGTCGACGAGCTTGTTCAGCACCTCCAGCAGCAGACGGATGTCCTCGAAATGAAGCCCCGTCGTAGGCTCGTCCAGGATATAGAGCGTGCGGCCCGTGTCGCGCTTCGAAAGCTCGGACGAGAGCTTGATGCGCTGGCTCTCGCCGCCCGACAGCGTCGTGCAGGGCTGGCCGAGCGTCAGGTAGCCGAGGCCCACCTCCTGAATGGCCCGGAGCTTCTGGTAGATATTGGGGATGTTCTCGAAAAACTCCACGGCCATGTTGACCGTCATGTTCAGCACGTCGTCGATATTTTTGCCCTTGTACTTCACTTCGAGCGTCTCGCGGTTGTAGCGGTGGCCGCCGCACGCCTTGCAGCGCACGTAGACGTCGGGCAGGAAGTTCATCTCGATGGTCTGCACGCCCGCCCCGCGGCACTCCTCGCAGCGGCCGCCCTTGACGTTGAACGAGAAACGCCCGGCCTTGAAGCCGCGGATCTGGGCGTCGGGCGTCATCTCGAACAGCTTGCGGATGTCGGAAAAGACGTTCGAATAGGTCGCGGGATTCGACCGCGGAGTGCGCCCGATGGGCGACTGGTCGACGACGACCAGTTTGTCGATATGTTCGAGGCCCTCCGCCCCGTCGTACTCCAGCGGCTGGTCGAAGGAGCGGTAAAGCTCTCTGGCGAGAATCGGCCGCAGGGTTTCGTTGACGAGCGTCGACTTGCCCGAACCGCTGACGCCCGTCACGCAGATGAACTTGCCCAGCGGAAATTCCGCCGTGACGTTCTTGAGGTTGTTGCCCCGCGCGCCGCGGATCACGATGCGCCCGCCCGTTCCCTTGCGCAACGTTTCGGGAATTTCGATCCGCCGGCGTCCCGTCAGGTAATCGGCGGTGATGGTGTCGGACCGGAGGATGTCGTCGAACGTCCCGGCGGCCACGATGTTGCCGCCCTTGCGCCCGGCGCGGGGTCCCACGTCGACGATGAAGTCGGCGGCGCGCATCATGTCCTCGTCGTGCTCGACGACGATCACCGAGTTGCCCGCGTCGCGCAGCTCTTCGAGGCTGCGGATCAGCCGCTGGTTATCGCGCTGGTGCAGGCCGATCGACGGCTCGTCGAGGATATAGAGCACGTTGACGAGTTTCGAGCCGATCTGCGTGGCGAGGCGGATGCGCTGGCTCTCGCCGCCCGACAGCGAACGCGACGAACGCGCCAGCGAGAGGTAGCCCAGCCCCACGTCCATCAGGAACCGCAGGCGTTCGCGGATCTCCTTGACGATCTCCTGGGCAATCTTCCACTCCTTCTCCGAGAGCTGTTTTTCGATGGTGGGAACCCACTCCGAGAACTCGGAAATCGACATGGCCGACACCTCGGCGATGTTCTTCCCGGCGACGCGGAACTGCAACGACTCCTTCCGCAGGCGCGAACCGCCGCAGACCGAACATTTGCGGTAGACGAGGAACTGGTCGCGCCACTTCTGGCCGTGCTTCGAATCGTCGTCCTCGGTGCGGCCGATGTACTCGGCCACGCCCTCCCACGAGAGGAACTGGCGTCCGCCCGAAGACGAGAACTCCTGCAGGTCGACCGTCAGCGGCTCGGAATCGCCGTAGAGCACGGCGTTCAGCGCCTCCTCGGAGAAACTTTCGACAGGATCGTCGAGCGTGAAATCGTAACGGCGGCCCAGCATCTCCAGAATGGCGAAAAGCATGTTGTTGCGGTACTTGCCCAGCGGTCCGACGGCCCCTTCGCGCAGCGAGAGGCGGGCATCGGGAATGATCTTCCCCACGTCGAAAACCGCCTCCTCGCCCAGTCCGTTGCAATGGGGGCAGGCGCCCTTGGGCGAGTTGAACGAGAAGGTGTGCGGCGCGGGGTCCTCGAAGGCCACGCCCGTCGAGGGGCACATCAGGTGGCGCGAGTAGAAACGCTGCTGCCCGGTCCCGTAGTCGTGGACGGCCATCGTGCCCTTGCCCTGGCGCATCGACTCCTTCAGCGAGGTCATCAGCCTTTCGCGGGACTCCTCGCTGACCACGAGGCGGTCGACCACCAGGTCGATGGTGTGTATCTTGTAGCGGTCGAGGCGCATGCCCGACGATATTTCGCGGATCTCGCCATCGATGCGCGCATAGATGTACCCCTTCTTGGCCAGCGACTCGAACAGTTCGCGGTAGTGGCCCTTGCGGCCCTTGACGATGGGGGCCATCAGGGCGATCTTACGCCCGGCGAAGCCCGTGAGAATCAGCTCGGCGATCTGGTCGTCGGTATAGTGGACCATCTCCTCGCCCGTCACGGGCGAATAGGCCCGCGACGCCCGCGCGTAAAGCAGGCGCAGGAAGTCGTTGATCTCGGTCACGGTGCCCACCGTCGAGCGGGGATTCTTGTTGGTCGTCTTCTGTTCGATGGCCACCACGGGGCTTAACCCCGTGATCTTGTCCACATCGGGACGCTCCATCGTCCCCACGAACTGCCGCGCGTAGGTCGACAGCGTCTCCATGTAGCGCCGCTGCCCCTCGGCGTAGATCGTGTCGAAGGCCAGCGACGATTTGCCCGACCCCGAGAGGCCGGTGACGACTACCAGTTTGCGGCGCGGAATTTCGAGGTCCACGTTCTTGAGGTTGTGAACCCGGGCGCCCAGTATTTTGATCGTATCTTCCATTTCAGGTATGTAAACGTGCGGAACGTCCGGTTTATTGGATCGCAAATCAGCAACGTGCAAAGATACGTTTTTTTTCAATACATTGTCTTCTCCGCAGTTGTCGCGGTCAGGGTTCCGACGCTGAAAAAACGAAGTCCGCCCGAATGCCTTGCGGCATTTCGGACGGACTTTACACGAATCACCGGTATTAACGCCCCTACTCGTAGGTCTGGAGGATATACCAGTTATCGGAAGGATCCTCCGGGAACGACACGTCGATGCGCGTAGGATACCCTTCGGCGTCGAATTGGTAGGTCAACGCACCGTCGGCATCCGCATGTTCCGACATCAGGTGCTTGCAGGAGACGCCGAGCACGCCGATCCACTGGCCCAACTGATCGAAAACATCGGAAGAGCCGAATATATCGGGCGTAACGATCGGATACATGTAGCCACCCTTGTTCTCCCGGGCCGAATAGCTGTACGTGCTATGGTCCGTCTCGCGGGTGATAATATCTTCCTGGTTGAAAATGCCGTCGCCGTTATGGTCGTGATGGTAATATTTATGCCCGTCATACTCATCATAACTGCCGTCACAGGTGTGCACGCTCTCGGAATAAGTGCTCACCACATTCCCGTTCACCCACGTGGCATTGCAAAACCCGTCGAGTTTCCCGGCATTGTCCGTCATCCGATAGGAGACCAGCTGCCTCTGGTTGTTATAAGTATAGTATATCTTATAGAGCACGACGCCTTTGTGCTGAATAACCGAAGAGCGGGCCAGCCCCGCCGCATTGAGCGTATAGGTAACCTTAAACACGCCCGGCTCTCCGAGGGCCTCGCCGCCTTCGAACTGATACCAGACTTTGCCATCCTCGTAATTGATCGGAATTTCCAGCGTCAGGCCGCCCTGTGAAATCTTAATCTTCGACATCCGCCGATTCGCATCGTAACTGTATTCGATGGCGCCGTTTCCCTCCGTAGGTTCTTTCGACTCGACCCTTTTGATCTTCTTATCCGCCGACGCCGGGGGAGTTACGAAACGCTGCTCGTCGAGTTCCGCCGTGGAGGGAGTTCCGCCGGTCGGGGCGATCGTCATGGAGGCTTTGCCGTTCCCCACGTCGCTGATGGTGATTTTGCCGAAATCGCTCAACGTGAGTTCGTGCAGATCGGCAGCAACGGAATAGGCGCCCGACAGCAGGTAGATATTATTCTCCGCAGCCCGGGTAAAGGGCGTTTTGGATAAAAACGTATAAAGGCCGTCGGTTGTGAACTCGAGCGAAACATAGTTCGAACTCTCCGCAAAAGTCCACACTTTGGCGATAGCCTGCTTCAGTTTGGCCTCGGTATCGGGATATTGCTCCTTCCCGGCGGCGGACTGCGTGACATCAATCGTCGCCTTTTCACTCCCGGCCGTCACCGTAATCACCGCCGGCGTCGGAGCTGTTTCCGACGTATTGGGATCGGCGGAAACCGTAAACTGACCCTCCCCCGCAGCGACCTTGCACCAGCTTTGCGAAGACTCGGCTTTCCACGCCGGTTGATTGGTGACGACCTTTACGGTGAAGGTCTCCGTCGCCGCGGCCGTAAAGGCAATCGCAGTTTGGGGACTGACCGACAAAGTCGCCTTATCCGGAGCCGGATCGTCCTTCTTGCATCCCGACAGCAGCACTGCCGCCAACAGGAACGATGTAAAGATTTTGGATTTCATACGCATTTTTTATTGGATGAGAGTGATTTCGAGATACGACACGACAAAACACAACAACCCCTTGTCAGAGTCATTATATAATCGCGGAAAGCCGGATTCAGAAATTCAACCGGAACAGCGCGAGGGGGGGGGTAAGTCGATCGACAGCCGAGAGCCAATGGGGAAGAAATTTACCTCCCGTTTCATTTCCCGAACGAAAACCCGTTCTATCGCTGTCAGATCGTTTCATAGCTGAAAACAAAGGTATTCAAATTCCGCTGAATTCAAAATAAATCAACGGAAATAATCGCCTGAAGGGCAAAATAACAGGCATTGGCGTCCCCCGCGCGCATGACACGTCTATTTTAAAACGAATTCGTCGGCATCCCGCCACGCGGGGAATTTTTCGCGGAACGCCGCCAGCGCCCCCGTGTCGAACACGCCCGTCAGAATTCGTTCCCCGCCGCCGGCTTCGACCATCGTGCGGCCCTTGAAGTCGACCAACGCCGAATCCCCGGCGTAACGGGCCGCAGGGTCATCCCCCACCCGATTCGCCCCGGCCGCATAGCACTGGTTTTCGATGGCCCGGGCGCGCAGCAGCGTCCGCCACACTTCGCGCCGCGGCGCAGGCCACGAGGCGCAGCACAGAATGGCGTCGTAATCGCCCCGGCAACGGCTCCAGACCGGAAAACGCAAATCGTAACAGACGAGCAGCAGGAACCGCACGCCTCCGTATTCGACCACCGCACGGCTGTCGCCGGGCGTGTACTGGCGCGCTTCGCCGCCGGGTGCGAACAGATGGCGTTTATCATAGCCGATAAATTCGCCCGAGGGTTTCACGAAATACATCCGGTTGTAGAAACGTCCGTTTTCGGCAACGGCGACGCTGCCTGCGACCGCCTTGCCGTATCGGGCGGCCCAGCGGCGCAGGGCCGTGACGACCGCCCCGCCGGCCCCGTCGGCCACTCCGGCGGGATCGAGCGTGAAGCCCGTGGCGAACAGTTCGGGCAGCAGCACGACATCCGCTTCGGCGGCAGCGACCATCGGTTCGAGCCGCGCGAGGTTCCGCGCGGGCTGTTCCCAGGCGATGTCGCACTGGCAGAGGGCGATGCGGAGTTCCACGAAAATCAGAGCTTATAGACGGTCAGCGACGACGCGCAGTCGCGCTGGTGGAAAAGCGTCACCCGGCAGGGCACGAAATCCGACGCCGCACAGCGCCACAGGTCGATGAACTGCTGGGGATTGCGCTCCGTGAGCGGGAACCACGAACTCTGCACCTGCACCATGATCCGGTGTCCGGCGCGGAAGGTGTGGGCGATGTCGGTCGTGCGGAAAGGCACGGTCTCGGGGCTGCCCGGCACGAAGGCTTTCGGACGCGTGAAGCCGTCGCGGTAACGGCCGCGCACCACGTCGCCGCGGACGAGCATCTGCATGCCGGCCTTTTCACCCTCGTCGGGGTAAACGTCGATCAGTTTCACGACGAAATCGGCATCCGAGGTCGAAAGGGCCACTTTCAGCGAAGCCTCGACCGGACCGGCAAGGGTCACGTCTTCCGCAAGCGGTTCGGTCACGAACGTCAGCACGTCCTTGCGGCCCTCCAGAAACCGCTGGTCGGCGATCATATACTCCTTGGGACGCCGCGTGCCGGAGGTTGCGATATACGGCACGGGGTCGGCAGGATCGGACGTATAGCTCGTCGAGGAGTTTTTCACCGTCGGTTTTTCGGTCGTGATGCGGCCGCCGTCGGCGAGGTAAAGAGTCAGTTTGCGGGCCTCGGAAGGCGTCCACCGCCCGAACGTATGCCAGCGGTTGTCGCCCGACGAGAAAGCCGCCACGGGCGGCAGCCGGTCGACCGTGTCGCGCGCCCAGAGGTAGCAGTCGAAAAAGGGCGCCTCGAAATGTTCCATATAGTAGGCTCCGGAGGCCTCCTCTCCGAAATCGAAGTCGCCCAGCGTACGCCCGTCGCCGCGCCATGCCCCGTGGGCCCACGGCCCGACGACCAGATGGAGCGGAGTCCGGGCGCTCTGGCGCAGGACGGCTTTGTAAAGGTTCCAGGCCCCGTAGCAATCCTCGGCGTCGAACGTGCCGCCCACGACCAGCATCGCGGGACGGATGTTGTAGCAGGCCCGGCGCGTGTCGCGCGCGCGCCACCACTCGTCGTAGTCGGGATGTTCGGCCATCTCCTCCCAGAACGCATTGGGTGCCAGCAGTTTCGTCAGGTCAGCCCGCGTGGGGCGCTCCGTGAGGAAGAACGTGCGTTCGTCGGGCGAGATCGTCAGCCCGCGCCGCGGCATCTTGTCGGTCGGCTCGTGTCCAGCGGGCGTGTTCATCGAATTGAGGAACCGCACGGCGTCGCTCAGCATCAGCACGCCGTTGTGGTGCACGTCGTCGCCCATGTACCAGTCCGTAACGGGGGCCTGCGGCGAAACGGCCTTCACGGCCGGATGCCCGCTCAAACCGCCCATCAGGGCGTAGAATCCCGGGTAGGAGCATCCCGCGAAACCCACACGGCCGTTGTTGCCGGGAATGTTCTTCACCAGCCAGTCCACCGTATCGTAACTGTCCGTCGTCTCGTCCACGCTGCCGAAGCCCGCGGGACGCACGTGCATGAACTCGCCCTCGCTCATGTAGCGGCCCCGGACGTCCTGCTGGACGATGATGTAGCCGCGGTCGACGTAACTGCGCATGTAGCCTTTTTCGAAACTGCCGGGAAACTGTCCCTCGCCGTAAGGTCCCGTACCGTAAGGCGTCCGGAAAATGATTATCGGGGCCTTGCCGGGGGCCTTGGGCGTGAAGACCGAGGTGTGCAGGCGCACGCTGTCGCGCATGGCGATACGGTATTCGGCCTTGTCGTAAAGCGTGCTGACAGGCTGGGCGCACGCAGCGGCCGCTACCAGCAATCCCGCCCAGAGCAGGAACAGAAATCGGCGTAGTTTCATCATTTCGGGAGATTTTTACGTTTCGTAAAGATACGGTTTTTCGGCCAATCCGCAAAACTTTCGCTCCGCAAGCCGGCAAATCCGCCGCATCTTCCGGCAGTACGGCCCGCGAAGTTTGGATTCGGACGAAAATAAACGTACTTTTGCAGCGTATATACCGGAAAAACCATGTTGAAAGCAGGACGCATACAAACCCTCACCGTAAGCCGCGTATCGGAATACGGCCTATACCTCGCCGACGAGGAGCAGAACGAAGTGCTGCTCCCCAACCGCTACACTTCGCTGACGGACAAGGTCGGCGACCGGAAAGAGGTCTTCCTCTACCACGACTCGGAGGACCGCCTCGTGGCGACGACCGAAACGCCGCTGCTGCGCGAAGGCGAAGCGGGCTATCTGCGCGTGGTGGACAAGACGGCCCACGGGGCTTTCCTCGACTGGGGACTGCACGGCAAGGACCTGTTCCTCCCCAACCGCAACCAGCAGGGCGGCATCCTGGCCGGACACAGCTACATCGTCTACCTCTACGAAGACAACATCACGGGCCGCTGCGTGGCCACGACCAAACTCAAGAGTTTCATAAACAACGACCTGATCACGGTGAAACCCCGCGAGGAGGTCTCGCTGCTGGTGGCTTCGGAGAGTGAAATCGGCTTCCGCGTGATCGTCAACAACCGCCACTGGGGCATGATCTACCGCAACCAGATCTTCCGTCCCGTGGCCGTCGGCGACCGGCTGAAAGGCTACGTCAGGCGTATCACCGAGGACAACCGCATCGACGTGAGCCTCCAGCAGACGGGATTCGCACAGGTGAAGGACTCGGCGGAGGTGCTGCTCCAGCTGGTCCGCGACAACGGCGGATTCCTGCCCCTGAACGACGACAGCGCCCCCGAGGAGGTGACGCGCCTCACGGGAACGAGCAAAAAGGTTTTCAAACGCTCGCTGGGCATGCTCCTCAAGCGCGGCGCGGTCGAAGCCGGCGAAAAAGGCATCAAAATCCGGAAACATGGCGAAGATTAACACCGCGGAGCGCGTTTCGGCGGAAGCCTCGGACAATTTCGTTTTCCAGCGCTCGCTGCTGGCCTACCACGCCGCCTCGGCGCGCATCGCGGGCGACGTGCTCGAAATCGGAACCGGAGCCGGCTACGGCATCGAGGTAGCGGCGCCCCGGGCGCGGCGGTTCGTCACCGTCGACAAGCACGCCCCGGCGCCGGAGCT
>ERZ834769.2807-NODE-2807-length-12284-cov-6.369368_pt1 | contig 12284 bp, 9 predicted proteins | sample MGYA00519690_ERZ834769 | MGnify/ENA primary metagenome ERZ834769 (study PRJEB31850, sample SAMEA3708760) | human gut metagenome | biome: human gut; feature: human-associated habitat; material: faeces | place: China | collected 2014 ... | reverse complement strand
ACCGTTGTCCCACGCAATGTCCGCGCCCACGCCCTCCCGGCTGTCGGCGCTGCTGGGCCGGAAAAATTTCTCCCGCAGCATCCCGTCCACCTCGCACAGCCAGCGCTGCCGGGTGCGGGCCGCGACACGGCTTCCCGGGCGCAGCTCTTCGGCTCGCTCCATCGCTTCTCCTACCGTCATAAAAAGCCTCCTTTCGCTTTTTCCAAAAAGGCCCGGCAGAAGCGGCCTTCTCCGCCGTTTCTGCCGGGCCGCGTTGTCTTATTTTACTGGGCCGCAGTCTCTGCCGCAGCGATGCGGGCGGCGGTGTGCTCGTCCTGCTGCTGGCTGTGTTCCAGCACCTCTGCCACCTCGGGCGGCACTTCCACCTCCACGCCCCGGCGGATCTTATAGCTCACGCCGTTCACGCTCACAAACAGGTCGCCCTTGTACCGGCTGTTGTCCTTGAACAGCCGGATTCTTACGTTTTTCTTGTCCATTTTTCATCCTTTCTGCCCTCTGTCGCAGGGGCACTGCCTTTTACGCCTCGCCTGGTTTCGTTCATCCAGCAGGGCTTGCCCGGTTTGCCACGGGCTCCCCTACTAGGGGAGCTGGCGCGAAGCGCCTGAGAGGTTCAGTTGGCACTCGCATTCTCCGAATAACTGGATACGCTCTCAATGCGCACCATGTACTGCTCCACCAGACGCTCGGCGGCGCGCATCCCCTTCCAGCCCACGGAAGCGCGCTGGTTCAGCGGGTCGTCGCCATAGCCCAGCTGCTTGACGATGTGTTCCAGGCCGCCGCCCTCCAGCTCGGTCACACCGTAGGCATGAGCACCCAGCACCAGCGTACCGAACACTGCCAGACCACTGGGGCAGGTGGTGTCCTTCCAGATCTTGGCCTCACTGGTCTCCACAAAGCGGATATTGCCCAGCTTGCCGATCTCGCCGCGGTACATGGTCTCAGGGTCGGCATACTTGTGCGCCTCAACGAACTCCCTGCAGGTCTTCAGGTCATAGGCGGCATAGGGGTGGATGATGGCAATGTAGCTGTCGCCGATGGGGTCCGCATTCATGGCACCCAGCTGCGCCGCCGCCCGGAAGAACAGCTTCGGGGTCAGGGTGCAGGTCTTGTCCAGCTCCTTGCGGCTCTTCACCTCCGTTTCGGTGCCGTCTGCATTCTGCTTGGGGGCATACAGCACATTGGTGCCGCCCGCCAGCACATCACGGGTGATGCTGTCCATGGTGCGGCCCGCCTGGCTTGCCAGCACACGGGTGGCCTGCACCACGTTGTTGTCGATGGCGGTCATCTGCAGCACGTCAGTCAGCGGGGTCCAGCCGCCATACTGGTGCAGGTCGCTGGTGATGGTGGTCACGTTCAGAGCCTGACCGTCCGGGGTCACGCCCTCGGTCAGCGGAGTGGAAGCCTTGGGCAGGCTGTCGTACTTGCGAAACTCGATGGTCTTGCCGCCGTTCTGGGGCACAGGATAGTAATCCGCAAACTGGTCATGCACCAGCCGGGGCTCTGCCTGGTCGATGAGGCGCTTCTCGTAGAAGGTCTTCATCTCCGGGGGCATGGTGGTGGTGGAGTTCAGGGGAGTTTCGGCAAACAGCTGAATGTTGAAGTTGTTCATAGTCATTATCCTTTCTTTCATTGATTTCAAGCTCCCCCTTCGGGGGAGCTCCGCAAGGCGCTGGCAAAGCCAGACCGAAGCGGTGAGAGGGTTTTTCCTCAAAAACTGATCTTTGCACCATGGAGTGCCTGACGTTCCAGCGCTTCCCGCTGGCTGCGGGTCATCCGGTTCACATCCGCACCGGTCACGGCGGCGCTGCCGGGGTGGGTGCCGTTTTCAGCAGGGCGCGCCCCGCGCTGGCGGATACGCTCCACCACGCCCTGCTCCACGGTGCGGGCAGTCTGGCGCATGGCATCCCCGTAGTGGGCCAGCCGGTAGGCATCCAGCATCCGCATCCCGGGCAGCTGCATCAGACGGCGCATCTCGGGGTCTGCCAGCTCCTTTTGCAGGGAAAACTCCGGCACCGCCCGGCGCATCATGGCCTCCTCGGCAGCCCAACGCCGGTGCAGAGCATCCACAGCCTGGCTTCCCGGGAAACGTTCTGGCAGCGCAGGGCGGGGCGGTTCCTGTTCCTGCCCTTCTTCCGCCTTGACTGGTTCAGTCTCTTTCACCTCCTTCTCCCCCTCCGGGGCGGTCGTCTCCTGCTTTGCGTCCGCTTTCTCACCGGGCTTCAGGGTACCCGATGCCACAGCCTGCTGCTCCTGGGCCGCGCTCAGGGCAGGAGCAGCCGCTTCGCCGCCGTCAGCAAACAGCTGCAGGTCCATCATCTCCTGCTTGCCCCGGGCACTCCGGTCGGCAAAGCAGACATTGTCCGGGTAGCGCTCTGCCAGCAGGGCAAAGCCCGCCTTGGCCAGCTCAAAGGCTCCCTCGACCCATGCGGTACAGGGCCGGGCAGCAGTCACCGTCAGGCGGGGGCCATCGGGCTCGTCAAAAGCATCGCTGTGGGCGTTTTCCTCACCCGCCAGCAGGCTGACCAGTGCCTGCATCAGGGTGCTGACACCGGCACACACGATATCCTGCCCTGCCGGGGCATAGCCTGCATGGCCCGCCGCCTCCAGACGCATGGCCGGGCCGTAAGGGCCATCCAATTCCGTATAATTCACTTTGATCATTTCTGCCTCCTTCTCATGTAAAACCTCTCCGTCACCTGCGGTGCCACCTCCCCTCATAGGGGAGGCAAGCCAGCAGCAGCGTGAACCTGGCTCTCCTGTCAGGAGAGCTGGCGCAAAGCGCCGGAGAGGTTCTTCGCCAATGCTCTTGTGCTCAGATTTTCCTCCGCGCCGCTCAATTTTTCGCGGAATTGCGCGATCTGCATCTGGGCCGCCGTCAGCTTCTGTGCCAGCGTGCCGTTCTGCCGCACCCTCTGGCGCACTTTTTCGATGCCCTCAAAGTCCATCATCTCCAGTGCCGCCAGGGCCGCGTCGGCATTCTGGGGTGCAAAGAAACCCAGCTGGTAGCACTCCTTCGCCGTTTCATTCTGGGACAGACGGCTGAAGGTAGATTTCTTCTCGGCGCTCACCACGATATCGAACACCGGTTCCCGGCTTCCCAGCTCCACGCCGCCCATCAGCCCCATGGGGCGGGCACGCAGCGCTGCCCCGGAAAAGGGCACGAACTCTCTGCCTCCGGCAGGCCCGATGACACGGAACACCCGCTCTTCATCGTAAAACTGCCGCATCAGGTCAATGATGAGGTAGCACTCCCTTGCAAAGGCCCGGTAGGCACTTTTGAGCATATCGCGGGAGAGTTTGCTGCCCGCCTCCTGCAGGGCCGCAATGGCACTTGCCGCCGTCACGCCGCCTGCGGTGCCGCCCTGGGTCATATCCCGGTTTCCGCTGATCTCCTTCAGCTCCTCAATGCGGCTGTTGCGGTAGCTCAGGCTGTTCCCCTGCAAACCGGCGGTCTGCAACGGGCGGAAACTCTCGTCTCCCAGCCGCCCGGCCACATGGACGATGTCCCGGCTGAGATCCGCCAGTTCCTCCTCGTTCACGCCCGCCGTGTCGCTGAGCACATACCGCTGCTTGGATGCCAGCAGGACATTTTCATCCATGGCATGGTTCATCCTGTCGATGGCGGTCTGGCATTCCTTCATCACATCGATATAGCCAAAGCCCGCCGGGCTGTCCTCTTCCATAAACAGCGGGTCGAACACGAAGGGATATTTCCCGTGGTCGTAGAAGCCCCGCCCGGCAAGGGCCGGGTCGTTCTCGCTGGCGTAGAGCACCACGCCGTTGCAGAACTTGCAGTAGTGGAGCAGGGTGCGTCCGGCCTCGTCCGGCTTTTTGTAGTACCAGTCCACCACCACGCTTTTTTCGGTGGTATCCAGCCCGCCGTCGTGGAGAAACCGGGGTACATCCAGCACACTGGCGCTGTGGCCCTTCAGCTGGGGCCAGCGGCTTTCCAGCTGTTTTGTGTTCTCCATGCTCAGGGAGAAAAAGTGGGGCGAGGCCTGGATATCCGCCACGCCCGGCTCCCAGTAGAGCATGAGCAGGTTCATGGGCCGGATGGCGATCTCTCCCACGCCGCCCCGGGCCTCCGGGTCCCAGAACACGCCCTTGACCCCGGTGCCCTGCTTGAGCTTGCGCCACCAGGTGTCGCTGTACACCTGCTCATAGTCTGCCTGCTCCAGCACCACCGGCAGGATGCTGGAAAGCACCTGTGCGGTCTGCGCATCGTCTGCCGCCCGGGGCAGAACATTGGGGGCCGGGTAATTGTCCATGGCATCGGCGTGCTTGTTGGCAATGCTGTTGAACAGCCACCCGCTGGCAGGCTGGGGCTTGCCCTCCATCATGGGGTTCTGGTAGTTCTTCCAGTGTCCCATCCGGAACCACAGCTCGTTGTCCACAATGCGTTTGTCCAGCGCGGCTTTTCCGGCCTTGTATTTCTGTAAAATGGCAGTGGCTTCGGCCACTTCTTCTGCCCCGATGGGGGGCTTTTCATCGATCATTGCTTACTCCTTTCTTGTTAGCTTCCTCACCCTCTCAGTCTCGCTCCGCTCGCCAGCAGCCGGGTTGCGGCTCCCAGCGTCTGCTTCACTCTGTTCGCATCCTTGCTGGCCGCTGCCCCAACAACTCCTCCCTCAATCCGCCGCTGGCGGCGGTCGTCGTCGTTGCTCCCAAAGTGGGAGCTTCTGACGAAACTGCAAACTTTGCAATAACTGCCAAGGCCTCGCCCTTCGGGAGAGGTGGCAGCGCGCCAGCGCTGACGGAGAGGGTGAGCCACCTATACCCTGTAAAATCTTGCCCTCCGGTGCAGTTCCAGCGGGTCGTCCCCCACCGGAGGCTGCACGGTCTGCCGGGGCGGGGAGATGGGATTTTCCATCAGCACATAGCGGCACTCGTCATAGATATGGTCCTCCTGCCGGGTGTCGATGTCCTCCACATTGCTCTCGTCATAGACCAGGTTCGGGAGGGTGCGGATAAAGTGCCTGCAGGTGCTGAACACCTGAAACATGGGCCGCCCCTCCCCATCGAACGCCAGCCGGTAGTGGAACTGCATCTTCCCCGCCAGGCGGGTGTGGTCACCGGGGACCCAGTGGAGAAAATGGGGGCCCCGCTCCATCATGGCGGCAATGCTCTCACCCCGGCTCTCATCAAAGATAGCGGGGTCAGCCACCCCCAGAATGGTGCGGCCCTTGAGCATCGGGTCGTTCTGCTCTGCCTCACGGATCCGTCTTGCCTGTTCCACCGGGTCGATGCGCAGGCCCTCGTTGGGGCGGCCCGTACAGCCGTACAGCTCCTTGATGCGGTAAAGCCTGCCCTCCTCATCCGCCGCGTACCACCCCACCGAGAACGGTTTTGAGAAGCCAAAATCGTACCCCCGGTAGATCTTCCAGTGTCTGGGGATGGCAAAGGGCGCAATGACATGGGTCCAGCGCTGGTCCTGATAATGCCCCGGGTCGTTCCGCCACTCGGTGAACACCTGCCCCGAAAAGCTGTCCCAGCTGCCATAGAGCAGGGCCTGCTTTTCCGCTTCGGGCAGGCTTGCCAGACTGGCAAGGTAGTCCGGGTCATTTTCCAGCAGGGCGGGGTTGTCGAACACGCTGGACGGGATAAACACCCTTGCCCGCTCCAGCACCTTCTCGGTTCCGTCCGGCATCCGCACCGGGAACTGCTCCACAATGGGGGTGCCGGGCGGGGCAGGCGTGATGAACCGTGCTTTCACCCAGCCGTGCCCCACACCGCCGGGATTGGTGGTGGCCCGCAGGTAGACCCGGGTGCCCGGGCCGGTAGGGCGGTTGCGGCTCATCATATAGCTGTACTCTTCCCACTCGAAATGGGTCAGCTCATCGAACCCGATGAAGTCGAAGGCCTTGCCCTGATAATTTGTGCGGTCCTTGGTGTACTGCATGGAACCAAAGTAGATCTTTGCCCCGCTGGGGAACACCCACACATGGCTGGTGGCGTTGTACTGCGCCGTAGGAAAAGCCCGCTTGTAGTAAGCCATGCTCTTGTCCACCAGATCACTGAGCTGGGGATAGGTCTTGCGCAGGATGAGCCCCCGATAGTGGGGGATGTGCACCTGCCGCAGGGCCTCGATCACCAGCGCGTCACTCTTGCCGCCGCCTGCCGCGCCCCCGTACAGGGCTTCCGGTTCCGGGCGGCGCATGAACTCCGCCTGCCGGGGCTGGGGCCGCCATACGATCTCTGCATTCATACGTCCTCCACGGCTGGCAGAAGCACCACGCCGCACGCCCGGGCCTCGGCATCCGCACCCTGATCGTTCAGGGTCTTGGCCACCGCGGCCAGATCCTTCAGCACCGCCGTGGCCTCCTTGAGCCCTTTCATCAGGGCCGGGTCAGAGCCATCGGCATGCTGGGCCTTCTGCTTGGCGTTCAGCTCCTTGACCTCCTGCGCCAGCATGGTGCTCAGGGTGTCGGTGGCCTTGTGCAGGCTGGCAAGGCTCTTGTCCCTGCCCGGCTGTTTTGCTTGCGCCATCCTGTGTTCTCACATCCTTTCTGTTTGGCTTGGCACAAGGATACCAGCTTTTCGTCCCCTGCAACAGCGCGCACTTTTGCAGGGCCGTTTTGTACTTTTAGTGTCATAGAATCCTATTTGTATAAATCAAACTCTTGTTTTTCATCGCTGTATCGCACCGTGCAGAAATCTCCGTTTTTCTCCCGGATTTTCCATGCACAGGCACATCAGGCGCATGAAGTACCTTTTACGCAAAAAAGCAGGCACTCCACCCGCCCCGTCCGGGGCAAAGGCAGAGTGCCTGCTTTCGTTACAGATTCAGTTTCGGTTCTGCTTACAGGGTCTCGATGCGGTCAAACAGCTGCTTGCCTGCTTCCACAGCGTCCTTGCTGCCAAAGGCCACACGGGTGGCGTTTGCCATCCGGTCAGCAAGGTCTGCGGCCTGTGCCCGGATCGTTTCAGCTGTCACGCTGCACATGGCCTTGCGGTCCGCGGCCAGCATGGCATCGGTGATGCCGCAGAAATACCGGCGGTCCAGCTCCTTGGCCTCAGCGTTGGGCTTTTTGGGCGAATCCATCTCGGACACCGCACCCACGATGAACTCGGTCAGGTCTTTTTCGGTGTACTCCCGGCCTGCCAGCACCCCGGGGGCCTTGGCAAAGGTCTCGTAGCTCTCGGTCAGGTGGGGGTCACGGTAGGTGTACAGTCCTTCGGTCTGGGCACGGGTCAGCATTCCGGTGCCGTAAGCGCCGCCCACCTCACGGATGTTGTGCCACAGGTATTCGTAGCTCATAATGCGGGCCAGCACCCGGCGGTCGGCCTGCCGCTCCATGGGCCAGGTCAGGATATCATAGTTCACGCCGCCGTCAATGATAAAGGCCTCGTTCACGGGGGCAGTCAGCACCTCCGTGTAGGGCCTGGCCGCAGTGCGGCCCTGGGCAGCAAAGGCACTGCCGGGCAGCAGGGCACGCAGCTTTGCCAGCGCTTCCTCGCTGCCATGCAGGCTGACGGTCAGGGCTGCATGGTTCAGCACCTTTTCCCGCACCGCCTCCAGCTTTTTGCCCATGGCGGCCCAGTCGGCCCGTTCCAGCAGGTTACACAGGAAGTGGTATCCGGTCACGCCGCTGCACCGCTCACTCAGGGCATACTCCACTGAGTAGTGGGCGGCGGCACGCACGGCAGCGTACTGGTTGCCCTGCTGGATGAACTGCTGTTCCATGCTCAGCTTCTGCTGGCTCAGCACCCGGGCAAAGGCTTCCTCGGCCTTGGGGCCGGTCAGGCAGGTCTTGTAGAGGTACTCACTGCCCAGCGCAATGGCCTTGTCCAGATTCCGCTCCAACAGGCTCATGTTCCAGGTGAGCTTTGCGTGGCAGGGGCTGCCCTCCTGCCGCCCGGTCCAGAAGCTGATGCAGGCCATGCTGTTGCCCAGCCAGGTGGCGCGCTGGGTCTGCAGCTCCCGGGCAGTGTGCTCCGGGGTATCCAGCTCGTCCAGAATATCGGTCAGCAGGTCGAGATACTGCACCTCTTCCGGGGTGCACTCGCCCAGGTCGTAGTAGAAATTCAGATACAGGCTGCCCTTGGAGGGGTGGTGCAGCAGCTCCGCACCGGCCAGCGGTTCCACCGTACCGGCAGCGCTCCTGTCACCATCGCCCAGATCGGCCACGGTCAGCGGATGGTCCAGCACCAGCTTGCCGTCGGTGCGGGCAGGGGCAGCATCCTCTTCGTCCTTCTTGGGCAGGGCCGGGGTCTGGATCACCTGCACCGGCTCGGCCAGCAGCAGATCCTTCAGCAGGTCATTGAACCAGCCGGTGGAGAGCTTCTCCCGCAGGGAAGAAAACAGCTTGTCGGTGTGGAGCAGCAGAGCCGGGTCGCCGGTGTGGAGCCAGCCGGTGGCAGCATAGATGGCATCCAGCACACCGTCGGGCAGGCTGCCCGGGCGCTCCAGGGAGGCAAACTCCATGGCGTTCAGGCTGGCCAGCAGCAGCTCCTCGGGGATGCCCCCTGCCAGCAGGTCGGTCACAGCCTGTTTCACGCCAGCTGCAAATTTGGGGGCAGTCTCTGCGGTGGCCCCCCGCAGCACCAGCTCCAGCGTGGGCTGCAGGGTGCTGTCGTCAAAGCCAATGTCAATATCCGCGCCCAGCTTCTGCTCCAGCAGAGCTGCCTTCAGCGGGGACTGGTTGGTGCCCAGCAGGGCATCCAGCAGGATCTCCACGCCCAGCTGGCGCTCCCGGTCAGCAAACGCGCCGGTGTACCAGGCCAGCGCACACTGCACCTGATCCGGCTCGGGGTTTTCGGTGTAGTACGGGATGTACACACGCACACCGTTCTGCTGGTCCTGCACCGTCAGCCGGGGGCGGCTGGTTCCCTTGGGCATCCTGCTCAGATAGTGCTCATCCAGAAACGCCAGCTTCTCGGCCATGTCCATCTTGCCATACAGGGTGATGCAGCAGTTGTCGGCACTGTAATGGCGGCGGTACACCCGCTGGTATTTTTCATAGGTCAGGGCCGGGATGGAGGCCGGGTCGCCGCCGGACACAAAGCCGTAGGCCGTATCCGGGAACATGGCCCGCTCCAGCGCGTTCTGCAGCTGCGCGTCCGGGGAGGCCAGCGCACCCTGCATCTCATTGTAGACCACACCGCTCACCGTGCCGTCCGCATCCCGGTGCCAGCCCTCCTGCTCGAACACGGCCTTGTCCACCATGGCCAGCGGGCAGAACACAGCGTTCAGGTACACATCCATCAGGTTCTTGAAATCGGTCTCGTTGGGGGTGGCAAAGGGGTACACGGTCTTGTCCGGGAAGGTCATGGCGTTCAGGAAGGAAGCCATGCTGCTCTTGAGCAGCTGCAAAAAAGGCGAGGTCACAGGGTACTTCTCGCTGCCCGCCAGCACCGAGTGCTCCAGAATGTGGAACACACCGGTGTCGTCGGAGGGGAAGGTGCCGAAGCCGATGCCGAACGCCTTGTTGGTGTCCTCGTTCTCCACCAGCAGGACAGTGGCCCCGCTCACATCGTGGTTCAGAACCGTCAGCACACCGTGCTGCTCCGGGCAGTCCTCGCGGCGCACCAGCGTATAACCGGGATAGTTCATGTTGTTTCTCCTTTGGGTCATATTTTTTCAAAGTGTTTGGCCCTATTGTACCACGCCTTCCGGTAAGACGCAACGAACAAAAAAAGGCCCTCCCAAAGGGAAGGCTCTTGCGGTTAAACCCCACCGTCATCCCTGCGGGATGCCACCGCCCCTGGTAGGGGCGGCCTTGGCAAAGAGATGATGCTTTACGTTATGCCAAGGGCCCCACTACTAGGGGGGCTGTCACCGCAGGTGACTGGGGGGTTAAATTCACTTTTGATCCGACACCCGGAACAGCACGAATCCCACAATGAACAGCACGATCAGGCTGCCCACGCCCACATTGGCGCTGCCGGTCAGCTGGCTGCCCACACTGACGATCATGGTGCCCAGAAAGGATGCACCCTTGCCGCAGATATCGAACAGGCCGAAGTACTCGCCCGATTTTTCCGGCGGGATGATCTTGGCAAAGTGGCTCCGGCTCAGCGCCTGGATGCCGCCCTGGAACATGCCCACCACAACGGCCAGCACCCAGAACTGCCACTGGTGCTTCAGGAAAAAGGCAAACAGCGCAATGCCCGCGTAGGCTGCGATGCAGACCGGGATGAGGGTGCCCGAGGGGTATTGCCCGCTCAGCCGCCCGAACACCAGTGCCGAGGGAAAGGCCACGATCTGGGTGACCAGCAGCGCCAGCAGCAGGCCGGTGGTGTCCAGCCCCAGAGCCGTGCCGTAGGCCGTGGCCATATCGATGATGGTGTATACGCCATCGATGTAGCAGAAAAAGGCCAGCAGGAACCAGAACACCTGCCTGTCCTCTTTCAGGTGGCGGAGGGTATGGCCGATGCGGGCAAAGCTCTGCCGGATGGCATGTTCCTGCACCTCCACAAAGTGCACCTGTTTATACTGGCGCAGCAGGGGCAGGGTGGTCACCAGCCACCAGGCGGCGGTGATAAAGAGGGCAAGGTTCAGCGCCGTCATCTGGGAGATGCCGATGCTCCCGGCCCCCAGCACCAGCGCCAGACAGACCACAAAGGGCACACAGCTGCCAATGTAACCCCAGGCATAGCCTTTGGAGGAGACCTCATCCATCCGGTCCGGCACAGTCACATCGCTGAGCATGGAGTCATAGAACACCAGACTGCCCGAAAAACCCACCTTGGCAAAGATGAAGATGAGCAGGAACGGCAGCCAGGTGCTTGCCATCCCCATGGCGCAGCAGCCGATCACGCCCACTGCCACGCAGAAGGTGAAGATGGGCTTTTTGAAGTTGCGGGTATCGGCCAGTGTGCCAAGGATCGGGCTGAGCACCGCCGTGATGACTGTGACCGCCGAGGCTGCATAGCCCCAGTAGGCCAGATACTCCACCGAGCTCAGGCCGCCCTCCTCAGCCAGTGCGTTGAAGAAGATGGGGATCAGCGTTGCCACCAGCAGCACAAACGCCGAGTTGCCCACATCGTATAAGATCCACGCCCGTTCCAGGCTGGTCAGGCAAAATTTTTGCTTTGCTTCGTTCATTTGCATTCCTCTCAAAATTCTCCGAAGGTGTGGTCATAGGCCTTGTCCAGCGGTGCGCCGTTGGAGAGCCCCTCCACATATTCCGTGATGAGCCGCACTGCCAGCGGGAGAGCCTGCTGATACAGCGCTTCCAGCTCTTTGTCGCTGGCCTCGCACCGGGGATTGGGCTGGAGGTTCGCCACCAGCCCGTGCATGATATCATAGGTACCTGCCGCTTTCAGGGCCGTCAACACCACCCAGCGCTTGACCGGGCTGGTAGCCTGCAGCAGATGGTGCACCCGCACCATGCCCCGCATGGCTCCGTAGGTCTCGTCTGCCGTGACATTTTCGTAGAACGGCGCAATGATCTTTGCAAACTCCCGGTTGGGGCGGATATGCCCCGCCGTGAAAAAGTGCATTGGGTCAAGCCCGTCCTCCCGCATCAGCTGGTTGTCAAACTCCGTCTCGATCTCGCAGTGGCTCACACCGCTTTCCCGGGTGTAGCGCTCCACATAGGGGTGGCAGGTGCTGTCCAGTGCAAAGTGGCAGACGAACCCCAGCGCATAGGCCAACGCAGCATTCTTGTTGCGGGCCGTGTTCACCACGCCCCGGGCCCGGGTAAAGAACACCCGGCCCGGCTGCTCATGCATGGCGTTGCCCAGCCGGTTCACGGGGTTGGACTGCAATGCCCGGTAGTAGAACATCAGGTCAGGCCCGTGCAGGCCCATATCATACAGCGGCCGGTACGGGGTGATCTTTTCCCGCAGCTCCCTGGGCAGCTGCACCAGAACATCCGCACCAAAGCGGCGGTGTGCATAAGTAGATGGCATATCCTCTCTCCTCCTTTTCGTACCAGAATCAGTATAGCAGAATCCCACCCCCGCCGCCACCCTTCCGGGTCTGATTTGTGTAAAATTTTTGAGATATTTTTCATCACGCCCATCCCATAGCGCAAAAACGCCCCGCCGGTCTCCCGGCAGGGCGCTTTCGCAGGGTGGTATTGCAGACCAGTTCGGTCTGTGAAACACCCGGCAGCTTTCAGCTATTCCAAACGATCAGTCTTTTTTCACCATCATCTTGCTGGCCTTATAGATATCGCCGCAGCCCAGAGTGATGACCAGATCGCCCTCCCGGGCGTTCTGTTTGACCCAGTCAGCGGCAGCCTCCAGGCTGTCCACCAGCACAGAGTTGGGGATCTGCGCCGCCAGCTTTGCGCTGGTAATGGTGGGGTCGTTGGGCTCGCGGCTGCCCATGATGG
>ERZ834769.2795-NODE-2795-length-12339-cov-2.440980_pt1 | contig 12339 bp, 12 predicted proteins | sample MGYA00519690_ERZ834769 | MGnify/ENA primary metagenome ERZ834769 (study PRJEB31850, sample SAMEA3708760) | human gut metagenome | biome: human gut; feature: human-associated habitat; material: faeces | place: China | collected 2014 ... | reverse complement strand
TCTACCAGATAATCCGGTATCGCCATAAAAAATGAGACGATCAGTATGAATGTAATTCCCCACCATTTAAGAGATAAAAGCCAGTCATACCAAGTAGTTACAAATGAAAATATCACCAGAAAACCTAATAAAATTACTCGTGGAGGCATCATCCATTGTAAGAGTTTGTCGCAATAATCCCAGTTACCCGAAAAGAATGCTTTAGGTAGTTTCCACAGGCCGGAAAACAGATTCGTGAATTGCGTGGCGATCCATCTGCGGCGTTGTTCGTAAAACTGCCCTTTCTTTTCAATTTTTTCATCGTAAGTATAAACGTCTTCCAGAAATTCGATATATATATTCTGTGAAAGCAACATGCTTTCAAGTTGTTTATCCACTCCGACATGGGCTGCTTTATAAATATAATGTCTCAACCAATCATAATCAAATGCCATACCTGAACCTATCAATGCTGAAGAGAAGCCCAGGCGGGTATGTCCGGAACGGAAAATGGAATTATTTATCTCTTCGCTGACCGCATCCAGAACGGCTGTATTGGTATTCCTGTTTTTGGCAACCCGGTGCGTTTGGATAGCGAGGCATCCGGAGTAATAAGCATCGTTCAATTTGTTCAGGAAAGATGCATTCACGATATTGTCCGCATCCATGATTACTACCATGTCGCATTTTTCTGTTTTCGTGCTCAGATAATCCATGGCAAGACGGAGCGCATTCGTTTTGGTACTCTGAGCATATCCGGCCTCCAATACTGTGATGGATGGCAATGCTTTCAGTGTTTGAACTGTTCTTTCCTGCATCTTGTCGGTTATCACAATAACCTCATACATATAAGACGGGTAATCCTGTTCCAGAAATGAACAGACTGAATTAACGATGACCGCATCTTCCTGGTAGGCTGGAAAGAGAACGGCAAAACGGTGCTTCTTCCGGGCGGGAGGATATTTATTTCTCGTCTTTTTTAATGAAGCCAGTGAAAAAATGAAAATATACAATACTGCTATCAGAAACAAAAGAAATATGATTGCATCTGCGTATTCTATCAGTTTATCTCCATTGGAGATCCACCATTTGTTTATTTCATATTCAAAATCCATATTATAATGTATTTATATTGGGTTCTAACTTTGTTTGTTCTGTCAATTCATTATCATACGATTTCCCTAAAACAAGAAAAGTCTGAAATATATACACGATATATCCTGTCGGGTACTGCCAGAAAAAGTTGTTGCCGTATGCACTGAGCATGATGCCCCATAGACCGCAATTCATGGCTATCAACATGCCTTTCAATTCCTTGTTTCGTATGCGGAACATGATCAGATAGGCACTGTATGCAATGACAAACAATAAAATGGCGATGTGTAGGCATAATCCGACAATTCCAAACTGTACCCAAATACTGACATAGTGCGAGTCTGTCGGTATCTCGGTTGTAAAACGACGGGAAAAACGCTTGCCTTCACCTCCAGCCAGACCAACGCCTTCTCCGAACGGTTTATGGACCATATATTCGGCAAGTCGTTTCTGATTCGCTTTTCTGACCAGGTAGGATGCATCTTTCTCCGGATGGAAAGCCGTGCGCATACGACGTATTTGCCGGTTTGAATCTAAAATGTTTGTGTGGGCAAAAAAGATATAAATGAAAAGCAAGCAGATGGCTCCTGCTGCGATATAGCGGATATTTTTATTGAGAAGAATAAACATGGCTAATCCACCGAGAGGGACAATCATAGCGCCACGCGTACCGGAGAGCATTAATGCATAAGCTGCAAGCAAAGACACGAATCTGTAATAATACCGGAGTTTTTTATTCGAGACATAAAAGGATAAAATCATATAAATGACAGTTGCCATTCCCATATTGGAACCGAAATTTCCGGCATCCGAGAATATAGAAAAGTAGCGGATACCGGTTCGCAAAAGATGAGTTTTATAACTTCCACTTCTCATCAACCAGTCGCTTTCTAAGGAATCAAATCCCATATAGCGTTGTATCAGTGCTTTACTGACTGCAATTAGGGTGAAGATGGACAGCAGGAATAATATTCTTTTGATATCTTCGACTTTATTCAATAATAAGGAGGTCAATAATACTAATAGTGTGAAATTGTAAAAAGAGCCGCGGGTGAATATCCAAGCTTCTGTAACTGCGGACGGATTAAATAATTCATAAAAAACATAGATCATCCATACAAGCGATATGTACAGCAGTTTATTGTTGGCTCTTTGCCAGGGTATTTTACCCCCGCATAAAGCATAAAGAAATATACTGACTAATAGGAAAACAATAAAGATATCCATTATTACACTGCTGTTTTGAACATTTACATAACGCAGTATTCCGATAAAGAAATAGTTCAGCGTAAATAAGGTCATGAATCCCCAGTAGGGTTTATTCAGCACGGTAACAATATAAAAAGTAAGAAAAGGCATAATTACAACAATCGCCGCCAACAGCCATATTTGCTTTAACAAAGCATAGGCTAACAGTATAAGCCCTATTGCCACTAATGAATAGGGGTTGAAAGAATTGATATTTCCTTTTATACCTTCCATTTTTATGCTTTATTGGCTGTGATACCGAATTGATTTAGCCGGAATACCAAATTTTTCAATCCTGAATAGGGAGGCAGTTGACCGGTAAAGTTTTCTACAAATTCTCGTTCCGTACGGTTCAACAATAAATAAAGAGGTTTGTCTTTTACCTGTTTTTTGAAATGCTCCAAAAGCTGTGTATCGCTGGTTGTCCATACCCGGCAAGCGTCTGCGACTAACAGATTGACTTGTGCTTCCTGTAATAACGCTGTGGAGATAGGATAATCTCTTAATGGAGGATATATGACTATCAGGATATCCGGATTTTCTTGTCCGTATGGAGGTTCGTAAATATGGAAAATACTATTTGCTTGAGCATATACCATCGATTGCGAATTAAAGTCTTTGTCGTAAGATATGATTTTGACGCTGAACCCTAAGTCTTCCCAGTATTCCTGTAAATAGGAGGCAATAAAACTTTTCCCCTCTTGCTCTCCAAAACTGATCAAATTGATGATTGAAGTACGGCCAAGTTGTAGAAATACATTTAATTGATTACAACAGTAGGCGGCAACAACCCTGTTCGAGGCCTTCGTAAATCCCCGATATTTCAGATTTATATGCCCGGTAAATGCTGCCAGAACCGGAAGTCCGGTAAGCCGTTTGGCACGGTCGGCATCCCGTAGAGTGCGATCCAGCAATTCTATCAACAGATTGAATCCGATAATAAAAAGTATACTGCCAAAAAAAGACGCCATAACCAGTAATAAACGTTTACTTTTGTCACTAAGAATAGGAAACGTCGGTTCGGAAATTAATCTTAACGTTGCAGAAGTGAGTTGTATGTCTTTTTGCTTCATTTTAGCCATATTCAGTGCATGCAACATTTGCAAATAGGATTGCTCCAATACCTTAATTTCACGTTGCTGCCTGTCTATCTGCGTTCCGATAGGAGAATAAATCTTATATTGCTCATTGTAAACCTCTCTTCTTTGATCCAAAACGTCCAATTCTGCTTTCGCTTTTGTCTTCACGATCGTTTGTTTTAACCATTCATCAACAAGTCCGTTAATTGCAATTCCTTCTTTACTTTCTTTGTAGCTATTTATCATGGTTGTCAAAGAGGCGATTTTCTGTTCGGCATTTTTTAATTGTTCTTTGTATTCTTGAAGCTCCGTATTTTTAGCCTGCATTTCTTCTGAACTGAACGTCTCGATTTCGGTTATTTTTCCATTGATGGTAGAAATCTCATTCAAAACTTTAATAAAATCATCGTTAGTTTTTACCAGTTTACTCCGAATATCCATATATTGTTCCATTTCCTGAACGATTTTGTCTGCACTTTCGTAATCTCTTCGGGTAGCTTCGTATCGGTTTTCAAAATTAGAATATGAATTAGCGATAGCTTTTGTTTGTTCCGAGTAGTTAATGATGCTGTTTTCTATATTATAATTAACCAATTTGTCTTCCAGGCTTGATAGTTTTGTCTGTTGCCTTTTGAGTTCTTTTTCGTAATAGGCTACAATATCATTGGTCGTTTTATAGCGTATGTCTTCATAGGCGGCACGTAATTCGTTATATATGAATTTGATTGTATTTAAGGTGATACCAGGATCCGTAGTCTGGTAAGAAATCTCTATAAGATCGCTATTACCCAACCTTTTTGCCTCAAGAGACGATAGTTTGTTATAGCTATAAAACGGTCCGTCACCATTCAGCAAGCCGTACAAAAAATTTTCCGGATCATTTTTCATGTATTTCATGAAATTATCGATCGTTTTTTCTTCGGAGGTTTTGTCAACCAAATGTAATAAGTCCTCCGGTATAATTTTGATTAGGGCTTGGTAATTCTTAGCTCTTATATAAACGTTATCTTGATCGAGATCGCCGTGGACGAGATTTATAGCGAGTAATTTGATTGCAATGTTTTTTTGTATACCTTTTTCCTGAGTCAATTTGACAAGGTTATCGAACATATTCTCTACAGATTTCCAGTTAGCCGGTTGTTGGTCGCTATTTAGACCGGTATCGGAGACAATACCTGTATAAATTGTAGCCTTTACGGTATATGTTTTAGGAATGAAACGGGAAAAATAGATAACTAACCCTGTGACAATAGCAGTACCAAATATCAGTTGATATCGAATCCGGTAAAGAAAACGTATTATGTATAATGTGATGTTCATTATTCTTCCTGGCTACTTCTGTTGATAATCTTTACATTCGTAAGCATTTCCAATAATGTGACAGCGTTATGCAAGGCTGCACGCCCTTCTTGATAGGTAATTACTGCGCTTGAACGGCGTCCTCTTTCAAGAGAAAGAGTGGTAATATTTATTTTCCCGTTAATGAAATCCTGTTCGGAAATTTTCATTTGGGCATTGTACAGCGCGGCGGCGTCAGATTTGGCCTTTAGCGTTGCCAATTGCTGGAGTACATTATTATATGCTTGTAAAATCATCAATTTTCGTTCTTCTACCGACATTTCATATTGAGATTGCAGTTGAGCATATCGCGCTTTCTTTACTTTGTTTTTTTGTTTTCTACTCACCAGGTCGCCGATCGGGATACTAACGGATACACCTGCATTATATAAATTCTGATTGTTTCCCACATTACTGATTATGGGATCCCCGTCTGTAGAAGATGTGGAATAGAGATTATTTCGCCCGTATTGATATGTACCTTGTAGCCTTAGGTAGCTAAGCCATTCCCGTTGGGTAATTTCCCTTTCCGCATTTGCCTCATCCCGCTTAGCTTCGTATATTTTGACGGAAGGATGGTCATAGACAGATTGGAGAAACACTGAAAGGGGAGGCAATTGGACACGTTCGTAATCATCCAGCATAGCTTGTATGGAGTCGGAGTCGGACTTGGCACCGACTTCTACAACTGTGGCATTGTCCGTATAACTTTTACGTTTTTGTGCCATACTGTGTATAGAGCTGAATATCAATAATAATATAAGTGTTGTTTTCATGTCGTTTTTCCTTAGGATTTAAACATTTTCTTCTTGGATAAAAGCCGTGAAAGTGCGGAAGATAATTTTCATATCCAAGCCGAATGAAAAAGTCCGTGCGTATTTTATATCAAGTTGTTTACGTTCTTCAGGAGATAAGTTGCCTCCATTTCCCCGTTTTTCTACCTGCCAAAGACCGGTTAACCCGGAGGGGGCCATGAAGCGTTCTATGTAATTGTCTGAGGTCAATTGTTCCGCTTCGTAAATGGGTAGGGGACGGTTACCAACGACAGACATGTCTCCTTTTAAGATATTGAATAATTGTGGAAGCTCATCGATGCTGTATTTTCTTAGAATCCGGCCTACACGGGTGACACGCGGGTCGTTTTCCATTTTAAAGAATGTATTGGCGCGCTCTGTCGATTTGTTTTTTAAATAATCATGTTCTGTCGTGCTAAAGTTATCGGAATATAAAAGAGAACCTGTTGACCGATCATTAACTAATGGATTCTGCAGTGCTGCAGAAGTAGAAGGGTTAATTAACCCTTCTACTTCTGCAGTGCTGCAGAAGTAGAAGGGTTAATTAACCCTTCTACTTCTACGTTATACTGATTTTGCGCTTTATATTCTGCCAATCTCTTATCCGCATCGGGATACATGGATCTGAATTTGTAAAAATCGAATATTTTATAGTTGCTGCCTACCCGCTTGGATTTATAGACAATAGGACCTTTACTTTCCAACTCTATAGCAACAGCCGTTATGACGAAAATAGGAGATAAGCACAGTATGGCTCCTAAGGATGCAGCGATATCAAAAGCCCGTTTCCAAAGAGGGAGGTGGAAAGAGTATAATCTGTCCGGTTCTTTGTCTTTCTTATTACATATTGTTTTTTTGCACAGGAAGTCTTCGGCTATCGCAAGTAAACGAAGCAACTCTTCTTTTGTTATGCTTTCTGTGATAACACAATTTACACCTACTTTTATGTATGCGATCTTTTCTTCTTTATCCAAAGAATTTGCAAATAAAATAATGTAGGCGGCAGAATAAAGTTGCCGTAGTTTTTGGATTGTATCCAAGTCTTCCTTAACGTCGTCCTTTTCTAAAAATACGCAAAAGTTGACAGGATTCACATGTATCATAGCCTGGCAAAACTGTGTAAGCGTCGGACATTCTACTACGTGTTGACTTAAGGCTCTCTCCAGTCTGCCAGGTAGTGAAGAGTGATTTCCAAAGAAGATATATTCCATATCTGTTATTTTACAAGTCTTTTAATCCTGATCCTTAACTCTTCGGGATTGAATGGTTTTATTATAAAATCTTCAGCACCTTCTTCCAGTAGGCGTATTCGAGTTGAACTGCTTTCTTCGCTCGATAATACTAAAATCGGGATGTTATTGAAAAGATTATTCCTTTTCAAATAACATACGAATTCTTCACCACTCATCTCCGGCATATTCAAATCAGAAATTATACCGTCCGGGATATTCCCCTCGTTCATCCATGAAATGGCTTTTACAGGATTTTCCATATACACCACTTGATAAGAACTGGATAAATAGATCATGATGATCTTTGCTATCTCCGGTTTGTCATCAACAATTAGAATCGACTTCATTATTGGCAATTTTGCGTTACCCTACAATTTTTTGACTTTAAAACTCGTTAGACTTCTTCACTTTTGGCTTTATCATTGAAGAATATATAAAATATAAAAACTCTAACCCATCTTGGAATTTGGGTAGAGTTAGATTTTATAAATTCATTGGAATAATATGTGCCTTTGTGAATATGTCAATGCAAAAATAGAGAAAACTTTTGAAAATTAAAGTATATTGAAGAATATTTTTGCAGGAACCGTGGTTTGTTCAAGGTTTTCCCGGTTCGTTGTTCCTTTAGTTGATGTATAGTCAATGCTTTTTCGCCTGTTTCGCGTATAAAAAATGAAGGGGATGCGTCATCTGCGTGCTCTATTGTGAATTATGATACACCCCCTTTATTTTTATTCTTCAACTTGCACCTTTACAATCACCTTGCGGATATTACCCTGGCCGATGCCTGGAGCATGTCCGTCTTCGGGGAAATAAATGGCGAATTGCCCCGGATAGATCTTAGTGTGGGCTGTAGGACGGTCGATATAGAAAGCAATGTCTTTTTGCTCGTTATAAGGGGTTGACTCTTCCTGTAGCTCACATCCCGGTTTCCAACCGATTTTCTCCACACCTAACAAAGGCATCTGGATGTCGATGTATTTTTTATGTGTTTCGATAGCGGCATCTTTCTTTTCCTTACCAAAGATACTGACAACGCTTACGTATAAACGAGAACCTTCCAGTTCATACTTACCATCTTCCATTTTAGAGAAGTCCGTCGATTTTAGGTAGTCGAATGCTTTTTTGAATAGAGGATGCAGGCATTCGATCTTTTCTGTGTTGTTCAATGAATCAAGTATCATACGTCTTAATTTTTTAATTCGGTCAATCGTTTGATCAACGGACAAAGGTCGCATATTCGAATGTTAAATAATAGCCCCTTTCTGCAAATAATTCTATTAAAATCAAAGAATATTTATTTGGTTACGAAATAACCGAATAAACCGTATCTTTGTTATACTAATGAAATAAATTTGACATTTAAACGCGATATGAGAGAAACAGAAACAAAGGTATTGCCTGTTCTTGAAATGAGTTGTGCCGTTTGTGCGGGCAACGTGGAGAGTACGGTGCAGGCATTGCCCGGTGTGGAGAAGGCAGCCGTGAATTTCGCCGCGGGTACGTTGGCGGTAACTTATAATCCGTCTGTTATCACCTTGGAGGCTATGCAAGCAGCTGTGCAGGCTGCCGGATATGATCTGATAGTTGAAGCGGAAGATCCTGTTGCTATGCAGGAGGAGATGGCTCGAAAGCATTATAAGATATTGAGGAGGAATACCATAGGAGCATGGGCCTTGTCCATCCCTCTGGCTCTTTTAGGAATGGTGTTCATGCACATGCCGTTTGGCAATTGGATCATGATGGTGTTGGCATTGGCTATTATGGTGTTTTTCGGACGCTCGTTTTATGTGAGCGGCGTGCGGCATGCACTCAAGGGAAAGGCCAATATGGATACACTGGTTGCGCTCAGTACTTCGATCGCTTTCCTGTTCAGCCTTTTCAATACTTTATGTCCCGGATTTTGGCTGGAAAAAGGGTTGGAGCCGCATGTTTATTATGAGGCTTCAGGTGTGATCATAGCGTTTGTCTTGCTGGGCAAACTGATGGAGGAGCGTGCTAAGAACAGTACATCTTCAGCTATAAAAGGGCTGATGGGATTGCAGCCTAAAACAGCCCGTTTGGTAACGGACGGGAAAGAAGAGGAAGTGCCTATTTCGACTCTTCAGGTCGGAAATGTAGTCAGTGTACGGCCGGGTGAAAAAATACCGGTGGACGGTACGCTTTTGCAGGGGAGTTCTTCAGTGGACGAAAGTATGCTGAGCGGAGAACCGATTCCGGTGGAGAAAAATGCCGGCGACCGGGTGTTGGCCGGAACGATCAACCAGAAGGGTGCTTTTACGATGGAGGCGACAGGTGTCGGAGGTACGACCGTATTGGCCCAAATCGTGCAGATGGTACAGTCGGCACAGGGGAGTAAGGCTCCCGTTCAGCGGATTGTAGATAAAATAAGTGGTATATTTGTCCCTGTCGTCGTATTGCTTTCGCTGGTCACTTTCGTTTGTTGGCTGGTGATAGGGGGAGCGGGCTATTTTTCGTATGCCTTGCTATCTGCCGTCTCGGTTCTGGTTATTGCTTGCCCGTGTGCGTTGGGATTGGCTACGCCGACAGCCTTGATGGTCGGAATGGGAAAAGGAGCCGAACGGCATATCCTGATAAAGGATGCCTTTGCACTGGAAAATCTATGCAAGGTCGATACGGTTGTTTTGGATAAGACCGGGACATTGACGGAAGGTGTACCGGTTGTCACGGATTCATACTGGATTTCAGACGATAATACCCGTTATTTAGATATCCTGTACACGGCTGAACAAAAGTCCGAACATCCTTTGGCCTCCGCTATTATCCGTTGGTTGGAAGACTCCGGGGCAAAGGTCTGTGAGACTGAAAATTTCGAGAGCCTGACGGGTCGGGGCGTACGCATTCAGGTCGAAGGGAGCACCTACTGGGTAGGGAGCCAGGGATTACTTGAAATATTCCAGGCCGGTATTCCGGAAAAGGGGCGAAAACAAATCGAGCAATGGCAGGAAGAGGGGCAAAGTGTTGTCTTTTATGGTCAGGATGCCCGCCTGTTGGCTGTGCTGGCAATCTCGGACCGTATCAAGCCGACGTCTGCCGAAGCTGTAAAAGAGCTGAAAAAACAGGGAATAGAAATACATCTTCTCACTGGCGATGGTGTACGGACTGCCGAACGGGTTGCCGCAACATTGGGTATCGATCATTATAAGGCGGAGGTAATGCCGAACGATAAAGAGGAATATATCGTATCTTTACAGCAACAAGGAAAGAAGGTGGCGATGGTCGGCGATGGCATTAACGACTCGCAGGCGCTTGCACGGGCCGATGTCAGTATCGCGATGGGAAAAGGAACCGATATTGCAATGGATGTGGCTATGGTCACGCTTATCACGTCCGACCTGTTGCTGCTCCCCGATGCGATCCGTTTGTCCAAACAGACGGTCCGCCTGATTTATCAGAACTTGTTCTGGGCATTTATATATAATGTGATCGGCATTCCGTTGGCTGCGGGCGTTTTGTTCCCGATAAACGGACTGCTGTTGAATCCGATGCTGGCGAGTGCTGCAATGGCTTTCAGTTCCGTATCGGTGGTATTGAATAGTTTACGATTAAAATTCATGAAATAACAATTTAAAATTAGAATGATTATGGCAACAACAAAATTTAAAACAAATGCAAAGTGTGGCGGATGTGTAGCGGCAATAGGTGCAAAGCTCAATACGGTAATGGCTTCGGATGACTGGTCGATCGATCTGGCCGATCCGAATAAGGTATTGGAAGTGAAAGTCGATATTGCTCCTGCTACAGTGATTGCAGCAGTAAAAGAGGCCGGGTTCAAGGCTGAACAATTATAAGCGGATGATTGCCCGGAAACGACAAACATACGGTGAAGAGGTAGCCAATGTCTTGACACATGGCGCCGGGATGCTCTTCGGTATAACCGCTATCGTTGTTCTGATGATGGCGGCTATTCGAAGCGGCAATCCCTGGGCGGTCGGCAGTTTTGCTGTCTATTCCGTTTGTATGACACTTTCGTATGTGACATCTACATTTTACCATGCTTCGAACCGCGCACGTCAGAAAAGGCTCTTGCGGCGGTTCGACCACAGTGCGATTTATCTGCATATTGCGGGAACTTATACGCCCTTTACATTGGTAGCTCTCCGGCAGGAAGGTTATTGGGGCTGGTCACTATTCGCTATCGTATGGATTGCGGCAGTGGTAGGCGTCTGGCTGAGTTTCCGGAAGATGAGAAAGAAAGACCATCTGAAAACGGTTTGTTATCTGGCTATGGGGTGGGTAGTTGTAATTGCCTTTAAACCCTTGTTGCATGTCTTTCGTGAAACCGATTCGATGGATGTCCTGTATTGGTTGATCGGAGGAGGTCTGTTTTATACGGTAGGCAGCCTGTTTTTCTTTTTAGACAAATATAAATATATGCATCCCGTGTGGCATTTCTTCGTATTGGGAGGCAGCATCTGCCATTTTATCTCGATATACCTGTTAGTATAGAGAAAAAGGAGAAAGCGATTGCCACTTTCTCCTTTTTTTATTAATTACATTCTTCCGGATGCTCTTTTTTATACTTTCGTTCCCGATAGGAAAGAATAGCAATTCCTATTATACTAAATAATATCAGACCGCTGAATAAATATATTGCTTCCATTATTTACCTCCTTTATTTTTATAAAATTTAAAACCTAACAACATTAAACCAATTGTTGCTCCGATGCCTAAAAGCAAAACTAACAGTTTATCACTTGTTATGTCCAACAACGTACTTAATACAACTCCTGCAAAGACCAATTTGGCAATATCGATAAAGAAATCACCAAGTTTCTCATTGATGATTATCGGAGTTACCGATACTTGTCCCGTTTTACGCTTCATAGTTAATTCGTTTATTGATTAATAATGATACAAATATAAGTAATATATCGAAAGAAACAAATAATCAGGAAAAATAAAAGGCGGACTTTCATTAGCCCGCCTTTTTACGATATATTTTGTTTCTTATAGTCCGCTAAAATCCACTCCGTCGAATATTAACGAAGGGACACGCCAACTGGAGAATGTGCGCGGGTCGTTGCCGACTTCGGCTAAATTGCCCCACAAGGAGATCATATTGCCTGTTGCGTTCATTTCGGAGATGGGTTGTGTCAGTTTGCCTTTTTCAATCAGGAAGCCTTCCACGCCGTAGGAGAAGTCACCGGTCGTACTGTTGCTGTTACCGCCGTTGAAGCCCGTTACCAGAATACCTTTATCGACAGAAGCGATCAGACCCTCCGTATCTTTATTTCCCATCTGCATGGTCAGGATAGAAGGGGAGGCGATCGTTTGTTTCATATTCATCTTGTTGGCTGAATAGGTATCGATATAATAGGTTTTCAGGACACCGTTTTCAAACACCGGCATACGCTTTGTCGCTACACCTTCGCCGTCGAAATAACGGGCGCCGGATGCACCCACCATGTGCGGCTCGTCGATGATCGTCAGTTTATCGCCTAAGACTTTCTGGTCGATTTTATCCAACAGGAAAGAGTTTTTCTGCTGGATGGAAGAACCGTACAGTGCATCGATTACCGGAGAGAGCAGGCGGGAGGAATTCATATTGTC
>ERZ834769.2789-NODE-2789-length-12366-cov-4.630818_pt1 | contig 12366 bp, 8 predicted proteins | sample MGYA00519690_ERZ834769 | MGnify/ENA primary metagenome ERZ834769 (study PRJEB31850, sample SAMEA3708760) | human gut metagenome | biome: human gut; feature: human-associated habitat; material: faeces | place: China | collected 2014 ... | reverse complement strand
CGGCCTTCCGCACGGGCTGTGCAGGCATAGTCTGCTGAACAGGCCGCACCGTGGGAGCGGCTTTCACCGGCTCTGGGCGGCTCTGCTGCGGCGCACGGTTCTGGGCTGCGGCGTCACGGTTGGGGCGGGGCGGCTGGGGCGGACGGTCATCGTCATCGCCGCTGTCGCCGTCATCGTCATATCCGCCGCCATTGTGGCCGATACGGCCCAGCAGGAAGCCCACCAGCAGCAGAATGACGACCAGCAGCGCCGCACCGATGATGGCGGCGGTGGAGGTAGCCATCTCACCCACCAACGGCAGCGTTACCGTCATGGGGATGGAATAGGTAGGCGGCTCGGGCGGCGTGTTGGGATCGACGATCGTCATGGTGGGGATGATGCCCTCGTACTTGGGCATGCGGTACACATGGACGGTATAGGTCTTGGAGGTGGTGCCGTCCTCTGCTGTGCAGGTGACGGTCATCACATTGTCCCCCTCCTGAGACAGCTGCATGGTGGCCTCGGTGACCTTCAGGGCCTTTTCGTCCTTTGCCACGCCGGAAAGCGTCGCCGACCGGGTCTCGTAGGGGACGTAGGCCACGTATTCCGTCACCGCACCGGAGAAGGTGGGGCTGAGCGTGCCCACATCCAGCGTCAGCTCCTTCAGCAGCGCGTCGGTGCTGGGCTTGTAGTTGGGATCCTGCTCACGGGTGACGGTGATGGTGTAGTTCTTTTTGGCGCCGGTGGCGGCGGTGCAGGTAACGGTGACGGTATTGCTGCCCACCACCAGCGTATTGCCGCTGACGGACACACGGGCCGAGCCGTCCGCCGCCTTATAGCTGAGGTTCAGGGATTCCACCGCGTAGGGCACCGTGGCGGTGTAATTGGTGGTGGATTTGTTGAACGCGGGGCTGAGGGTGGCGTTGGAGCAGGTGAGGGAGCTGAGGTCGCAGTTGCTGCTGGGCGGGGTCGCCACCGAGCCCGTCCAGGACGTGCCGCTGACAGTCTCGTCCTTGCTGCCGTCGGAGACGACGATGTTCTTGAACCCGGCGGTCAGTGCGGTGCCGCTGGCCAGACCGCTCTTTACCCGGAAGGTGACGGTCAGCACGCCGGTGCTGGAATTGATGGGGTTGCTGACGCCGTACAGCAGGAAGTGGTTGCTGTTGTAGTCCATGGTCCAGCCGCTGATCTTCTGATCGTAGTTGGTGAACTCCAGCGTGTTGCTGTCATACTCCAGCGTGGCCTCGATGCCCATGACGTTGCTGCCGGAAATGCTGAGCGTCAGCGTGACGGTGCTGCCGGCCTGTACGGTGCTGTCGCCGGACAGGGAGGACGAGGCCGCCTCTGCCCGTTGGGGCAGCAGCGCCGCGACGATCAGCGCCAGCGTCAGCAGCAGCTTGAAAAGGGAAGATGTATTGTGTTTCATGGCGTTATCCTCCTATCAACCGATGGTATCCTTGCCGATGATGACGCGGGCCGCCTTGACCACATCGGTCAGGGTGACATAGCCGTCGCCGTTCAGGTCGGCTGCCTCGCGGTAAGCGCCCTCCAGCGTCTTCTTGTCCAGCACGTGGGACTGCAGCGCCACCACGTCGGTCAGGGTGATCTTACCGTCGCCGTTCACGTCGCCCGTTACCACCAGCGTGTAGGACTTATTGCCCACCACGGCGGTCATGCCGGTGCTGAGGGTGCCGCTGGTCACTTCGGTCTTGCCGTCGTAGACCTTGGCGTTTTTGCCCAGCTGTTCCACGGTGCTGCCGGGCGTCAGACCCGTCCAGTAGCCGGAGATATTGTCGGGCAGCTCCGTGACCTTGGTGGCGGTAAACACAGGTTTGAAGGTCATGTCCTTGGCCTCCATCACGGTCTTGCCCTCGGTATAGCCCTCCCAGTGGCTGAACTTATAGGTATACTGGCCGTCAGGCGCCTTGGTGGGGGAGGTCTCCGGCATGGGGATCAGCTCACCCTCGGCCACGGTGCCCCGCTTGAAGATATCGCCGTCGGCGTCAAGGAAGGTGTAGGTGTACACATCCGCGTACTGGGCGTACAGCGTCAGGTCGGAGGCAATGATCTTGGTGGCGGAGGAGATCTGCTCGCCGCCCTCCTTCTCCGTGAACCAGCCGATAAAGGAGTAGCCCGTCTTGCTGGCGGTGGGCAGCTTGCCGTAGACGATATCACTGAGGGAGACGGTCTTGGTCTTGCTGCCGTTCAGCGTGCCGCCATTGGGATCGAAGGTGATGGTGAAGGTCTCGTCGTCGTGGGCCTGACCGCTGTTGCTGCGGACGGTGAAGCTGGACTTGGCCAGCTCAAAGCTCTTGCTGTTGGACACCGCGGTCAGCGTGAAGGTGTAGTTACCGGCGGCCAGCGAGCTGTAGGCCACGGAATCGTCCAGTTTCTTCAGGTCGTAGGACATTGCGTTGGGCGAGGCGTTCTTGCTGATGACCGCCGCGCCGCTCTCCTTGGCGATGGTGATGTTGACGGAGGTGATGGGAGAGGAGCAGGAGATCACACCGCGAACGGGGAAGGAGGAGTTCTTGGCCACCAGAATATTGTCCTTGGTGGGATAGATCACGCCCCGCAGCGTCCAGTCGTCGGCGCTGTTGGCCACGGCCACCGGCTGCCACTCGGCTGCGGTGCTCTCCTCGGAGGAGACCGCCATCACCAGCGTATCGTTTTCATAGCTGAGATATGTACCTGTTTTCACATTTTTCAGCGTATAGGCGCTCTTGCCCTGGGTCAGCTCCCACTTCTGCCCGTCGGAGATGGAGGGAGAGGACAGGGAAACGGTGCTCTTGTCGGCACTCAGCCGCAGGGTCTTGCCGTCCACCTGCGTGCTGATGGTGTAGAACCCGCCGGCGAAGTAGTTCAGGGTGAAGACCTGATCCGCTCCCTCGGCGGAGCGGACGTCCAGCTTGGCGCTGCCGCCTGCGGCGGACACGGCGTACTTCTGGTCGACGCTGTTCAGCAGCAGCTGATAATTGCCGGCGGCCTTCGGTGCGTCCTCGTAGCCGTTGTTCATCAGCATCACCAGCGCATCGGCCGGCTCGTTCACGCCCAGACGGCGGTAAACGCCCATCTGCACGTCGCCGGAGCTGCCGTAGAAGTACCGCAGGATCAGACCGGAGGTACCGTATTTATTGGCGGTGTCGCCGGACATGGCAGCGCCGGATTTCCCCTCGCTGCGCAGCTCCTCCGCCGTGACCAGACGACCGGATACCGCGTAGATGGCTGAGATCAGATCGCCCTCCGGCTGGTTGGCGAAGCCGCCCAGCGAGTCAAAGGCGCGCTTGATGAGGGAGCAGGCGTCGGTGGGGCCATGCTGCACGGCCCGGCTCCAGAACACGTTTTTCAGCGCCACGGAGTATTCTTCGATATCGAAGCCGTCCACCTTGTTCTCCACCAGCGAGACCACCTTATTATAGAACTTGTCCTTGGTGTAGTCGTACTGGGCCTGTCCGAAGGTGCCCTTATAGGTGTTGGCCATGTCCTGCCACGTGGCGTCGAAGTAGGAGCCGTAGCCGTCGGAAATGCGGTGATAGGCGCTGTCCAGCGCATCGCCGATATCGCGGTAAACGCTCTTGTCGCTCTTCTTGCACCACTCGGCGAAGTCGTGGGGAACGCCGGCATTGCTGGCGAACATGTACATGCCGTAGGATTTTCCGCCGGGATCGCCGGGGGTGGTGGCGATGATGCCGGGGTCATAGGACGCGCCGATCTCGTAGAAGCGGCTCAGCGCGTCGTAATCGGCGTTGTACCACTGCATGGCCGTGTCGGCAATCGCGCGGATAAGGAATCCGCTTGCCACCAGTCCCAGAACGATGGCGCAGCTCAGCAGCAGGGCGGTGCTTCTTCGTAACAGTTTCATGCTGTTTTCCTCACTCTCCGTTCAGAATACACGGACAATGCAAAGCCGGGAGAGGGAAGAATGCCTTTCTACCGCTTTACATAATGTTATTCAAAAGAAAGTATAGCATCCGTAAACGGGCTTGTCTATAAAAAACGCGAAAAAAACACAAAAAATTGGGCGTTTTTGTCGAGGAACTACCATATTTGGGGAAGATACTTTTCTATAAAACGCCCTATGAAGGAAAAATGTTCCAAAGAAAAGGGCAAAATGAAAGAGCTTGGCAAACGTTGCTTGCGTTCGGGAAAGAAGTATGGTATAATAAAAAACGCTATTGGCAGGTGTGCCATGACAAGCAGGAACACAATGCGGAGAACCAGTAACGATACAAGGGAGGAACGACTATGAGAAAGAGAGCGGTGGCCATTCTATTGGCACTGTGTATGGCACTGACCCTTTTGCCCACGGCGGCCTTCGCCACGGAGGAGGGCGGCGCGGCGGCCCCTGTGGAGCAGCCCACCCAGCAGGAGGAGAAGCAGGAGGGTCAGCAGGAGTAGCCGGAGGAAACCCCGGAACAGCCGGAAGAACAACCGGAAGCGAAACCGGCGGAACAGCCGGAGCAGCAACAGGAGTCTGCGGCGCAGGGGGGACCTGCGGTGCAGTCCAATGAAACGGGCATCGCCCTGCTGGCAGATGAGCACAAGCACTGCATCTGCGGAGGCAGCGTCACGGCGGGGGATCATACCAGCCATTCCGACGTGGCCTATCAGCCGTGGAACGGCACGGACGGCATTTCGTATACGAACAATACCGCCTACGTCTATCTGACAGGCAACGCCCCCATCGGCGGTCATCTGACGGTGGACGGCAAAACCCTTTACCTGTGCCTGAACGGCAAGACCCTTTCCAGCAACGGTACCGCTAAAATCCAGGTCAAAAACGGCGGTCGACTTGTTCTCTGTGACTGTCAGGGCGGCGGCACCGTCAAGGGCGCTACCTCTGGTTGGGGCGGCATGTGCGTCTACCTCTACAACAGCAGACTGGATATGTACGGCGGCAAGCTCACCGGCGGCAAAGTTACCGGTAATGGCGGCGGCGGAGCCATCGCTCTGGATGACAAGGATTGCGTGTTCAACATGTACGGCGGTGAGATTTCCGACAACTATGGCAGGAACTACGGCGGCGCTATTTTCCAGAACTTCGCGAAAAACAAGCCGAACGCTACCGGCGGCAATTTCAATATGTACGGCGGCGTCATCAAGAACAACTCGGCCAAGAATGGTGGTGCGTTCTTCTCCACCACCGGCGGCACCATCAAGATGACCGGCGGCACCATCTCCAGGAATACAGCGACCCAAAGCAACAACGATGCCGGAGGCGGCGCCATCTATATGCGCGGCAATGGTAAGATCGACATTTCCGGCAGCGCGGAGATCACCGGCAATTCCTCCAGTCTGGACGGCGGCGCGATTCTGATGGGCTGGGGCACCATCAACATTTCCGACAGCGCGAAGATCAACAGCAATACCGCCAGCCGCTGGGGCGGCGCCATCTGCCTGCGCCAAGATTCAAATCAGACGACGATACTCAACATGCGGGGCGGCGAGATCAGCGGCAACAAGGCCACGCAGGAGGGCGGTGCGGTTCATGTGCTTGACAAGCAATGCCAGTTCTTCCTCTATGACGGCAAGATCACCGGAAACACCAGCGGGGACGGCGGAGCCATCTATCTGAATCAGGAACCGTCGTGGCTGATTATGCAAGGCGGCGAGATCTCCGGCAATACGGCCACCGGCAATGGCGGCGGCGTGTATATTTACCGCTCCGGCTCGGTCTGCCAACTCTATAGCGGTAAGATCGAGAATAACAAAGCCAGCGGCAATGGCGGCGGCATTTATATCAATCCCAGCAACAGCGGCCAGCTGAAGGTCGGAAACAAACCCATCGTACAGAACAACACGGTTTCCGGCAAGGCCAACAATGTGTATCTGCCCTCCGGCAAAACGCTGACCATCGAGATCGGCATGTCCAAAGGCGCGTCCATCGGCGTCACCACTGCGAATACCAGCTACCCCGTGGCATTTTCTAATAATTACAAAAAAGACTACGCGAATTACTTCTTCGCGGATGACGCCAATGCCCACGTGGAGTATAAGGATGACCAGAAGCTGTACCTTGTTTCCGGCGCGGTTGCGCGGCCCCTCACTGTGACATTTGACCCCAACGGCGGTATGCTGGCCGAAGCGGACAAAACCAAATCGTTGATGACCGGCGAACCCTATGGTACGCTTCCGGTTCCCAGCTATGAGGGCTACGATTTCGCCGGTTGGTACACGGAACAGAACGGCGGCACGAAGATCGAGAGCGACACCACCGTGACGGTGTTCGGTACGCAGACCCTCTACGCCCATTGGACGGAGCACGAATACACCGTCACGGTAGTTAAGATCGGCATGCCGGAGTGGGGTTCGGTAACGCCCATGAGCACAAAGGCCAAGGCGGGCGAAACGGTCACACTGACGGCAACACCGACAACGGGCAATCAGTTTCTGGAGTGGGTTTTCCTCAACAAGCCGGAGGGCGGCGGCTGGGTCAATCCGGTGCTGACCTTCACAATGCCCGCCGAGGATCTGACCATTCAGGCAAAGTTTACTGTGAAAAACTATTCCATCGGGTACACCACGGTGGGGGTTGCCGGCGGAAGTGCCAGGTATGTCCGGTGGGGAGACAGGGTATTCGATTACCTGCCCAAAAATCCTACGTATCAAGACTGGGTATTCACCGGATGGAAATGCGGTGATGTCACCGTTACTGAGGATATGACCTATGGCGATCTGGCAGGAAGTGACACGGTGAGTGGTATCCACATTGATGCGCAATGGCACCAGCACAAATTCAACATGTGGATGAATAATACGCCCGGAACCCTGAAATCACCCGCAGACTGTACGCATAACGCGCTGCACTACTGGATGTGCTCCTGCGATCTGATCGAATATAACGACGACCATCTGTATGAGGAGCCGGGCACGGCGCTGGGCCATCTGTGGAGTTGGACGTCCAATGGCAACGGTACGCACACGCGGACATGCCGGCGTGAGAACTGCAACGCCACCGAAACCAAAGATTGTTCCGGCGGCGCAGCCACCTGCACCGCCAAGGCAATCTGCGAGGTTTGCAAGAGCGAGTACGGTACGCTGAAGGCGCACGACTTCACAGCGGAGACGGCAGAAGAGCAGTACCTGAAATCCGGCTGCACGGAGAAAGCGGTCTACTACAAGTCCTGCACGGTTTGCGGCCTGAGCTCCAAGGGTACGGCCAGCGAGGCTACCTTTGAATCCGGCAGCGTTCTGGGCCATGAATGGGGCGCATGGACGCAGAACAGCGACGGAAGCAGCCACACCCGTATCTGCAAGCGTGACGCCAACCACAGGGAAAATGGTACCTGTTCCGGCGGCGAAGCCACCTGCACCGCTCAGGCAAAGTGCAGCACCTGCAACGCCGAGTACGGCGAAACGAACCCCAACAACCACGCCGGAACACTGGGTGAGTGGCAGAGTGACGAAAACAACCACTGGAAAGAGTATTCCTGCTGTGGTGCAGAAGCTGACAGGGGTCCCCATGATTGGGACAATGGCCAGGTAACGACACAACCTACCTGTACAAATGCGGGCGAAAAAACATTTACCTGTAACGAATGCGGCAGGAAAAAGACGGAGCAAATCGACGCCACCGGCCACAGCTGGAAACAGGAGTGGAACTCCGACGAGACGCATCACTGGCACGAGTGCGTCAACGGCTGCGATGCGAAGGATGCCTATGCGGAGCACGCCGACGCCGACAAGAACCACGTCTGCGATACCTGCGGCAAGGTGCTGAGCGAGTGCGCGGATGACAACAAGGATCACAAGTGTGACTACTGCGGCAAGGTGCTGAGTGAATGCGCCGACACCGACAAGGATCACAAGTGCGACTACTGCGGCAAGCTGCTGAGTGAATGCGCGGATGACAACAAGGATCACAAGTGTGACTACTGCGGCAAGGTACTGAGCGAGTGCGCGGATGACAACAAGGATCACAAGTGTGACTACTGCGGTAAGACGCTGAGCGAGTGCGCCGACACCGACAAAGATCACAAGTGTGACTACTGCGGTAAGACGCTGAGTGAGTGCGCCGACGACAACAAGGATCACAAGTGCGACTACTGCGGCAAGACGCTGAGTGAATGCGCCGATGACAACAAGGATCACAAGTGTGATTACTGCGGCAAGACCATCTCCAACCACACCGGCGGCACGGCGGACTGCTGCCACAAGGCGGTGTGCGAGATCTGCGGCAAGGCGTATGGCGGGCTCGACCCCGACAACCATACCGACCTGAAGCACTTCCCCGCCCAAAGGGCCACCATACTGCGGGAGGGCAATATCGAGTATTGGTATTGCTCCGGCTGCGGCAAGTACTATAAGGATGCCGAAGCTACCATCGAGATCACGCAGGAGGACACCGTGATCCCCAAGGTGAAGCGCGACAACAGCGGCATTCCCTCCCACGGCGGCGAGACTGGCAAGACGGACAAGAACGATAAGACCGTCCAGTCCGTCAAAACCGGTGACGCGGGCGTTGCCCTGTACGGTGCTATGGCGCTGCTGAGCCTGACCGGCGGCGCGTGGATCGTCGGGAAGAAGAGAAGATCATAACACAAAAACGCTCCCCTACCGGGGGAGCGTTTTTCTTGCCTCCCCTGTGTAAGGGGAGGTGTCAAAAATCTTTGATTTTTGACGGAGGGGTTGTCACATGACGGACAATTCCCCAGTCAGCTTTGCTGGCAGCCCCCTTTACACAAGGGGGGCGAATTACGAATTCCCACGCCAGTGTTCGCACTGGCTCGGAATGACAGAGCTTGTTGCTTTTCATCTTGCCGCTGCCGCCCAGTGGTTATCCACCAGCTTATCGAAATCCACCCACTGGTCATCAGTCAGCTCGCCCGCCTGGGTCATGACCGTCTCCAGCCGCTCCAGCGCCGCCTTCTCCATGGTCAGGGGCGTGTTCCACGCGCCGATCTCCCGGTGGCGGGCGGTGACGGTCTCCAGCGTGTCAAGGCTGGTGTCGGGGAACTGGCCGATGATGGCCTCGGCCACCTCACGGTCGGTGTGGGAATCCACCCAGTCCAGCGCCTTGGCAATGGCGCGGCAGAAGGCGGTGATCACGTCGTCATGCTCCGCCGTGTAGCTCTGGGACGCGAAATAGGCGGTATAGGGGATCGCGCCGCTCTCCGCACCGATGGAGCAGAGGATATAGCCCTCGCCGGAGGTGACCACCTGCGTGGCGGCAGGCTCAAACAGCGTCACATAGTCTCCCTGCCCGCCGGTAAAGGCCCCGGCCATCATGTTGAACTGCACGCTGGTGTCCACGATCACGTCCTTTTGGGGCTCCAGACCGTGCTGGCGCAGCACGTATTCCAGCGTCATCTCCGGCACGCCGCCCTTCCGGCCGCCGATGATGGTCTTGCCCCGCAGATCCTCCCAGTTAAAGGAAACGTCCTCACGGCCCATCAGGAACGCGCCGTCGCAGGCTGTCAGCTGGCCGAACACCACCGGATGATCGTCCTTGCCCTGATTGTAAATGTAGATGCAGCTCTCCGGCCCCGCCAGACCGATGTCGCTCTGTCCGGAGACCACGGCGGTCATCACCTTGTCGGCTCCGCCGCCGTTGGTCAGCTCAATGGCAAGGCCTTCATCGGCAAAGAAGCCCAGCTCCATGGCCACATACTGCGGCGCGTAGAACACAGAATGGGTCACTTCGTTCAGGCGTACCGTGGTCAGTTCCGCTTCTGCCGTCCCCGTGCCGCAGCCGCAGAGCAGCGGCAGCAGCATCAGGGCGGCCAGCACCGGTGCGAAGATCTTTTTCATGCTTTTACCCCCAATAAATGATACAGTATTTTTTCCACCCACAGCACCAGCCGGTACATGACCACCGCGGCCACCAGCAGCAGCAACACGCTGGTCATCACCAGATCCATGTTGAACACCTGGGAGCCATAAACGATCAGATACCCAAGACCGGCCCGTGAGACAAGAAACTCGCCCATGATAACGCCTACCCACGAAAGGCCCACGTTGACCTTCAGGGTGTTCAGCAGCGTGGCGTAGTTGGCGGGAAACACCAGCATCCGCAAAAGCTGCCAGCGGCTGGCGCCCATGGCGGCCATCAGCCGTGTCTTCTGGGCGTCCGTGGCGCGGAAGCCCTCGTACATGTTGAGAATGGTGACGATCAGCGAGATAGCCAGCGTCATGACGATGATGGCGCCGGTTCCGGCGCCCATCCACACGATGAAGATGGGGCCGAGGGCTGTTTTCGGCAGCGCGTTCAGCACCACCAGATACGGATCCAGCACACGGCTCAGGGTGGGCCACCACCACATGGCCACGGCCACCACCGTTCCGGCGGCGGTGCCCAGCAGGAAGCCCACTGCCGTCTCCCAGCAGGAGACGCCTACGTGCAGCAGTACGTCACCGCTGCGGCACAGGCTCAGAAACGTGGCGGCGATGCGGCTGGGACTGCTGACCAGAAAGCCGTCGCTGAGACCGACGCGGCAGCTCAGCTCCCAGAAGGCGAAGAAGCCCACTAAAATTGCCAGCTGCCACAGCCGCACCCGGCGGCTCTGCCGCCGCACATCCCGCAGATACATCGCCCGCTTGGGCGACACGGCAGGTTCAATCATGCAGCTCCAGCTCCTTCCATATGGCATCGAAATACCGGGGAAAGGCGGGATTTTCCCGCCGCTTCATGGGATCCATCTGCCGCAGCTCTCCCATGTCGAACACCGCCTTGACCGTGGCGGGCCGCCGGGACAGCACCACCACCCGATCCGACATGCTGACGGCCTCGGAAATGTCGTGGGTCACCAGCAGGGCGGTCTTGCCCTCGGAGCGGATGATGCGCCAGATATCGCCGGATACCGCCAGCCGGGTCTGATAGTCCAGCGCCGAGAAGGGTTCATCCAGCAGCAGGATATCCGGGCCTGTGGCCAGCGTGCGGATCAGGGCGCACCGCTGCCGCATGCCGCCGGACAGCTGGTCGGGCCGCTTGACGGCGAATTCCGACAGGTCGTAGCGCTTCAACAGCGTTTCCACGTGGTCGCGGTGGGCCGGGTCGCGGTCGCGGCGGATCTGTAGCCCCAGCATCACATTGTCCCGGATGGAGCGCCATTCAAACAGCTGATCCCGCTGGGGCATGAAGCCCATCCGGCCGCTGGCGCCCGTCACCGGCTGGCCGTACAGCGACACCGCGCCGCCGTCCAGCGTCTCCAGTCCCGCCAGCACGCCCAGCAGCGTGGATTTTCCGCAGCCGGAGGGCCCCACGATGCTGACGAATTCCCCCTCCGCCACATCAAAGGATACGCCGCCCAGCGCTTCCACCTCGCCATTGCGGGCCTGATAGGTCAGGGCGGCGTCCCGGATCGAGATGATGTTGTTCATATGTGCCTCCCTTTTTCGTCCATAAGACCTTGCGGGAGAGATGCCTCTCCCTGCATCAGTATACGGCGGGGGTGCGGGATTGGTTCCTCGTTGACTTTTTGCCGCTGCTGGTGTACCATAGGAGCACAGTATATAAGAAGGAGGACGTCCCCATGAAGAAGATCATTTCCACCACCAATGCGCCCGCCGCCATCGGCCCCTATTCCCAGGCCATCGACTGCGGCACTTTTGTTGTCACCTCCGGTCAGGTGCCCTTTGATCCCGCTACCGGCGAGTTCGTCCCCGGCGGCATCACCGAGCAGACCCGTCAGGTGCTGACCAATATCAAGGCCATTCTGACCGAGGCCGGCCTGACCATGGACAACGTGGTCAAGACCACCGTGTTCCTGCAGAATATGGGCGATTTCGCCGCCATGAACGCGGTGTACGCCGAGTTCTTTACCGAGGGTCAGTATCCCGCCCGCTCCGCTGTGGAGGTCGGCGCACTGCCCAAAGGCGCTCTGGTGGAGATCGAGACCATCTGCGTCAAGTAAGCGATACAAGTATAAAGGAAATCCTCTGCTTTGCGGAGGATTTCCTTTATACTTGTACTGTTAGTAAAACTGTCATGCATTATAATATTCTGTAGCTTTACTTTTCTTGTTAAATATTCTACTATACAGTCACAGAGTAAAAAACACTACAAAATATGTGTTAAGGAGGAAACTACCATGAAAAACATTTCTACTTACGTTATGATCTCCATCGTCTCCCTCGTGCTGGTGGTGGCGACCGCCTTTTTGATGACTGCTGCCGACGCGCCTATCCGTGAAGCCGGCGGATATCTGCCCATGCTGTTGGGTGCGGTATTCACCTGGAGCACGGCCAAGGCCAATCTGATGGAGCGCGACCGCGAAGTTCGCCGCAATGCTCGTACCGCCTTCACCCCCAGCCACGCCGCCGCGTAACGCTGATCCGGAAATTGTTTTCTCTCTCAAATAAAGAAGGAAGGATACGGAATGTGTCCTTCCTTCTTTCAGCCTGTCAAAAAACTACCCAAACGCCCCTGTTTCTGCTATAATAGAAGAA
>ERZ834769.2783-NODE-2783-length-12390-cov-3.291042_pt1 | contig 12390 bp, 17 predicted proteins | sample MGYA00519690_ERZ834769 | MGnify/ENA primary metagenome ERZ834769 (study PRJEB31850, sample SAMEA3708760) | human gut metagenome | biome: human gut; feature: human-associated habitat; material: faeces | place: China | collected 2014 ... | reverse complement strand
TAGCAAGCATATTGTATAAAAATAGGGGGGTATCCGTTATAATAAGTACATAAGTTAAAGAAAGGACACCGAATAGGTGGTAAGGTGACAGTTATGAAATTTGAAGTAAAACAATAAGATTAAATGGTTCGGTAGATTCATTTATAACAAAAGAATATGATTCTTATTCACCAGTAGTGAAAAGATTAAACGGCTTAAATCAGATTGGATTTATCAAAGAAGGTAAAAAAAGATTTACTTGGGTTCCTGTTGGTGCTGGGGATATATACGATCATAATGTAAAAGAAGTTGTAGTAACAGATGCCGAAACCGGAAGAAGAATTGATACCATTATCGCGACACATTAAATAATAAGCTGTCCTATCGGCACAACGGGGAGAAAGAGGTATATAATGTATTATGTTTATTTTAGAACCAAAGAAGGAAAAAAGGAAACAGCCTATTCTTGTAGTAAAAATCTTATAGGTCTTAAGTTTGATATTGAGTGCATTTATAGATATTCAAAGATATATAAGCTTATCAAAGAAATGGATAAAGTAATAGAATGGCGAGTGTACGATTCAAATAAAAATCTTTTAGAAATTGGTGTAGTAGAGGAAACCGAAGTAAAAAGTAAAGACATAATTTGGTATAAAAAGGAGGATAAATAAATGAAATGTTATGTAAGTTATGTTTTAAACAGAAAGAATGCTATACTGCACCGATTCAATCATGGTTTTGGTAATAATAATAAAAAAGCTTATAATAGCTTGGATGAAATAAAGAAAGATATAGTAAATATGTATTATGGTCATCATGCTTCGTGTGAGATGGCAAGAAAAGTAAAAATGTATATAGTCAAAGATACACGCGGCGAGTTGGTCGGTTTTGTCAATGTAGGAAAAACAAACGGCAAATATTTTTTAACTTGGGAATGGGAGTTGTAAAAATGGGTAGTAGTGAAAGTATCGGTTTGTTTATGGATTTCATAATCTATAAATCATTTGAAACAACCGAAGATAATATATTAGCACCTGTATTTACAGGTAAGATATTTAATGGTGTCATTCAATTTCAGTGTAACACACTGGACGAGTTGATAATAAAAATCGTTAAGTATGAATATTTAAACAACCCGTATTATGAGTGTCTATTGTATAATTTAACAAAAGACATAAAGAATGAAAAAGAGGGGGTTTAACCCCCTCTTTTAATTTGTCTTGATTTTTGAGATTTCATTTTTCAAGTCCGTTATTGCCTTTGTGTTTTCCTTTATAATCGTATTGCTCTGATTATACATCAATAGAAATGCACATATCGGAAACCCAACATTGCTTATTAACTGAATAAATACATCCATCTTTCCCACTCCTTTCTTATAATATTATACCCTCGGCAAGTGCCGCACGTATCATTTCTTTTTCTTCATCCAGCGCACGCAATCCGTCAAGCACAGGTGCTTCACAAGTAGTAAAGCCGGATACGGTTGAAAGTTTTTTTGTTACATTCAAAGGTAAACCGCGTTCACGTGGGTAGTTTTTTGAGAAACTTGCTACAGGTCGTTCAATTAGCAAGTAAGGTCTACGATAACACATAAATGACATGCCCGCATTGTAACCGTTTGATTGTTCGATCGACGGCTTTGAGCCAACGGCGTCCGCAAGGTTTGAAGCAATCCCCGCCGCCCCCTCTATGTTTGTCATAAGTGTGCCTTTATCCTGTTGATTTGTTTTTATCATGTTCGATGCATTGCTAGCAATTCCAACCGCACCCCCAACGACACCCGAAATCATACTCGAATAATTGACACCAGTGATAGGCATATGTACACAACAGTTCCCCCCGAAGGTTGCAACAACAGTATTTGTCAATTTACTTTTTGACGATGTGGCAATTACAAACGCGATGCAAGAACCATCAATAATGTTGAAATGATAAGTCACGCCTAATTTTCCGGACTGAAACCATTCGGGTTTCACATCAACAAAGCCAACGAATGGCAAATATAGTTTTGCGCGCGTTCCCTCATAGTCCAAGAAGTTTTGATAGTATTCAGCAATTTCGAGACTGCCACAATCAAACGCCACATAGTCGCTTGTGACTTTTGCGGGTGTGTACTCAAATGTTTTAAACCCAACCTTGATTTTAGCCGTTCCACTCGTTGCGGGGGCGACGGGGACTATGTGGCAGTCTATAACGTAGTTAACTAGCCCCGCATTTATGTAACTTTCCGCAAAATCGCCCAAGACGGAAAATGTTTTTGCAAGGTTGTCGGCAATCGCTTCCAATCCCTCTTTTGTCGATGGTTCGGGCAGTTCAAAATCGGGAAATAATTCATCCGCAAATCCTTGCAACTGTCCTTTCGATGGGTTGTAAACGTTGATAAAACCCACTTCGGACACACCTAAACTTGGCAACCCCGGAAGTCCGAAAGAATCGCTTGAATCATCAAACGAACCGCCGCCATATCCGCCACTTGTGCTATAATTTCCATAAATGTCGTCGAATTCATCAACTGTATATGAACCTATTTTTAGCGCGTCAAGATTTTGGTCGAAAGGCATTGAGATACAAGAATCCCAAAAACTTAATATTTCATCGCCATATGGTGCATAAATGCCGCCAAAACGCAAAACCGAAACATTTTGTTGCTCATAATTTTCAAGAAAAAACATTGTTTGAACAGACGCGGGGGGCGCTGTTGCCGTCATTATGCTATAACCCTCGTAACCAACGCCATCTTTGTTGCAAGCTTCAATAATATCGTCAATCAAATTCGATGGACTAGCGCAAACATAATACGATAATTGATTAGAGCTTGCTCTCCAAATCTTTAAAAAAGTCAAATACCCCGAATCAAAAGGAATCTGGAAGATAACATTTGTGGAGTGTGTATTCCACCAATCTAAAGAAATATCCGTGCCCCCTGTCTGCTGCACTTGATGCATAAGCGTTTGATAATCGTCAGCGGTAAGATTTCCACTGCCAGCGACCACATATTTATTAACCGCAGAACATCCAGCAACCCTTTTTGACAACCCCCCGCTTACAATTTCAACGTCCTTTTCATCGGGGTATACGCGCCCGCTCCACTCACCACGCGTTGTGCTTGTGTATTTAACTTCCATATTATACGCCGGTATCGCGCCCGTTAAATACCCCGCAATCGAATTTAAACTATATCTACTCAAGAAAAACACCCCCTATCCGACAGTCATTAAAATAATACTGTCTTGATTTATCGAGTTTGGAAACATTTTACACACAATCTGTTCATACGCGTAAACAGAATAATTAGAATCATGCAAGTACCCATTTTTCAAGTTTTCGTTTCTTGTAACTGTACATGTCAACCCACGGATTCCTTCTCTGTGCGAAGTTCGCACATCTTCTAAAAGTTCATAAACCACTTTTTGTCCTTTTTGAAAAGAATGTTTTTCAACAAAATAATAACGATTTTTGTCACTTAGATATATATAATTACAGTCTCGCATGTTCCAAGAACCATCATAGTCTAATACGATGGTAGGACGTATAAATTCAGTCGCATCTTTGTAAGTGACATTGACGTTTTCTTTGATAATATTTGACAGATTTTTATCTGCTTTCCGTCTGTCATCATTGATAATATATAAATTTGCCGTTGCCATATCTATACCCCCTTAATCATCAATAAAAAAATACATATTAGCAAATTCCGTCAGATATTCAAAAATAATGTTTCTTTTTCTCAATTCTAACTCACTTTCAATCATTTGTTGTGAAGTTGTCACACCAATATTACCATGAATATGTTTTGTGAATTTGTCTATGTGTTCTTTTTCTAATCGAACGTCTGAACGTTCCCCCATTGTGGCGGTAGTGGTTCGTGCTGCTTCATCGGTAGTCACTTTGTCAGCATCCGCAAAAGTGTTACTTTCGTAACTTGTTACATCGCTCTTTGTAGTGATTACGCCTTGCCCGACTTCCGTTGTATCAGTGTTAGCACCTTTTTTAAAGTTTTCTTCTTTTGCGCCAGTTGTGGTTGTTGATTCTTCGTTACTGTCATAATTTTCGATTGGATTGTAAGTTGAAAAAAATGCATCTAAAGATTTTTTCAAGTTAACCGCCATCTGATTATTATAAGTTTTAATTTTTTTTGCCAGAGGGTTTTCATTGTCTAAAGTATACGACGAACAAAAAAAGTAAAACGAACCCCAAAACTCGTCGAATATTTCCGCAACGGTTTTTCCGGGAATTAGAACCGTGTCGATCATTTTACAATCTAAAACAGAAAAGTCAGTTATCGTGTTTAATGCCTCTGATACTTTATATCTTTCAATCATTCTTCTTTCTCTCCTTCCTTTTCTGTCTCTTCAATATCTTCTTCGTTTGTTGGTTCGCTTTCTTCATCGTCCGGAACTGCCGATGCATCATCAATTCCATCTTCAACCCCTTTTTCCAACTCTTCCACTTCTGCAAAAAGTCTGTCGTACTCTTTCTGCCATACTTCTGATAATTCATAATCAATATCAACTCCAAAAACTTCTTTTACTTTTTCAAACCCTGTTTTTCTTTCTGCTAACCGACTAAGGACTTCTACCCACGAAGAAAAAGCACCGTTCTTGACTTCCGCTTCGTTCTGCTGTGCGACCTTATCCGCACCCTGTGAAGCCATACCGTACAAATTTATGAAATTTCTTTCAATCCAAGTCATAAAGGTTGATAAGTATTGAATTTTGTCTGATTCCTGAAAGTCTGTTAGTTTGATAGAATTTATCGTTTGTTCCGAAGCCGGTGTCATACGGTTACTTCTAACGATCATCGGTTTACCGTCTTTCACTCTGTCAATAGCGGTCTGAACTTCTGTCTGTTCCTGTTGATTCGCAACGCAAAAGACTTTACTATATCGCGTACCCTGTACGGCACTTCTCATAGATGTCCATGTTTCCGACATCAGATTGGCAAACCTCTCCACATTCATATCGGGTGTGTGATTCTCATTATTATAAATGATAACAACCTCTTTTGAATTTCGCCAGTCTGAAAAGACCTTGTTGTGACCGTTTAAAGTCGTACAGTTTGCATCTTTTCCGATACCCATAAAATCAATGTTTCCGATAAAATCAACGGTACTAAAAACAAGTTCATTTTCCAATTTCCACACAGCAACCTTGCCAGTTAACAAAAGCAATAACTCGAACTCACATCTATCCCATTTTCTTTGATTGAAAAGGTTGTTGCCTTTTGTTTCAAACATAGAGCAAAGAAAATTAGATAAACGATTCTCAAATGAAAACAGGTCAATAATCTTTTTTCCTTTTTCTTTCAAATTATTATAAATCTCACTATATACCATCGTTTCACTTCCTTTTCAAAAATATATGTTTCACGTGAAACATATATTACAATGTTTCACGTGAAACAAAAATATTATGCAGATTTTTTGCCAGTAAAGTCATTCATGACAAAAACTACCGCGTTGAGTGTAAGATTATTCATGTACTTATCATGGTGCTGATACTCATAGTATGTGAGATTTTCAATATTAAAGTGCTGGCTACCAACACGATTACTAATGATCGTGTGCGCGATCGCCCACTTATCGCAGATAAAACCGACTATGCCGTGAGTTTCCGTTGTTCCGCTCTTTGACTTTACATGGATTCCGCTGATTGCTTCCCATGATAAGTCGTCGGCACTCTGCCACCATGGCACGCTCTTATGGTTTGGAAGCTTAACATAGTCATCATGAAAAGTGTTTGCATAACCGATCGATGTCATTTTTGTTTCAAAACGTTCCAAAATCTCACATGCAATACGTTCCTTTGGCGTGAAGCGGACTTTCTGTTCTGTGTTAAAAAGTGCAGTCTGCTTGTAGAAGTAGCCGAGATATTCGTCCATCTTTGCCGCTGCAAATACCAAAAATTCCCGATCATTCAACAGGCTTTCTGCCGTGGTAGTTGTTGTGATACCTTTCTCTGCAACGTATTCAGCAACAAGGTCTACAACGTGTTTGCCTTTTGCGGTTGGTGACTTTGCATATATCATCTTCTCAGAGATAAAGTTGTTCCGGTTTTCATCGCCCATATTCTCCATATGTTCAAGAATCTTATTCTCAACCATCATGAAAAGGTATGCAACGAAGCTTTCAAGCTCTGTCTCATTATGAAATGCTGAATCCCACTGTTCGCCCGTTACGGTAATCGGTAACGCCCATGACGCTGTTTTAGTATACAGTTTGTTGTCGATCACAGGGATATATACAGTGTACTGTCCTACCTTTGTAGTACCGCTAACAAACTCGCCCCAAGCGGCGTTATCAATAACGTCGGGTGCTTCTGCATGAATCATCTGTGTAATAGCACCGAACCGCTCAGAATCTTCATAGTAGATGTCGTTATACTCGCTTCGGTAACTTGTGTCAGTGTACCATGTCTTAGCGATAACCCCCAGCAACGCGCCTGTGAACTTCTCACGGTCGTTCTCTCCGATCGCATTCTCGCCCGTGTCGGTAAACGCTGTCAAGTCAAGCTCATCGGTTGTCTCTGTCTTTCCTGTGAACTGCTGATATGCGGTGTTTACAAGTGTTTTAATTTGTGTGTTTGTCAATTTTGCCATTTTCTTTCCCTCTTTCTTTAAAATTATAGACATATGAACAATTGTTCATATGTCTATATTATCATATTCTTTTTCAAAAATCAATCAAAATCAGCGAAAAAGTCATACTTGCTACCGAACTTACGGACGATGATTGCAACCGGATAAATCGCGCCGCTTTCTTCCATCTTCTTGATTTTACATTTAACCGAAATTTCGGCATCAATCAAGCGTCCATCGTCCAGCCATTTCTGTAAACTGTCAATTTCCTTTTCTTCTGTCTTAACAGGTACATCATACAGTGACTTGAGATTGATAATATTACATGAAGAATCTTTAATGAACTTCGGAAGCATTACCGCATTTTCATATGCTTCGGCAATCTTCTTTCTTGTATCAATATCGAAATCCTGTACATCGATGGTTAAACGGTACATATCACGGTTGTCTTTCTTTGAACTTCCGAACTTCGCAAAGGTCACTTTACCTTTTAAAATTACTGTTTCTGTTGTGTTACTTTCCATATTTTTATACCTCGCTTTGATTATTTTTCATTTATAGTATTTCATTTATATCCGCCTTGCGGCGGTGGCGGTCGGGGTGTTATCATTTATTTACTCCTTTCTCTGTACTAACTATTATAAAGTATACAACATTATATATGGTTTTTATATCATATTTATATCTTTTTTATCATAATTTTATCTAAACTTTGAATCCTTACAAAGTCGAACATAATTTTTGAAATCGTTTCCGGTTTCGTTTGTTGAGTAGTAAATGCGGTTTTGTTCTATATATTCTATAACAAGAGATAACATTTTATCATCCCCGAACTTATAGAAGCCGTTTTTATATTCATTTTTATTTGAAAGTGTAAAAACAGTATCATCGTCAAAAATGCGCGTTGCACGTTTAACCAGCGCGCAAGGTTCGTTACCGTGATTACCAAACTCAATAGAAACAAATTCATTAGGCGCAATCCGAACAAACATTTTTTTAAATGTTGCCAAAAAATCAAAATTCTTTGGAATATGTTGCACCTCTTCGACGTTCCAATCACCGACGCCTGTGATTGCTGATAACTTTGGATTATTAAAACCGAAAAAAAGACGGTTCTGCTCTTTCTGCTCTTTCTGATTTTCGGGATTGATGAAATGAATAGAAAAAGTAGTTCCACCGTCACTTTTACAATCAATCGTTTGTCCCTTTTTCAGTGATCGCATCTGCTTATATATTGTTAACTCTTCAAACCACGGGGAGTTAACATTTGTATTATTTGCTAACATGATGATTTTTCCACTTTTCCTTTTTCTAAAAACAGTCTTTAAAGTATCAAGAAACATATAACAAGCGTTCGCCGTATAGTAACGGCTTATAAATTCATCAAATATAACAAAATCCCCAGTAGGTAAATTCAACGTCGACTTGTAAGTTTCATGTTCGGTAATTGATAAAAAATCAAGAAATGGGGTTGCCGCCTTGTCGGTCACATTTCCCTTTTCATCATAATTACAAAAGTATAGTTTTCGCCAATGATAATATATTCCTGTGTACTTTCCATCTGTGATTTTTTTCAGATAATAACCGTCCTTGTAAGACAGTATAACTTTAAAAAGATCCTGTACAATACTGGCTTTTATCATGTCGGTGTTTTCACGAACATATACTATATGAGTATCATATAGTTTGTTATAGACCAAACCTAACAGCAAATAGCAAGTTGTTTTTCCAACAGACCGTTGACTTAAGTCTATGATATACGAATTGTTTTCGATTCTGTTAAAATCAACGAAATCAAACTCCTTCGGTATCTTTAATTTTTTGTATTCTTTTGCAATCTTTGATAAATCGTATTTAATACCGTATTTTTCATTATTTTCAATAAATTCCATTAAACATCCTCTCCAATCTCATAATTTTCAAAAAGCAAGTTATCACTTGCGGTTGATAATGTTTTTTCAGTGTTCAAAATTATAGCGCACGAATTTGTTATGTTGTTTTTTTCAATGTAGACACATCGTGTGCCGCCACAGTCTTTAAAGACTTTCCCTGCCTTTAGTTCATCGATATTTCCAAGTTCTTTTATACGTGTGTTTCCGTTTCTTCCGTGTTTCTGTACTCCGGCAATAGTAACACATAGTTCAATCTTCTCTTTTCCGTCTTTTTTTACCTTTTTTTCATATGCATAACATTTACTATGTAACGTTCTGAATTTTATTATTTTTTCCTTTTCATCGTCAAAGCTATGATAATAATACTTCCAACACTAACATAATATTCCTTTTTTTCTGCTTCTGCTCTCCATTTTGAGTTATTCACTTTTATCTTATTCTCAATTTCTTCATTTGTCAAATAAAAAATGCTGTCAGTGTCGGCGTAAAGAAAATTCTCTTTTCCAACAAGGTAATACATTTCCATGAGTTCATGTCTTGCATGTGCCGTGGTATATACCCCCCATTGAAAAGGCATAAATGAATTTCTTGAATTGTAATATTTCTGTAACAACTCTGTAATTTGATTACCTGTTGCAATCTCTTTGTGCCACTCGCCTTCCAAATCCATCGTAAAGATATCACGGACTATATCTGTTGCACTCATGCCATAGATACCATTCAAACAATTTTTACTTTTCATCAGATTTATAGCATTTTCTTCCGTCTCTTCTTCTTTGAATTTTTCTTTGTACTCTGCTTTTTTCATAAACCAAAAATCTACGAAGTCACAAAACCATTTCGGCAAATATCCGCTTACACTGCTATATGCTATATCTATATTATAGTAGTCAAATTTGTACTGTTTGCGTATAATCTCTAAGTCTAGTTCGGTTATAGATATAGTAAATGAGCCATCGCATTTTAGTATTCGCCCATTATCTTCTATAATATCCAGTTGTGTAATTCTTCCTTGTCGTACTATGCAACTTTGCAAATAGGGAAGTGATTCTTTTTTGTCTTTTAGAATAACATTTTCAAAAGTAACATCCATGATAATATTATGAGTTTTTGTTATTTTGTCAATATCAGCAAAGGATAGATTTTTGCCATACTCATTAAATTTCCCGATCGGGAATTTTTTTGTACGTTGCTGGCTGGGGTAATGAGATGTAAAATCTCTGTGACGGATATCTCCGGCAACTGTCTTTCCGACTATAAAACGGTTTGCATGTGTGAGCGCACCACTAAAAGCACGCTTACAAAGTTGGTAAGTTTCTTTTGTAAGTTCAGTTTTGTGGAAATCTTTATTATTCTTCAAAAAGTCGCTTTTAAAAAACTTTCTTCCCGATCTTCGCACATAACCTGTTGACGTTAACGGTAGTGTAGCAAGCGTGTCTTTTTCAATTGTCATTTCCTTTTCGACACATTCTTTCAAACAAATAACGTCATATAACATATATTTCCAATCGCTTTTAAAAAGCGGTGTGTCGTGATAACGTATCGTGTCATAGTCAATCTCACCGACTAACTTCTTATGTTCCGTGTTCAAGTCGTTACACCACTTCGCAAGACTTCTGTTTGATAGTTTCAAAGTACACCGAAATTCAAAACCTTTTATAGTAAAAGATATAAATTTATGTGTTGCGATCGCTAACATATCATAAGTGCTTCCAAACTCTTCAATTAAAAAGTCTTTTAGATACTGTAAATCATATGAAAGATTATGTACAAATATGATTGTTTTTTGGTTCTCGTTTGTATAATATTCACTAATTTTTTTCAAACATTCAATAAACTGTTCGGGGGTTCTTCCGTATATATATTCATTTTGATAAGAAAAACACCATTGATATATCCAGCCTTTAGCATTTTTCATTTTTTCGGTTTCGTCGTGATTCCAGCTTGTTTCTGAATCAAAACATATAAAATCCTTTGAATAATCAGAATATTTATTTTTTCGTATGAAACATGGTTGTAATGGATTGAATTTATCGAATTTTTTTACTTTTGACCAATCCATAATTATATTACCCTCTCTTTTTATGCTTGTTAAAATTCTCCATGCGATTATGCAAATCTTGAATTGACATGTTATAAGGATTCAACCCCTCTTTTTCCATTTCTTGCATGGTTTCAATAACTGTACTTTCTCCATACGTTAAAACCATTATTTCTACTTCTTCACTACCATAAGCGTTCTTTAATTTCTTTATAACTGAAAGTTCCCAAAACTCCGAAAACTCATTTACATCCATATCAACATCCTGTCCTTGTCTCTCTTTTTCTTTTTTCCATTTATCATACGCTTGTTGACGTCGTTTTTTAATTTCTCCAACCTTTGATGATTTTGATTGCAAAAAATCTTCGATAACACGCTGATGCTCTTTAAGTTCTGATTCGGACATTTTTGAAACGTCTGTTCGAAATTTTATTTCGCCTTTTTTTGTGTATGCGATATTCTTTGAATCATCAAACCCCAGCCGCCGCACATTTTCATATGCACTTGTTTTAGTTAGTTTCGCTTTTTCGATCGCACGAAGTCGTGTATTTGCTCTTTTTGCTTCGTTGGCAACTTTCGTATATTGAAAACTATATGATCTTCTCATTTTTTTCTTTCAACTCCTTTTTTTGAATCCCTAATTTGTTGGATGAATAAGACGCGCAATATTTTGTTTTGTCCAACAACTCCATTAAATCAAGAAGTTTTATTTTGTGTTTAATACAAAACCAGCGAAAAGCGATTGCTCTTAAGTTTTTAAATGTAAATAGTTCTTCATTATAAAGGTGTAAAGGTTTAACACGATTACCACTAATGTTACAAATATATTCAATTATAGTGTCTCTTCTATTTTCGTCTTTTTTCATTTATACCATCCCTCTTCTTTCATTTCTTTGAAAAATAAACTCGCTTTTACTCCATCCATGAAAATCAATTTGTTACCACTTATTCTTGCTTCTCCTCTATCAATATATTCCTTTACAATCGAAATTAAAATACAATCTGTTGTTTCGTATTTTTTATTTCTTTTGCAAAAACTTGTTCGCATGTCTTTTTTCCGTTTCTCATAACGATATACGATCGGCACAAACGGATTCCAAACAGTTGGAATTAAATATGTTGATACTTTCATTTTCTAACCTCCCTATAATGATTCTACTATTCGTAAAAGAATGTAAGCGATTGCACCACACGATATAAGTATTTCAAGTTCATTTCTAAATTTGTTCATATTACACCCCCACATACCAACTAACTTCTTTGCCCTTAACTGTTGATTCAACTACTCCAATTTCAAGAAGATTTTTATATTCATCGTATATTCTCCATTCGATAATTTCGTTAAATTCAGACTTTAGTTCACTCAATCTATACAATGATTCTATATCTAACTTTATTCTAATTAAATTAGATGCGTTCCAGATATAACCAGTTTCTTTTAATTGGTTCTTTTTTCTATAATACACATAATATTTCATTATTTACCCTCCTTGTTATGTACACACTCATTACATAAATCGCTTTCTTCAAAATAACACGTGCTACAACCGCAAAAACCTGTGCCGCAATAATCATCGCAAGTAGAAGTGCGGATGCCGTATTTCTCTTCTTCGATAATCAAAGGACAATTACCACTCACACAATTATAATTCGTATAATGATCGTATTTATACACTGATATTTGATCTCCTTTCTTTATTTGATGATATAAGGATAACATATACCCCCCTATTTTTATACAATATGCTTGCTATTTTTTACATATTCTTGCTACTAATTATTTGGCTTACTACACGTGTGCCGCACACCAACAACCGACTGCCGCTATTGCCAACCGACAACGTGTGAACATATGAATAAACGTTCATATATTACGGAGGGGGGTGGAGGGGGTATACC
>ERZ834769.2768-NODE-2768-length-12446-cov-6.137438_pt1 | contig 12446 bp, 8 predicted proteins | sample MGYA00519690_ERZ834769 | MGnify/ENA primary metagenome ERZ834769 (study PRJEB31850, sample SAMEA3708760) | human gut metagenome | biome: human gut; feature: human-associated habitat; material: faeces | place: China | collected 2014 ... | reverse complement strand
GTAGTTGCCGTATTTATCGGCAATCGTGCTGCCGTGGCCCGCGCCGGTCATAAAGCCGCCCGGCACGGCGGAGAAGGGATTGGACATTTGCAGCGTGAAGGGCCCCAGCGGGGATTTGGCGGTGTACACGCCGTCGGCGTAGGTGTTGTACTGGGTGCCGGGGCAGGCGTACTGTAAGTAGTAGGTTCCGTTGTGCTTTGTCATGAACGCGCCCTCAATGTAGGGCTTGCCGACGGCGTTGAACATGGCGGTCAGTGCCTCGGCGTTCAGCCCCGGAATCTGCGCCATCTGGGGCGGCAGCTCCAGCTTGCCGGTCGCCTCGTTATAGAACGGCTTCATGGATTTGTACAGAACACTGCTCTCTTTATCCACAATGCCGTTGTTGCCGGGGCGCTCGTAGCCCAGTTCATTTTCATGGCCGAAGATCAGTTCTTTCTTTTCCCCGATGGGCGTCATGGTTTCGGGGTCAAGCTCCACACCCCAGATGGGCGAGGTGTTGGAGCAGCCCCAGTAAAAATACACACGCCCATCATCGTCACAGAACATGTCGGGGTCCCAAAAGGCAAATGGGGCGCTGACCTCGGTAAACGGCTCGGTCAGCGGGTCCGCCGTGCGTAAAATCGGGCAGTTGCGCCCCTTGCGGCTGGCAGAAAAATAGATACTCGCCGACTTGGCGCACATCGGGTGCGTAGTCGTAAATCAGCAAATCGGGGTCGGCGTGGAAGTCCCAGTGCAGCAGATCGTCCGAGTGCCAGAACCCGGCCGACATCGACACAAACAGGTAATATTTGCCCTTGAAGTACACCAGTGTCGGGTCAGCGCCCTCGCGGAAACCGGCGATGCGCTCACCCTCCTTCATGTGCTGGTAACGGTAGCCCAAATCCAAGGGGTTGCAGTAGGTTTCCATAAAATCACACATCCTTTTTGATGCCCTGCAAAACGCGGTTCAGCTGCTTGATGCTCTCGGCATCTGCGCCTGCCTGCTTGAGCATACTCTCCACGGTCATGCGCTGCATGGCGCGCTCCATCATGGCAACCAGCGCGGGATTGTCCTTGACGGCGGCGGCTACATCACCGCGGGCGGCAGCCGCCTTGTCGGTGATGGCTTTCAAAACGGGGCCCACCTTGGCATCCGCCATGGCCGCTGCCATATTGTCCTTGATGCTCCAGCAGGTTTCGTCCAGCTCGCCGTCAAACCAGTTGTTCACGACCTGACGGTTGGACATAGCGTAAGCGGGATTCGGCTCGGCAGTTTTGTTGACCAGAATCACGCTGGAATACGCGCCTGCGCGGGCCTCGATGCTGTGCTTGCCGGTGATGGGTACGTTGAAAACAAACACCTTGTCGCCTTTTTTCGTCTCAACCAGATGCCCGTCCTTGTACAGCGAAACCTCCGGCAGGTTGGAGTAAACCCGGACTTCGGTCACATCCTCGGTGCGGTCCACATAGCGGCTGCCGCAGGTGTGTACAAAGGGCTGCTTGCTCCAGTAGGCCTTGTACAGGTAGAAGGCGTCTTTCTTGATTTTGCGGTCAAAGGTGACAAGTCCCTTCTGGTTCTCGCCGTTTTTGCCGCCCTCGTCTCGGCCATCCGCGGCAAAGTCGAACATATTCCAGACATGGGTCGCCCACAGCCACGGGCGGTCGGCAATCATTTTTGCCATGTGCTCGTGGTAGACGCACTGGTAGGTTTCGGTGTAGTCGCCCTTTTCGGGATGGGCGCTCTGGTAAGCGGGGTTGGCGTCCGCGCCGTACTCCGAAAAACCGATGCAGCGGTCGGGATATTTGGCGTGGTAGGTATCAAAAAAGTCATCGTTCTGATCCAGCTCACCCAGATACCAGCCAAAGTACAGATTGTAACTGTTTACATCGGGAATTTCCAGAATCGGGCTGGTGATTTCCAGCATAAAGACATTTGCCATCGTGGTCGGTCGGGTCGGGTCGAGCTTGTGCGCCAAATCATTGAGGGCACGGTGGTTTTCCAGCAGCTCCTCATTGACAGCCGACGCGGCGGTGATTTCATTGGACAGCCCCCATACGGCAATGCAGGGGTGGTTGTAGTTCTGAACGATCAGTTCTTCCATCTGGGTCAGCGTGTTGGCGCGCCCGTTGTGCATATGCATCGTGATGTAGGGAATTTCCGCCCAGATGACAAGACCCTTTTCATCGCACAGGTCGTAGAACGCCTGCGCGTGCTGGTAGTGGGCAAGGCGGATGGTGTTGGCGCCCATTTCAAGGATCAGCGCCATATCCTCCTCCATCATCTCTTTGGTGATGGCAACGCCCGCGCCCTTGCGGTCCTGATGGCGGGAGACACCGCGCAGGGGATAGGGGCGTCCGTTCAGGATAAAGCCCTTTTGCGGGTCAATTTCAAACTTGCGGCAGCCGAAGCGGGCCGATGCCTGCTCGCTGTTATCGAGGTAGGCGGTGACGGTGTACAGATGCGGGTCGTCCACGCCGTCCCACAGGCGGGCATGCTCCAGCGTGAACACGGCTCTGGCGGTGCCGTCCTTGACGGCACTGCTCGTCTGCTGGCCATCCAGTGTGAAGGTGACGCTTTCGGCACCCACCACAGCGGCCTCCACCGTCACTTCACAGCGGCGGGCGTCCAAATCGGTTACAATCGGCGTTACCTTGACGGGCACAGCGCCGTTTTCAGCAAGGGCAAAGTGGGCGGCGGGCACAACATGCAGCGTTACATCGCGGTAAATGCCGCCGTAGAAGGTGAAATCGGCCTTCTGGGGGTAGACGGTATCATTGTCGCTGTTGTCAACAGAAACCATCAACTCATTTGCACCATCGTGCAGGGCATCGGTGATGTCCACGCGGAAAGTCGAATAACCGCCCTTGTGCTCGGCCACTTTCTCACCGTTCAGACTGACAACTGCAGTCATAGCCACGCCGTCAAACTGCAAAACCGCGCGACCGCCATCGGGCAGCTCCGGTTTTCCCAGAGTGCGGGTATAGGTGCAGGTGCCGCGGTAGTAGTCGTTGCCGCCGTCCTGACCGTCTACAGCGTTCCAAGTGTGGGGAAGGGTGACCGGCTCGTCATGACCTTCCTTGGTAAAAGTCCAACCGGTGTTCAACAGAATTGCTTTGCTCATAGAATGACTCCTTATGTGTGGTTTTAACTTCAAAGAGCCGAAAGGGCTGCAAACCCTTTCGGCTTTGGATAATGGGCTTACTGAAGCTGTTCTTTATAGAACTCAGACTGCGCAGCAGCCTTCTTCTCGGCAATGCGCTTCTGGACGTTGACCATCTCCTCCTTGGTCAGCGGGCAGCTGCGCATGGCAATCAGCGTAATGATCCAGCCGATGATAGGCAGACCAAACTTGAGAACCATACCCATCCAGAAGATAGCGGGGGTGCAAGGATCCGTGGGCTGGGGCATCGTGGCGGTGTAGCCCAGCAGCGCAACAGCACCGGTAGCAATCACGGCGGCAAAAGAGGTGATGAGTTTATCGACCAGGCTGTAGGTGCCGGAGACAACGGCGGGAATATAACGCCCGCTGCGGTCGAGCTCAAAGTCGATGGCATCGGCCATGTACGAGGTGTTGGAGGTGGTGATGCACATATTGGAGCCGTTCTGCAGCAGAGACAGAATGACATAAATAATCATGGCGGGGCTGCCCATGACACCGATCTGTTTGGGGTCAATGACAAGGAAGAACACGATCATAACAGCGGTGATGACCATGCTGATGCAGGTGAAATTGACAATGCCCTTTTTGCTGCCGTGCTTGCCGACATACTTGGCACCGAAAGCGGCGAAGAAGATGGACGGCACCATGCTGATAACCGACAGGATCGTGCCAAGACCTATATTGCCGATGATAATGCCGCCGAGAATTGTGTTGATGATGGCCTGGCTGCCGACCTGCTGAGCCAGCTTATCGGATGCGTTGGACGCAATGTAGCACTGCAGCGGCTTGTTGTGCTTGAGAACCTCAACAATATCGGCCATCTTCAGCGGTTCGGCTTTCTTGGTGCCGACAAAGTTTTCGGGTTTGTCGAAGGCGGAAACGCCGAGGCATACCAGCAGGGTGCCGATGGCGGCCACAATCAGGGTGATATTGCAGGCAGCGGTCAGAAATGCCTGGTTATAGGTGCCGCCGCACTTGGGCAGCAGGACAACGTTCAGCACCATGGACATAACCATCGGCACCAGATAGTTGAATGCGGTCGTCCAGACGCCGAGGGTCGGGCGCTGGCGCGGGTCATTCGTCATAATGGCGGGAATCGTCTGTGCCGTCATATTGGTGGTGGTGTAGCCGATGACGTAGACCACGTACAGCAGCGTGAACGCGACCAGCCCCATCCCCTTGGAGGAGAAGCCGGTGAACATTCCGTACAGGGCGAGCGCTTCAATCAGGTAGCCAGCGATCAGCAGCACACGCAGCTTGCCGAACTTGGTGTTGACGCGGTCATACACAAAGGCCAGCAGCGGGTCGGTGATGCCGTCCAGAATACGGGTGCAGGTCAGGATGATGCCAACCGCGGCGGTGGTAATGCCGTAGCCGATGCTGGCCGAATAGCTGGCCATACCGATGAGCGAGTAGACGCTCATACCGACCAGCGCGTTGCAGGCGTAGCAGATGATTTGCCATGTTTTGGCGCGGCGGTATTGCACGCCGTCAACTTCTGAAGCAGTGGGTTTCTTTTTGAACATTTTGTTTTCCTCCTAGAATAATTCCGCGGTGGTTTTTCTCACTGATACCACTATACCAGCAGCAAACCGGCAGCAGGGGATAAAAATCAGAAGGTGAGGAACAAAAATTCGTGCGTTTTTTCGATGCACATGAAATATTACCCTGTTTTACTAAATACTATCCTCACGGCTTGCGCTTGCTATGCTATGATACAGGTACAGAAGTTTCTTGATTTGCTTTAGACAGCACAGGTAAGGAGAAAATTATGCAGAAATTTGAAAAAGGCTTCTTTGTCGGCGCGGCCACTGCCGCCCATCAGGTCGAGGGCAACAACATCCATTCCGACTACTGGGCGCAGGAGCAACTGCCGCACACAAGCTTTGCTGAGCCGAGCGGCATTGCCTGCGACCATTATAATCGGTATGAGGAAGATATTCGCCTGCTGGCAGATGCCGGACTGAACGCCTACCGCTTTTCCATCGAGTGGGCACGCATCGAGCCGGAGGAGGGCAAGTTCGACCCTGCCGAAATCGAGCATTACCGCAAGGTCATTGCCTGCTGCAAGGCGCACGGCGTTGAACCCGTTGCAACGCTGCTGCACTTCACCAGCCCCAAATGGCTGATTGTCAAGGGCGGCTGGGAGGCAGAATCCACGGTCGAATACTTCAAGCGCTATGTCAGCTATGTGATGGAGCAGCTGGGCAGTGAGCTGCACTATGTCTGCACCATCAATGAGGCGAATATGGGCCTGCAGCTGGCGGCAATCTCCAAGCGGTTCCGCCTGATGGCAGAGCAGGCCGCCAAGGCTGCCGCCAACGCGGGCAAATCCGCCGAGGGCAGCGTGCAGGTCGGGATGAACTTCCAGAAGATGATGGAGAATATGAAGTACGCTGCCGCTGAAAACGCCGCTGCGTTCGGTACGCCGCAGCCGAAAATTTTCGTCAGCGAGCGCACACCCGAAGGCGATTTGCTGGTGATGCGCGCCCATGCCGCTGCGCGGGAGGCCATCAAAGCGATTTGCCCCGGGGTCAAGGTCGGTCTGACCCTCTCGCTGCATGACCTGCAGGCCCAGCCGGGCGGTGAAGCCTTTGCCGCCGCTGCGTGGGAGGAAGAGTTCACCCACTATCTTCCTTATATTAAAGAAGATGACTTCCTCGGCGTGCAGAACTACACCCGCACGCTGTACGGTGCGCAGGGGCAGCTGCCCGCACCGCAGGGGGCCGAACTGACCCAGATGGACTACGAGTTTTATCCGCAGGCACTGGAAAATGTTATCCGCAAGGTGGCGCAGGATTTCCACGGCGATCTGATCGTGACCGAAAACGGCATTGCCACCGCCGATGATACCCGCCGCGTGGCGTTTATCGAGGCCGCATTGGCTGGTGTGCAGAACTGCATCGCCGATGGTATCCCGGTCAAGGGGTACTTCCACTGGAGCCTGATGGATAACTTTGAGTGGCAGAAGGGCTATGCTATGAACTTTGGCCTGATTGCCGTAAATCGCAAAACGATGGAGCGCACCCCGAAGCCCAGCCTTGCGACGCTGGGCGGATACGCCAACGCATAAAAATAGCAGTGGTTGTCTGTACGGCAGCCACTTTTTTGTGGTATACTGGTATAAAAAGAGGGTGATTCGATGGATGTTTTTCAAAATATGGAGTTGTTTTCGGAGCTGATCCAGTGCGGCGGCAACATTTATACATGGTGCTATAATGCCGATGGCAGTCTGCTGCAGAGCAACTGCCCGGAGGCGGGGTTCCTCTCCGGCGCATTCGACTTATTCGGCTGTAAGAAAAAAATGCTGGACTACGGCAGCCGGCACACAACGCCGGTCACGCTCGGCACGGCTATTGGCATGACATGGGCGGCGGCCTTTGAAAAGGACGGCAGTGCGTTGAAGCGTGTTTGGATCATCGGGCCGGTGTTTTATCAGGATGTTTCGCTGCGCGGGATTGAGCAAGGGCTGCAATACTATAACCGTCTGGAAACGAGCGTGGCATGGACCATGCAGCTGTATGAGGTTCTGAAAACCGTCCCAGTGCTGCAATGCTCAATTTTGCACCGCTATGTCCTGATGATGCACTACTGCCTGACCGGTAACCACATTGCTATCAGCGACATCAACAGCGAATTTTTGGCGAAGGAGCGCAATACAGTGCAGCAGCCCGCTCACGACCGCCACAAGGTCTGGATGGCGGAGCAGGGGCTTCTGCAGATGGTGCGCACCGGCGACTTGAACTACAAGCAGGCCCTTTCCGCCAGTATGGGCATTAGCGCGGGTGTGCCGGTGCGCAGCGATGACGCCCTTCGCCAGAGCAAGACAAGTATCATCGTGTTTACCTCGCTGGTATGCCGTGCCGCCATCGAGGGCGGGCTTTCGCCGGAGGAAGCCTACGCGCTGGGGGACAGCTACATCCAATCTGCCGAAAATGCAAAAACGATGGATGACCTCGATCCTCTGCCACTGATGATGTATGACGACTTTGTCCGGCGCGTGCATAAATGCCGCACCAACCCGCATCTCAGCCAGCAGGTGCAAAAGTGCGTGGACTATATTGAGATGAATCTCGATAAAAAAATACGCGCTGCAGATATTGCAGCGCTGGTGGGCTATACGGAATATTATCTGACCCACAAATTCAAGGAGGAAACGGGCTTGAGCGTGACAGATTACATCAAATTTGCCAAGATTGAGCGCGCCAAGGTTTTGCTGAAAAGCACCAACCAGACCGTGCAGGACATTGCCGCTGCACTTTCTTTTAGCACACGCAACTATTTCAGCCGGATTTTTCAGGAGGTCACAGGCCAAACCCCGATGGAGTACCGCGAAAAGTAAATGCTTCTCCCAAAAACCTCTGTCAGGCAAACAGTCTGGCAGAGGTTTTTGTGTTTTATTCTTGTGTCAGCGCCCGCGCCATTCTGACCACGCGGGAGGCATTGATTTTTACCTGCTCCAGCGTCACTGCACCGCTGGCGATGCCCTGCAGCAGGTTGTCATAATCACCCTTGTTGCCGGGCATGAACAGGTCGCCGCCTGCTGCAGCTACATACTGCGCCTGCGAATCCCGGTAGGCAGAGCGCGCATCCCCGGTAATCGGTGAGACCCAGTCGGTCATGACGATGCCCTCATACCCGAACTCGGCACGCAGAATATCCATAATCAGCCCGCGGCTTTCGGCGGTGTGGGTGCCGTTCAGCAGATTGTAGGAGGTCATAACGGCCTTGGGCTGGGCTTCCCGCACGCAGATGCCGAAGCCCTTCAGGTAGATTTCACGCATGGCACGCTCGGAAACGATGCTGTTGTTGCGGGTGCGGTTGTACTCTTTGTTGTTGGCGGCGTAATGCTTGATAGTCGTGCCGCAGCCCTTGTGTGCCTGCACGCCGCGCGTCATCGCGGCGGCCATCTTGCCGGAGACGAGAGGGTCCTCGGAGTAATACTCAAAATTGCGCCCGCAGCGGATCGAACGGTGGATGTTCAGCGCCGGGGCAAGCCACAGATGCACACCGAAGCGCTCCATCTCCTCGCCGACAATGTCACCGCACTGCTCCACAAAATCAAGGTCAAAGCTCTGTGCCAGCGCGGTGCCGATGGGAATGGCTGTGCAGTATTGGGTTTTGATTTCGCAGCCTGGCTTCGGCTTGCCGCTGCCGCCCATCAGGCTCATCACAAACCTCATCGGGCCGGACAGCATTTCCTGAAGGGAAGCCGGCATTGCGGTGCTTCCGACAGCGTGCTTGCCCTTATCGTCCTCATAATACTCTTTCGCAAGGCGCAGACCGGCAGGGCCATCGGCCATAATAAGGAAGGGGAAGCCGCTGATCTTGTCGCAGCTCTCACCCGCAGCACCGCAGACATGGCGGCCCGCCGTGCCGATCATCGAAGCAAACCCCTTTGCGTTCGGATCGAAATCGCCAATCAGAAGCAAGGCGGCGTCCTCCTTGGTCAGGGCGTCCACCTCGGGCAAAACTTCCTCGATGCGGTCGTAGGCTACCGTTTCACAGGCAATCGCGGCCGGGTCGATTTCGATGACCGGCACACCTGCCGGGCGCTCCATCGTGGCGGCAGGGGCAGTAAGGTCGGTGAAATCCGTGCTGCCAAGCACATTATTTGCCTGCAGGGTCGTGACCGTCTTGTCCAGATGCAGGACGGCGGCAGGGGCGGTTTCAACGCTGCTGACACCGACACGGACAAGGTAATTGCCTGCCTCCAGAATATAGGAGGCAGTCTCGGTATCATAAGCTGCCATCTCCGGCAGGGTAAAGGAGCAGGTGACCGATTCCGTTTCACCGGGGGCAAGCTCGCGCGTTTTGGCAAAGGCGCAAAGCTCCTGCCAAGGTGCATCGAGCTTACCGGCAGGCTTGCTCAGATACACCTGCACGACCTGCCGACCTGCCAAAGCGCCGATGTTTTCCACGGAGGTACGCACAGTGATCTGTGCGCCGTTTGCCTCCACCGCGACAGCTTCAAGGCGGAACTCTGTGTAGGAAAGCCCGTATCCAAAGGGGAACAAAGCCTGTTTGCGGAAGGTATCAAAATAGCGGTAGCCTACATAGATGCCCTCGCGGTAGCGGGTTTCGTTCATGTCCTCAAAGTCGGGCATTTCAGGGTATTCCTCAAAGGCGGCCCAAGTGGTCGTCAGCTTACCGGAGGGATTGGCCTTGCCCAGCAGAATATCCGCCAGCGCACCGCCGGTCTCGACACCGAGCTGAGAGAGCAGCAGAATGTTGCGCACGCCCATAACGGGGGTGAGATCCACCACGCCGCCGACATTCAGCACCAGCATAAAGCGGGTGAACTTTTTGTCCAGCGCCAGAATATCCCGCACCTCGGAATCCGTCAGGCGGATGTCGCCCTTGAGCGGCGTGCGGTCGTTGCCCTCACCGGAAATGCGGGAGACAACATAAATCGCTGCATCGCCCTCAGCGTTGAGCGGCAGGTTATATTCGGGCTCAGGCATGGCCTTGCCCATGCCGTAGAGGATAAAGTTCTGATTGACGGCTTTGGCGTCCTTTTTCAGCTGCTTCAAAAAGGCCTTGTGGGCCTTTTTCCGCGCCTGCTCGTAGCCGGTGTGCCACTCCATCCCGGTCAGGGTAAAGCCTGCCTGCTGCAGCCCTTCCTCAATGGTTACGCTATAGCGGGAATTTACCTCGCCGGAGCCGGTGCCGCCGCGAATCGTGCGGCGCACGCCGCTGCCATAAGCAGCAAGGGCGCAGGGCTTTTCCAGTGGGAAATTGCCGTCCTTTTTCAGCAGCACGGTGCAGCCTGCTAAATTTTTACGCAGCGCTTCGATGTGGCGCAGCTCATAATCGGCCATTGCAGTGGTATTTTTCATGGGAAACATCCTCCTTTTTCATTAGTATACAAGAAATATCCGCAGGCAGTGAAGTGAACATTTCGTGTTTTGAGATAATAATTAGGAAAGCTTACGCATTTGTCAGTACCCTGACTCCGCCTTCCACAAAAGTCGCAATCGTGTCCAGCTGTGCTTCTGCCAGCTTCGGTGCGGAGGCCTGCAGCCCCGCAATGCCGTTGAAGATGAAAACCAGTACAGCACCGATGTTTTCGTACTGTGTACTGTCAATACCCTCCTGCTTTACCTTTTCAAGAATGGCATTGCGAAGATGGGCAGTGAACTGTGCCATGGCCGGTGCAGGGAAAAGCTCGGTGCAGAGCTGGTTCTTGCTCAGCAGGGCGTACATTTCCTTGACGAAGGCGCGTGGGGCGCTCAACAGGCCCTGTACGGTGTTGAGTTGGCTGATGACTTCGGCAACGGCCTCCTGCTCCAGCTGGTCAACAAGATCATGAATCGTCTCATAATGTGCGTAAAAGGTCGCCTTGTTGATCTCTGCGCGCGCGGCGATTTCTGTTACGGTGATTTTTTCTAAGGGCTTTTCTTTGATAAGCTCATAAAAAGCAGTGCGAATGGCACGCTTCGTTTTCTTGATACGCAAATCCATAACGATCCTCCATCAATAATCCGGAATACTGACGCTTAAACAACGCTTTGGCCTGAATGGGTTGGGTAAGCGTCAAACCTGCCCAAAATTGCTGATTGTAAAGCGGCATCAACAATGGTAGTATAACACCAACGAACAGAATAAGCAACGGTTGGTTGATTATCCGATACGCAAACATATATTTTTAGGAGTGAAACAAAATGATGGATTTTAGCAGCGTTCAGGGAAAAGTCGTCATCGTCACCGGTGCAAGCCGCGGTATTGGCCGCGCGATTGCCGAGTGCTATGGCGCCCAAGGCATGAAGGTCGTCTGCGCTGCCCGCAGTGTGGAACAGGGCGAAGCCGTTGCAAACGGTATCCGTGAAAAGGGTGGGGATGCCATCTTTATCCAGACCGATTGCAGCAAGGCAGCCGCCATTAAAGAGCTGGTGGACAAGACGGTTGCCCACTATGGCAGGCTGGACGGTGTTGTCAGCAATGCGGGCATCGGTATGGGCGGTACGCCGCTGCATGAGTATGATGTGGCCGACTATGAGAAGATTTTCGCCCTGAACAGCGAGGGTGTTTTTGCCGGCATGAAGTATGGCGCAGAGGCTATTCTGAAAAGCCGCAGCAAGGGTGGCTTTCTCATCAATGTGGCTTCTGTCGCAGGGCTTGTACCGCAGCGCGGGCAGGCCTTGTACAGCGCCACCAAGTTCGGCGTGGTAGGCATGACACGCGCAGCAGCGCTGGATTACGCTGCCTACGGCATCACGGTGAACGCCATCTGCCCCGGCTATACCATGACAAGCATCTTCGGGGACGCACCCGCCTCGGCGATGGATTTCTTCGCCTCGGACTGCCCCGCCAAGCGTATGGGCGACCCGCAGGAGTGCGCGGCGCTGGCTTTGTTTCTGGCCAGTGATTTGGCGCGGTACATCACCGGTGCGGCGATTCCGGTGGACGGTGCGCTTTCCGCAGGGCATCAGAGCATCAGCAGCTGGAAGCATCCTGAAATTCTGACCGATGGCAAGCTCAACAGCAAGAGCACGATTGCTGCCTTGATGGAAAATGACGAAGCAAAGGCCGTCGTTGAGAAATTCCTGCCCGGCTTTGCCGCCAATGAGCAGGCAAAAGCAGCCTATGGTATGACCTTCGGGCAGATTGGTTCGATGCTTGGTTTGCCTGATGCCGCATTGCAAGGTCTGCTTTCGGCACTGGATATGCTGTAAGAGGAGGATTTTTTTGAAAAACGAAGCAATGTTCCGCACCGGCTCTGTCTGGCGCGCCATCTTCACGATGGCTGTACCATCGGTCGTTATCATCTTTGTGATGTTCCTGTACAATATCGCCGACATGTTTTTTGTTGGCTGCTTGGGCGATACGGCACAGGTGGCGGCAGTTTCGGTGGTTGGCCCGGTGTTTTCAATTCTGGCTGCTGCTGCAACGATGCTGGGCGCCGGCGGCTGCACCATCATCGCCCGGTGCTTTGGGGCTGGGGAAGTTGAAAAGGGGCGTGTTTATTCCTCGCTGTGCTGTTGGGCAGGAACACTGCTGGGCGTGTTGGTCTGTGCAATACTGCTTCTATGCGGGACGCCGCTATTGCGAATGCTCGGCTCCACACCGGAAACCACCGCATATGCCCTGCAATATCTGCGGGTTTTAGCCGTCGGCTCCCCGTTCTTGATTTTGGCCAACACTGCGGCGATGCTGCTGCGTGCCGAAGGTGCAGTCAAAGACGGATTGATCGGTAATCTGCTGGGCACGGTTACAAATCTGCTGCTCGATCCGCTGTTCATTCTGGCTTTTCGATGGGGCGTCACCGGTGCGGCTGCCGCCAGTGTACTGGGCAATGTCGTGGCA
>ERZ834769.2762-NODE-2762-length-12467-cov-2.728569_pt1 | contig 12467 bp, 23 predicted proteins | sample MGYA00519690_ERZ834769 | MGnify/ENA primary metagenome ERZ834769 (study PRJEB31850, sample SAMEA3708760) | human gut metagenome | biome: human gut; feature: human-associated habitat; material: faeces | place: China | collected 2014 ... | reverse complement strand
TTTAAGAAGAATGACATCATGGTTGCAATTATCGGATTGTTATTCTGCATGAAGTTCATCTTCATCACGATGTAGAAATTCTCTTTGAAAAAAATATATTACCAAACGAAGCGAGCGTCCCTTTCCGGGGCGCTTGTTTCTTGTTGAAATCCTTTTTCGGAAAGTGTATAATTTCAGAAATTTGTTTATCATCCAATCCTTGGTTGTAAAGGTCCATTCTTTCTTTTTCTTCTTGTTCTGTTAGTTTGTACATTATTTAATTCCAATACAGAATACCTTTGTTTCATTTAGTATGTTTTGGATATATCTGTTTGGGTCATCCTCCCTTAACTTTTTAGCATTTATTAGCTTAGCCCTTTCTTCTGCTTCGTATACGTTGTTAGCAAATACTTCTATTTGGTTTATTGTTTCTGTTATCCTGTCATATAATGTAACTTCGTATTGCCTTACCATTTTAATTCCTCTAGTTCCTTTATCCTTTCCAACAAACAGAATTGGAAGTTGTTTGGGTATTGAATTCGTATTTGGTTTATAGCTATTACTTGGTTCCTTGCCTTTGAAATGGAAAGGTGTATTTCGTTTGTTTCCGGATTACGATATCCAACTATGTATGTAAGTATCGGTAACATTTATTTAAATCTTAACCAATTCACATTGGTTTCCGTTCTTCAGCTTCCTGAAATATACAGATCCTTTGTGCTTGATAATTTGAATTGTATAATATCCATGGTCAGTATTGAAGTTATTTTCTTTTTTAATACTTCCCTCAGTAAGTAAAGCTTTTTGTTCTAGTTTATCCATGTTGTTCTTCCTTTCAATTTGTTAAGTGTGTGTACTTATGTGGTTTGATGGAAAGTATTTCGTATCGTTTAGGGAATTTGTTTAGTTCCTTTTCAGCTACTTCCTTTGCATCTTCCATATCAACAGCTTGGATGTAAAGTATGTGGTTTGAAACGTAGCCTTTCCTTTTATATTCAACCTTATAAAGCATTTAGATCACCTCGGATACCTTAGATACAGTTAGGAACTCCTTATCTTTGTATCTTTTTGCTTTACAAACTTTATCTATTGCATCGTATCTAGCTTGTATACGGTTCTTGCTTTCAACATCAACAGAATAATCGGTTTGGTTTAGTATGTCGTAAACTTCAACTCTAAACATTCTTGTACTTCCTTTCTTGTTTTTGTTTTAAGTGTTGTTGTGTTCCCTCTTGTACTTAATGCAGGCAGGGCAGCGTTTGGGAAGTTCCATTCCCTTGCGTTTATAAAAGCCAATTGCAGAACCAGTAAGTTCGAATTCAGCATTGCAATCAACACATGTAAATTTGTGGATTTCCTTTTCAGCCTTTCTACAGTCTAAGCAGACCTTGGGAAGGTTGTATCCGTGTTTGTAGTAGAACTTCTGTTCAACCGGTGCCATGGTAAATTCAGTTCCACAGTTCTTGCAAGTAATAGTAATGGGTTTGAGCACTTCCTGGGTTTCAGTGTTCTCTTCAAAGTTAAATTCAGTAGCCATAAGTTTTGTTCCTTTCTTTGTATGTAAATATTATAACACAAAATAGAATAAATGTAAAGGATTATTTTAAAAGGCCTGGATTGTTAGTCCAGGCACTTTTGAGTTGTAGTAGCCTTGCCATCATTGTAGCCTTGTGTGTAAATGGAATGGTTGTAGCTTCTAGCCTGAACCCTTCCAGAACCAATTTTGCTTTTCTTGGTAACAGAGTTGAAGTATTCAGTCACTGCCTTATCCTTAACCAGGATCAGCCCCCAGTTGTTTTTGTTAACCTGTTCTTCGAACTTGGCCTTAAGTCCATTGTAGAATCCATCGAAGTAGTCACCGCTAATTCCTTCAGTAGACAGTCCCTGCTTCCGGTATTTAGCACGAAGCTTTTGCATGTTCCTTTCCAACACTGAAGAAGTGTAGTTGAAAAGCTGGACAGCGATTTGGATTTCTTCCTTCTTGCCAATGAAGCAGATTCCGTAGCCTTTGGAAATAGCAGTGTAGCACCGGAAGTTGTCAGCAATCAGTTTAGCCAGCAGCCGCTTCCAGTAGCAGCTTTGTCCACCCTCTACGAATTCCTTAGCCATTTGAGGTTTGCTTTCAACAGAAGCCTCTTCCATGGTAATGTTGTGTTCAGCCATCAGCTGTTGAGCCTTTAGTAGGGCAGCCTGTGCTTCCTCAGAAGAAGGATTGTTGTTTGACAGATTGAGCAGCTTCTGAATCTTAGTAGCGATGTTGTTTTCCATTTTAGTATTTCCTTTCTGTATTTAAGTTGTTTGGTTACATTATCATTATAACAGAAAGAAGTAGGTTTGTAAATGGGTATTTCAAAATAAGTTTTAAACAAAAGGAAAGTATGGTAGTTAGCTATATAGCTTATATATACTTCTAAAAGAAAAATATATAAAAAGAAAAGGTTTCTTACTCAGTTGGTTCCTCCCAGATAACCTTGGCACTCTCTTTAATGGCCTCAATGAACCCATCATCCTTTTGTTGAGGATTCTCTAACTCATATACTTTTTTCTTAAGTTCAAACTCTTCCTCAAGCAGTTCAACCTTACGTTCCTCTAGCTTTTGTTTCCAATCCTTTGGCATGTCATCAATGTACCTAGATAAGCAATCCAAAGCTTTCAATTTGTCATGCAACTCTATGGATACACCATCCCTACCAGATTTGATAGATTTGATGAGCTGTCCATCAACTTCAGATGCTGGCTTGAGAGTAATGTATCCTGGATGTATGTTAACAAAGTCAGTCATGTCAGAGAAGGCTATTCTGATCCACTGATCAATAAGATCAACAGCATTAACCATGTGGACATTTAGAATTCTGGCTTTGAGCCACATGATGTACCTTTGAACAGACTGCTTCTGGAAAAGCCTGTATGAATAAGTACAATCACATGACTCATAGCCAGCTCTTTTTAGGGCCATCTTTCTATTAAAGCCTTCAACATAGAATTCACAGAACCGTTGGGCTTTAATGGGAAGTCCCTCTATAGCTTCTTCCCTTGACATTTCTAACAATTCCTCTTGGGTATACCCCTTACTATCTACCGGAATAGCTACCATGTCAAGTTTACTCCTTTATTTCATATTACATTTCCTTCTTATAAAAGTTTTTGGAGATCTCAGTTCTACTTCTTGCCCTACTAAGGAAGTTCTTAAGGTTACACCTGGAACAGTTATACTCCTCATTAACATAGAAGGAGCAGTGGTATTCCTTACATAACTGGCAGAACTTCCTTTGCTCTTCACTGAGATCAATGTTTGTGTACATTGTAAAAATGAACTCATTGTGGTTTTCCGTTCGTTCAATTTTAAATGTTAAGTTTGTGTACTTTTTAGAAGCCATAAACCTGGCCAATTGTTTACACCCTTTTATGTAAGCCTCTTTTTCTGTATCTGCTTTTATAACAAAGGATTTGACTTTAGCTGACAAGTTCATTTCTTGCCTCCCTTTGCTTGGAAAAGAAGTTCTTCTTCCTTCAAGCGTTGGATTACGTTCTTAGCTGCTTTATCAACCATTTCATTGTACTTGTCTCCGGAATGGCCTTTTACCTTTTCAAATGTTACCTTTAAATGTTTCTGGCTTATAAGTTCTAACAGCCTTTGCCAAAGTTCCTTGTTCTTTACTTCATGGTCTTCTTTTGTTTTCCAGCCATTGTTATTCCATACGTGGATCCAGCCTTGCTTTACAGCATTAACACAGTAAGCACTATCACTTCTAATAGTAACTGACATTTCATTCTTATCGTAAGGCAATCTGTAGTTAAGGTGTTCTCTTGGTTCTTCAAGGTGTTCCAGGGCCCTTACAATGGCTTTTAGTTCCATCCTGTTGTTTGTTGTATGCTTTTCACCTCCACTAAGTTTCAGAAGTACCTTTTCTGTTGGGGAAAGGATAATGAAAGCATATCCTCCAGGACCAGGATTTTTAGAACAAGCACCATCAGTATAAATAGTTATGTTGTTCATTTGAATTTGTTCACTTCCTTTTTGTATTTAAGCCATGCCTTAGTATATAAAATATACTTTAAATATACTTCTGTAGGTGTTAAACAAAGGAAAATGGAAATGCCCTCTTGGTTCGTTATATTTACTTGGTATTGGTTGCCTACACGATATACTTTCATGGGCATTTTGTACTTTTTAGAAATTTTATGGTATATTTTCTTTAAATTTTCCTTTGTGGGTAATTCTTCAGTACCTAATATTTTTATTGCCTTTTTTGCCAATAGTTTTCTGTTTTTCTTTTTAGAACAATCTAAGTATTTGATTTCATATATATCCATAGCTTTTATATGCAAGGGGTGCTGGGACTTACCGGATGGGGAGGATCTGTGCCCAGCTAATTCTAATCCCCTTGTTATTCCTTAGTCGAAGTCGAAGTCATCATCATCGTCATCTTCAGGCTCAGCCTTCTTAGCCTTCTTGGACTTCTTAGCGGGCTTCTCTTCTTCCTCCTCGTCAGCCTCATCCTCGTCCTCATCTTCATCCTCGGGTTCCTCAACCTTCTTGGACTTCTTAGACTTCCGATCCTTCTTAGCCTTCTTCTTGGGGGCTTCTTCTTCCTCTTCGTCTTCATCCTCAGAGTCAGCTTCATCTTCAGCCTCCTCGGACTCCTTCTTGGCCTTACGAGCAGCCTTAGCAGCCTTCCGCTTAGCAGCCTTCTCAGCCTTCTTAGCAGCCTCGTCAGAATCCTCACTCTCCTCGGAATCCTCCTCAGTAGCAGCCTTCAGGCCATAAGCGTTAATCAGCCGCTTCTCAATGGACTTGCAGGAGGTGTCCCCCATGATAGCCTTGAAGAAGCTAAGACCAGCCTCGTTCATGTGGGTCAGGGACATAACCGTCAGGGGATACTTGCGAGTAACTTCCTTAACAGAACCCATGTTGTTGGAAGTCAGGAAGTCGATGGTTTCCTTCACAGAATAGTTAATAGCCATTTCTTTTTACCTCTTTCAAATTTTATAAAATATTTAAGCCAAGTTTAAAACTTGATGCTTACTCCATAGGAATGATTTTTGCCTTAAGTGTGATTTGTTCATCCTCAGCCATGAGGTCGGAAAGCCTTTCAACAAAGGTATTTTCCTTACTAGTTTTGAAGGTAACTTTTGTTTGACAGTTGTGGTCGATTACTACCTTGAACACATTCCACAGTCCAAGGGAAATAGTCTCACCGTTTACAATTGCTACCATCTTTAGCTGGTTTCCAATGCCAGCCATAAACTGGATTGCTTCAGAAGCATGTTCCTCAGTAAAGCCAATCTTTAGGTCAACATCGAAATTACTCTTTGCAGAATGCCCAGCGTAAAACCCTGTTGCTTTAATAACGTTTGCCTTTTCTTCTGCCATGTTCTTTTTCCTTTTCTTCAAAGAATTGTTTACGGGATTTATAGGAAGAGGAAACACTCTTTCTTAGTACGGGGGATCCTTCATCTAAGACCACCATCCTTTCTTTTACACTTCCTTGTTTTATTGCTTCTGTTAGTTCTTCTAGGTTTTCAACATTCACTATAGCATAAACCTTATCTTGCTGTAGGAATTGAACTAAGAATATTGGTACCTTATGTTCAACCTGTGCATGGTACTCTAATTGTTTCATGTCGAATTGTTTTAGGGTATATGAATTAGCATCTGTGCTTTTTAATTGTACCAATGCTAATTCGTTTTCCCCATCTTCTTTAGCTACCCAGCCATTGCCGGATCCAGGAACTTGGGTAAAGCCTAAGCTTTCCAATGTTTCCTTTTCATTCCTGAAGTAGAATTTACCATTCCTTTTCATCTTTCTTAGAGAATCCGTAGTTGTAAAGGTTATCTATTTCTAACTTGTTAACCCTTATCGATTTTATTTGACCTATTTTACAGTCATCCAAAGGACACTTAAAGCAGTCATTGCAGTAAGGACACTCTATGCCTTTATCATTCATTACCTAACCTCAATATAACCTTGCTGCAACAGCCACTTCTTGTTTTCCTTGGAAACCATTACCCTATCGAAGTAACAGTTGCAGCTAATTCCACCTCTATAAAGATTATAGTAGGAACCTTCCTTGATAAAGTAGTTATAAAGTTTCATTTTCTGTACCTCCTTTTTATGTATATATTATACCACACTTGTTTTAGTTTGTAAAGGATTATTTTGAATTTATTTGAAATATTTTTAAGCGGGGCAAGTTCTATTAGCATTTACCCACTGCCACTTCCCAGCATTATAGATTAGGAAATATGTTTCATCTTCATGAACAACGTGTACTTTATATACCTTGTACTTAGGTCCTGTACATTTAAAACAACCAGAAATATTCATTCTTACTTCGAACATTTTTACTTACTCCCTTTTCAACTTATCAAGAAAATTAAACTTTTCTGCAAGATTGTAAAGAACTGACAATTTAGAATCCCAGTACGTATAGTAATCCGATTCTTCACCAAAAACTTCCTCTGCGTAATTCCTTGCCAAATAACATGAATATTCCAACTCAACAATCTCATCAACCAAGTTCTCAAGGGTAAGTTCCATTTTTATACTTCCTTTCTTTTGTTTATGTTGGTGCCCTGTCGGGGAATTGAACCCAGGACCGTCCGGTTATGAGCCGGATGCTCTAACCAACTGAGCTAACAGGGCTTACTTAAAATGTACTTCCTGGTCAAATCCCTTATAGATTTTAACACCAAATGATTTTGGATTTGAAAGGAACTTCTTGTGTTTAGTACCAATGTACTTTTCATAAACTTCTATTGGCACTATTGGGGATATCCTTTCAATATAAACCATGTAAATGAATTCATAGGGTTTGCCTTGACTTACATTTGAGAATACAGTTTTAAGGGAAAGGCTTACTGGGGGTTTGTATACCCCCAGCTTACCTTGGGAAGAAATGAATCCTCGGAAGGCTATCACATCTTTTGGGTTAGGTCCACGTTTCATTATGCTACCTCCAAAGCCTTCCGGCCCTTTCTGATGTTTCTTCTTGTATCTTTTGCTTCCTTATCAAGAAGTTCCATTTCCTCCAGGAAGTTGTTTAACCTATTCTTGCAGAGGTTAATGTAGTTATGATTTTTCTTAACCTGTTCTTTGATCTTCTTGATGTTATTCTTAGTTTCTGCCTTCTCTTCCTTGATAATGCTGAGGTTAAGCATTGCCATGTTAATGGAATTGTTAGTCTTGTGGTTCTTCATTTTTATTACCTTCCTTTTTGTATTTGGTTTATTGGTTTATCCTTGCTTATAATATACCACACTTATTTGGATTTGTAAATGGGTAAATTAAAAATTTTTTATTTTTCTTAAAGTTCCCTTTTTAGCTTTGGCTTTTTACAATTTCCGTATAATGCTATACAAGCTGAATCAGCTGCATCATCGTCTAGGGAAATAACCTTGCCTTTTCCATTGCCCCTTACTATTTCAAGGGAATCCCTGAATCCAAGGTCTATCACCTTTCTAACAGAACCAAACTTCTGTGGGTTCTTGACCCCTTCTATGGGTTCGAACACTGGCCTTGAATCCCCAAGCACTTCAGACTTCCATGCTCTTGTATCAACAGACCAAACTTCTATACCAAACTCAGCTGCGGTATCAACTATGTAAGCTATCATTGCTGCAGCTGGTTTGATAACCCCAGGACGTATTGTGGATTGCCCCTGGTTGGTTGAGAATAGGCGTAACCGTTCACATAATACAATTACCTGGTCAGAATTAAAGTTCTTTAAACAGCTCTGTATGGCCTTTCTAAGTACCCTTTGTAGTTCAATTCTTTTTTCTGTCTTTGTATTTAATCCATTGTACTTAATTGAAGTAACCTTTTTTAGTTTGCCTTCAACAGCAATGGAAATTCCACACCTTGAATAGCTTTGGTCCAAGCCTATTACACACGGATGGTATTTGTAGTTCGCCATCCCACGTTTGCTTGGTTTACTTTTTGTTCCGTTTCTGTATTTCTTTGTCAAGTTTAACACGTCCTTTTCCAATATTCCAGCAGGCATCCCTCATATTGCACTGGGAAGCTCGTTTTTCATTACAGGTTGAACACATTCTCTTTGGAACCTTATGTTCTTCCTCGAATTCTTTTTTAAGCCTTTGAATTTCTTTTAACCGTTCTATATAAGGCCTAACCTTTTCCTTATCATAAATAACTGGGACAACCTTTATTTCCTGGTTATCTTTGTTATCAACAAGGACAAATCCTTTTTTGTGTGGAACTCCTGTGTAGTGGGATAGTGCCCACTCATAGAACATGATTTGTTTTTCCCCTTTAGGATGTCCCTTACTTTTCTTAAATGCCATGGAAGCTTGTGACTTAATATCACAGATCACTTCTTCCCCCATGATATTTAATAAAGCATCAATAGTAAAGGAAAGGTCGTACTCCGGAATGAACAGAGATCTTTCAATTGCAACATCAATCCCAGCTCTTCTAAATAAGGAATACCACTTTTCATGCATTGCATTCCCTTGGGCAAATATCTTTAGCAATTTGACTGGAAGCTGTTCCCCTTGGTTCATTTCATAGAACAGGGAAAGTACCTGTTCCCTATAGCAGAATTCCTTTTCAGGGGCTATAATTGCAGAAGCGTGTAGTCCATATCTATTTTCATGGTCCCTATCTTCTATGAACAGCTTTTCCAAACGGTTCTTAACAAGCATGGACCACATGTCAGTTTTGTTTGCATCCTTAGCTTTCAGTAGATCCTTTGATAGTCCCATTTTTAATTCCTTCCTTTATCCATTCACAGTACATAAGAGCATCCACTAATTCTTCTTCCAAGTACTGAATTCTTTTTTCTATATCCCAAGTATTATCTTCAAGTCCTTGGCCGTAGGTTTCAATACCTTTCTTACGTTGCTTATCAGCAATCTTACAAATGTTTTCCCAATAAGGACTTTTACTACTTGCTTCATTTTTATATACTGGGTTATAACATTCACATGGGTAAATATCACGTTCCATACTGTTCCTTCCTCTTTTTCATAATTTCATTACGAATATGTTTAACATCATCGAAGCTAACGAATCCTCTGTCAAAGAAGAAAGGAAGTTCAGCCTCCCCGAAAGGATTACTAACCTTACTCTTTGTTACCTTAGCTTTCATGATCAGTCCAACCTTTTCATTGTTGGAACTAACAGCTGGGTTCTTATTTGGAATTTCAATCCATGCTCTTCTTGCAACCTTTATTCGAATGGAACTATAGAATTTAATAGCTCTACCACCAGGGGTATCTTCCTTTTCCCCGAATAGCATTGCATTCATTTTATCACGAACTTGGTTAACAAGGATAAGTGTAGTCCCTGACTGTTCACATATTCTTTGAATAGTAGGAAGCATTTTTGAGAACAGCCTTGCTACACCACCAATTCTTGCCTCATTCTCAGCACCCTTTTCAAACTTATCAGCATCTTCCTTTGGCTGGCAAGCAGGAACAGAATCTATTGCAATAATTGGAACACCAGCCTTGGCAAACTTAACAACTGCGTTTAGTGCTTCCTCGCCATACTCAGCTCTATACACAATCATTTGTTTGGGTTTAACACCAAGGGAAATAGCTCGTTCTTCATCGTAGGTTCCTTCAATAGGGATATATACACCAAGCTTATGTAAGCTCATCAGCCAATATATTAGGGAGGTTTTACCAGAGCTTTCTGCCCCATATATTTCAACTATACGTCCCTTTGGAAATCCACCACCTACTAATGAATCAAGGTCCTCAATGGCAGTACTCCAACGAGGAATTGAAAGGCCAACGTTTTTGCCAGTAAGGAATATAGATCCTTTGCCTGACTTCTTTTCCATTTCTCTACAGATACTTTGGATTTCTTTTATATCCATTTTTTTCACCCCTTAGCAATAAATCGGGTATTGTATTTCATTACTTCTTTCATATACTCCTTCATGTTGAATTGCAGAGCACCAGCACTTCTTAAAGTTTCCAACACTTTAGAATTGAGAATACGTTTAGGCAGCCTTTCCTGCATATCCCATATAGAAGTATATTTACCATTTGTTTTTCTTTCCTGTTCTATTGCATCAGCAACCTTTTGTCCAATGCCTTTAATAGAACTTAAGCCTTCCATTATACAGCCCTCCCCATCAACCTTTTTAATTGAGTAACGGGAAGTACCATTAACATGTGGCTTTAGAATAATTTGTCCAGATTCTACAGCTTCTTTCTTTAACTTAAATTCGTTATCTTCCATTGGACAGTACTTAAGTTTTGCATACCAGAATTGTAATGGGAAGTAAATCTTGTAGAACATCTCTTCAACAGAAATAAGGGAATATCCACAAGCATGGCCTTTATTAAAAGAATAGACCAACATGGATTGGTACATTTCATTGGCTTCCCGTTTGGTAAGTCCATTTCCCATTGCACCACTAATGAACTTATTGCCCAGTTCCTTTTTGTTTTTTTCGAACTCAGCTTTGGCATCTTCAGATTGGCTTTGACCACCAATCATCTTCATCACCTTATCTGCATCCTTCCATTCCATTCCTGCAAGGTAAACACATACCTTCTGGATCTGTTCCTGGTAGATTACAGTACCATAACTATCCTTAGTGTACTTATAGAATTTGCTTTCCTTTGCTTCTTCTATGTTCCGTTTATTCCATCCATACTTCTCTGGCATCCCCATGCTTAGTGGGCCAGGTCTGTTCATAGCATTTGCAGCAATTATATCGTTGAAGCAGCTACAGTCTATTTCCTGAAGTATGTTTCGTACAGCAGGTTTATCGAATTGGAACACTCCTGTGGTTTCCCCACACTGGAATCGTTTCATGATCTGTTCATCATTAACTACTTCATCGTAGTTAACCTTTACACCTGTTGTTCTTCTAAGGTCCCCTATTTCTTCCATGGTAACTAAACCAAGAATGTCGAATTTAACAACCTTTACAGTTTCCAAATCGTTTAGGTCATAGTTAGTATAAAGGTCACCGTTCTTATCAGTTCTAAGGGAAGTATAGTTTAGAATGTCTGATCCAGTTACAGCAACACCAGCAGCGTGGGTTCCTATAAACCTCATCTTCTTGTATAACAAAGAGAAGTGTTTACAGATATCATCATACAGAACATTAAAGCGTTTGGTTTTGTTATCCTGCAAGAATGAATGTACATCCAGGTTTTTATCCTCATCGATGTATTTGTTAATGTGCTTCTTTAGTTCAACTATTGTTTCTTTGTTTTGTTTTCTTTGGTCAGGTTCTACATCCACTGTTGTTTTTAATCCACAAACCTTAGCAAGATCATTAACAAGGTTATCAACTTTGTATAATCCATAGGAAGCAATTCTAGCAGTTCTCCCAGGATACTTGTTTATGATGTAATGGAAAACTTCCTGCCTTCTACTCTTTTCGAAGTCCATATCAATATCCGGTAACTTCTTCTTATCCTTTCTAAGGAACCGTCTAAAGTCAAGGCCGAACAGTAACGAGTCAACTTCAGTAATGCCAAGAGCATAAGCTACTAAACAGTTACAGCAACTACCACGACCAGGTCCAACGTTTATTCCCTGGTTCTTAGCCCACATAACGTAGTCCTGAACAATTAAGAAGTAGTCAGCAAAGCCAAGGGTTTGGATTACATCAATTTCTTCCTTTACACGTTTTATATACTTATCGTTCCATTTGCCTTTTTCTTTTAAGCCTTTCTTTACTTCCATTCTTAACTTACGTTCAGATTCTTCCTTTGATCCAATTGAAGGTAGTGTCTGTTGCAGTGGTTCGAATATATCAGACACTACCTTTTCTTGGATTTCCTCGGTTGCCTTTACCATTTGCTTGGCTAGCCTTTTAGCATCTGGAAAGTCATCCTTGTGCATTCTTATAAATCGTTTAACTATCTCTTCTTCAGATGGCATGTAACGATCCTTATAAGTAGCTTTAATGTGTTCTGGATCATGGCCAGCTATTTCATGCATCTTAAGGTAAGTATCAAGCTCTTCCTTTTTACCTCTATGTGAATCAGAAGTAAGAATACATTTAATACCTAACTTCTTTGCTAACTTAATGTGTTCAACATTAACCAATTCTTGTAAGCCAGGTTCTGATATTTTATAAGGTTGAATTTCGATATAGAAGTCATCCCCGAAAACATCCTTCATCTTACGTAGGTATTTCTCAGCAGCATCCAACCTTTTGTTCTTAATTGCTTGGGAAGAAAAGGAAGCAATACAAGCAGAAGTACAAATAAGGTTTTCATGGTACTTTTCCAACATATCAAATGTCCAAATTGGATTATAGTACTTGATTTTGTCACCTTCATATTGTAGTTCGTTTATATTTCTGTATCCCTTTTCATTCTTAGCAAATAAACATAGGTGGTAGCCACGATGTTTCTCTTTGTACTTTGGAATGAAGTATCCTTCAACACCAAGAATTGGTTTTATTCCATTAGCCATACAAGCCATATAGTGCTGTACAAGGCCGTTTGTATTGCCATGGTTAGTTATACCAAGGGAAGTGTATCCTAA
>ERZ834769.2757-NODE-2757-length-12500-cov-6.084050_pt1 | contig 12500 bp, 7 predicted proteins | sample MGYA00519690_ERZ834769 | MGnify/ENA primary metagenome ERZ834769 (study PRJEB31850, sample SAMEA3708760) | human gut metagenome | biome: human gut; feature: human-associated habitat; material: faeces | place: China | collected 2014 ... | reverse complement strand
GCCGGTGGCGGGATCGTTGATGTAGAATTTGGTATCGCCCACTGCGATCTCCTCGCCCAGCATATCGTCCACTGCGCTGATCCAGTTGGAGGCGGTGGCGGCCACGGCAGCATCCAGACCCTCGTAGGTGTTGATGAGCTCAGTGGTGATGGTGCCGTCCGCGCCCACAGTCATCTTGCCGATGTTCTTGAAGTAAGAACCGGTCTGGGTCAGGGTGACTGCCTTGCCGGAAGCATCGGTGACCTGCTTGTTGGCCATCACGGTGTGGGAGTGGCCGTCGATGAAAGCGGTAAAGCCGTGGGTGTGTGCAATGACCTCCTCACTGGTCCAGGGAGAGGAGGACGGGTCAACGCCCAGATGGCCCAGACCGATGATGGTGTCAGCGCCCCAGAACTCAGCCTTGTCGATGGCCTTCTGAACGGCATCGTAGAGCTTCTGGCCGTCCTCGCCGCCCAGAATGTCGTAGATGTACTTGGTCTGGGCATCGTTCATAAAGTAGGCCGGGGTGGACTTGGTGAAGGTCTCGGGGGTGGTCACGCCCACAAAGGCGATCTTGCGGCCGCCCACAAAGAAGAACTTGACGCTGGGCAGGACGTTGAAGCCGGTGCGCAGATCGACCCAGTTGCAGGAGACATAGGGGAAGTCGGCTTCCTGGATCACAGCCTTGGCACGGGCCATGCCGTAGTCGAACTCATGGTTGCCGGGGGTGGCCAGATCGTAACCGGCCTCGTTCATCAGCTCGATGATGGTAGCGCCGTCATCCATGGAGCCGTAAGCAGTGCCCTGGATATGGTCGCCTGCATCCACCAGCAGCACATCCCGGCCGGTGTCCTCGATGCTCTTTTTCAGGGCAGCAATGGCAGCATAGGTGGGCTTGGGGGACTTGTTGTCGATATAGGTATGGACATCGTTGGTGTAGAGGATGGTCACATCCGCTTTGTCACCAAAGAAGCAATTGGTCTCCTCCGCAAAGGCGGCGGGTGCACCGACAGAAACTGCGGTCAGTGCCGTGGCAGCACCGGCAGCCTTGATAAAGCTGCGGCGGGTAATGAACTGTTTCACAGGGAAAGACCTCCTTTTTATCTTGGGTGCTCTCGGGGTGAGCACATTCTTATTTACAGCTTAACACAGTTCCCCATTTATCGCAAGAGAAAACTGTAAATCCTGTGTCAAATTCTTTCACAAAAGAGGTTCGGTTTTGGGCAGTTTCTCGCAAAATGGCAAAAAAAGGGCAAAGGGCTGTCACTCACCCTCTCAGTCTCGCTACCGCTCGCCAGCTCCCCCAAAGGGGGAGCCAACGCATCTCCAAGGCCAGCAGAAGCTGGATCTGGGAGAGCAATTGCCTCTCCCCTCGGGAGAGGTGGCATTGCGCAGCAATGACGGAGAGGGCTTGCAACAGCCCTTTGCCGCATTCAGAAAAGAGGGTCAGAGGATCGGGGGACGATTCTCAGACAGCATCAGATGGCATGGTATTCCTTGAGGAACTTCTCAAGGTCGGTGCCCTCGATCTTCTTGAGCACTTCCTTGAGGGCCACCCGCTGGATGAAGGGCAGATCCATATCAGTGATCTTCTTGCCGTCACGCAGTTTGACCGTTGCATCGATCAGGCTGCGGACATCATAGGTGCTGCCCCAGACCTCGGGCACGCCGCGGTCGATGTTGAGCAGGGTATAAACCGCTTCCATACCGGTGCGCATGGAGTACTCGGTGGTGAAGATGGTGTCACGGCCGGTCTCGGCAAACTGGCCCAGGAAGGCGAAGTTGACAGCGCCCTGGGGCACGATGTCGGGGCGGTCGCCGAAGGCACGGGGCATGAAGAAGGCATCGATATAGGGCATCATCACAGGCACGGTGTTGGCGCTGTGCTCAGCCAGCTCGGCAATGTCCTCCTCGGGCACGCCGATGTGATACAGCCACTCCATGCAGATCTCTCGGCCGGTGCAGTCGCGCATGGGCTTCTTGACGTAATCGCCGGGCTTGTCGCTGAACAGGCCGTAGACCCAGACGCAGAGCTGGTTCTTGGGCTGGTCACGGAACTGCTGCTGGCGGTTCAGGGTCCAGCTGAGCAGCCAGCTGGAATCCTTGACTGTGACGATGCCGCCGGTGACGGTGTGGCCGCTGAAGGGGTCACGCTTGCAGATCTTCTTGATATACTGGGGGATCTTGTCGTCCAGGGTGGTGATGGTGGCGCTTTCCCAGTTGGACAGCTCCGGCTGAGAGCAGAACTTTTCGGGATGGCCGAAGGAGGGATCCTGTGCAGCGATCTTCTTCCACAGATCCCAGCCGTTGCCCGGCTTGATGGTGGGATCAAAGCCTGCGGCCTTGTTCTGAGAGCCGATGGTGCAGCTCTCCACGCAGCCGCCGTTGGTGATGAAGAGCAGGTCGTTCTCGGTGAGGTCGATGATCCTGCTCTCCCCCTTGTGATCCACGGTCACGCTGCTGGCCCGCTTTTTGCCGCCCTCGATCCGGAACTGGACATCGGTGACCTTGGTCTCGTACTGGAAATCCACGCCATGGTCTTTCAGGTAGGTGACCATGGGCAGGATGATGGACTCGTACTGGTTGTAGCGGGTAAAGCGCAGGGCGGTGAAATCGGGCAGACCGCCGATGTGGTGGATATAGCGCTTGAGGTAGAGCTTCATTTCCAGCGCGCTGTGCCAGTTCTCAAAGGCGAACATGGTGCGCCAGTACATCCAGAAGTTGGAGGAGAACACCTCATCGTCAAAGATATCGGTGATCTTTTTGTCCTGCAGCTGCTCGTCCGGGGTGAAGAAGAGCTTCATGATCTCCATGGCACCCTGATCGGAGATGGCGAACTTTCCGTCGGTGTGGGCATCCTGGCCGCGGTTGACAGTGGCACGGCAGAGGGACTTGTTGGGGTCCTCCTTGTTCAGCCAGTAATACTCGTCCAGCACGCTGGCTCCCTCGGTCTCCAGCGAGGGGATGGAGCGGAGCAGGTCCCACATGACCTCGAAATGGTTGTCCATCTCACGGCCGCCGCGCATCACATAGCCGATATCGTACTTGTAGCCGTCGCAGGCACCGCCGGGCAGCGGGTCCTTCTCAAACACATGGATGTGGCCGCCCTGCATCTGGCCGTCACGGACCAGGTAGCAGGCGGCAGTCAGGGCCGCCAGACCGGAGCCGATGAGGTAAGCAGATTTATTGTCAACGCCCTCAGGCTTTTTGGGGTGTGCAAATGCTTCGTAGTTGCCACTGGAATAATACATACCGGGAACCTCCTGTAGATCGTATTGGGAAGACTGCGTTCATGGTTCTGTGTCGTCTTCCCTTTCGTTGTGCCTAGTATACCCCAGTGGTTTTTTCAGAACAACAAACAAATCCTGAACAGTGTATAAAATTTATACAAAACACAACCATTGTCGGAAATATGACGAAACTGTGTATAACCCCCCAGTCACCTGCGGTGACAGCCCCCGCTAATAGGGGGGCCTTTGGCATTGCATAAAGCTTTGCAAGTCCCCCTTTCCGCACAGACTGCACCATTATGCCAAGGGCTCCCCTACCAGGGGAGCTGGCGCGAAGCGCCTGAGGGGTTTAGTCCAACAAAAAAAGCGCTCACCCTCCAGGGAAGGTGAACGCTTGCGTTTCTTTATCAGTTATTTTGTTTCGGGTGCTACCTCAAAATCGACCTTGCCAAGGTTGATATCGGCGCGGACGATGGTGATCATCATGCTGTCGCCCAGGCTCCAGGTCTTACCGGAGGCGGGGTCAGAAAGGCGGATGCCCTCGGTGAGGGTGGTGCCGGTGGCGGTCAGGCTGGAAGCAGGCACAAAGCCCTCCACGCCGTTCTCCAGCTCCACGAAGATGCCGCGCTGGGTCACGCCGGAGATGATGCCCTCGTAGCACTCACCCAGATGGCGGCGGGCGTACTCGGCCTTGTAGTAATCCTCGGCCTTGCGCTCGATCTGAACAGCCAGCACTTCCCTCTCGCTGGACTGCTTGGAGGCCTTCTCCGCGAAATCGGTGTAGCGGACGATCATGGTCTCCTTGTCGGTGCCGCTGAGCAGGTCGGTCATCATGCGGTGGATGGCCAGATCCGGGTAGCGGCGGATGGGGCTGGTGAAGTGGGCGTAATCCTTGAGCACCAGACCATAGTGGCCCTTGGGCTTTTCCTCATAGCAGGCCTTGGACATGCAGCGGAGCATACCGGTGTTGACGATCTGCTCAAACGGGGTGCCGCGCACACCTTCCAGAATGGCGCTCAGCTCCTTGGGGGTGGGCACTTCCTTGGCAAAGTGGTCGTTGATGCCGCAGGCCTGCAGCAGGCCGTGCAGGCGCTCCAGCTTCTCGCCGTTGGGCTCCTCGTGGACACGGTAGACAAAGGGGATCTGCTTGACCCGGGCAAAGTGGGCGGCGCACTGGTTGGCCAGCAGCATGAACTCCTCGATCATGGCCTCGCTCTCGCCGGAGGTGCGCTTTTTCACATCGATGCAGTGGCCGTTCTCATCCAGAATGAGCTTGACTTCCCCGCTCTCGAAATCGATGCAGCCGCGCTCCTTGCGCAGGCGGGCGCGGTGGGCGTACAGTTCCTTCATGGCGGGCAGCTGATCCAGCACCTCGGCATACTTGGCCTGCGTCTCGGCATCGGCAGTGCCGGCCAGCAGGGCGTTGATCTCAGAATACACGCCCTTGACCCGGCTGCAGATGATGGACTTGACGAACTTGTAGTCGGTCAGATTGCCGTCCTGATCCAGACGCATCAGGCAGGAGAACGCCAGGCGCAGCTCCTTCTCGTTCAGGGAGCAGATGCCGTTGGAAAGGCTCTTGGGCAGCATGGGCACGACCTGATCCGCATAATAGACCGAAGTGGCGCGGTTGAAGGCCTCTTCGTTCAGCTCACTGCCGGGCTTGACGTAGTGGGAGACATCGGCGATATGAACGCCCAGCTCATAGCCGCCCCCGGGGAGCCGGGTCAGGCTGACGGCATCGTCGATATCCTTGGTCTCGGCGCTGTCGATGGTGAAGATGGGCAGAGCGCGCAGATCCATGCGGCCCTTGCAGTCCTCCTCAGACACGGTCATGTCCTCGAACTTCTTGGCCTCGTCCCGCACCTTCTCGGGGAAGCGGGTGTGGATGTCCTTGGCGTAGAGCAGGGCCTTGGCGCAGCGCTTGGCTTCCTCGCAGCTGCCAAAGCGCATAGAAACGCCCACGCGGTGGTCCTCCTGCCGGGTCCCGCGCTGCAGGATCTCCACGGCCACCTTGTCGCCGTCCTTTGCGCCGCCCTCGCAGTCGCGCTGGATGGTCATGGAGATGGCCGGGCAGTCATCGGGCACGAACTTCAGGCGGCCCTCGATGCGGCGGGCAGTGCCCACCATGTCGTTCTTCTGCTCGAGCACGGCAAGGATCTCGCCCTCATCGCTGCCCTCCACCCGGGGGTGGGCAAACTTTTCCACCAGAACGGAATCGCCGGGCATGGCACCGCGGGTGAAGCGGCCCGGGATGAAGATATCGCCGGATTCATCCTCCAGCATCACAAAGGCAAAGTTCTTGCCCAGCTTGACCACCTTGCAGGGCAGGGCCTTTTCGGCACGGCCGGAGCGGGCAGTGAAGAACACGCCGGACTTCTGGCAGACCACAGCGTCGTGCACCAGCTCGTCCAGAGCCTCCATCACCTTGCGGTCAGCGGAACGATCACCGCCGAACTTTGCCTTGAGGTCCTTGACCATACAGGGCTGGTTCTGGATGGCATGTTCAATTTTATCGCGTAATGACATATTTTTCTCCTTAACACTTTTCCGGCATTCTCCAATGGAACCCGGACAACTTCTTTCCCACTAAAGGTTGCAGACAGAAAAACAGCCCCGCCTTACACGGGGCTGTACACGGGTGCTCAGGCCAGACGGCTGGCGAACACACAGGCCAGGATAGCCACCACAAAGAACACGATGCCTGCAATGCGGGTCACCTTGGCCAGCATCTGATCCGCAGGGGTCAGGCGTGCATTGTTGGCACCGCCCACACCACCGTTGATGGCACCGGCCAGACCCTGACCGTGGGTGTGCTGCATCAGGGTGAGGATGATGATGACGGCCGAGACGACCAGCAGGATGGCACCGCCGACGATTTCAATGACAGACATGGATGGAACGCTCCTTTTATCTTTAGTTTCATAGAGACTGCATACAAATACAATTGTATGATAGCACAAAAACCCGGGAAATGCAAGAAAAACCGTGGGCTACGGGGCCAGAATTTCCAGCCCTGCCGCCACCCGGGCAAAGATGGCCGCGCTGGAAAAGGCAGGCTCAGCCTGCGTGTCCTGCAGCACCACGATGGTATAGCGGGGGTGCTCTGCCGGGACAAAGCCCGCAAACCAGTAATTTTTCAGCTCCGTACCGCCGGAAAACTGGCCGGTCTGGGCCGTGCCGGTCTTGCCTGCCGCTGTCTGGCCGGGCAGGGCAGCCTCATGGCCGGTGCCCCCGGCCACCACACCCGCCAGCAGGGCCTGCAGGGCGGCGGCGGTGCGCTTTGTGAGCACCCGCCTGCTCCGGACATGGGAAAGCGCCGTGAGGGGCGCGCCGGTGGTCTCATCCAGAGTGGTCTCCAGCAGCAGCGGGGTGCGGCAGATCCCCCCGCAGGCAATGGTGTTCATCATGGCGGCGACCTGGAGGGGGGATGCCAGCAGCTCCCCCTGCCCGAAGCAGAAATTGGCGTAGGCCCCGCTGGACGCAAGGGCTTCCCGCTCCGGCAGGACCCCCGCCGCCGTGTGCAGGGCATCGGTGAGCGGGACTGCCTGCCCGAAGCCCAGCTTCTCTGCCATGGCGCGGACGGCATCGACCCCCAGCGCCTGCCCCAGCCGGATGAAGTAGCCGTTGCAGCTCTTTTCCAGCGCGCCGGCCAGATCCACCTCGCCATGGGGGATGCCGCCCGCACAGCGGAAGATCCGGCCATCCACCGCGCACCAGCCGGGGCAGGTGTAGACAAAGCCGCTCTCCCCTGCCTCCAGCGCCGCTGCCGCCACCACCGGCTTGAACACCGAGCCCACGGCATAGCACTGGAACGCCCGCTCCAGCAGTGGGCTGTCCGGGGCGTTCAGGCTGGCCGAAATGTTTTCCGGATCATAGCCGGGGCGGCTGACGCAGGCCCGCACCTTGGCGTTGGCGGTGTCCAGCACCAGGATGCAGCCGCTCTGCATCGTCTCGTTGGCCACGGCTTCGGCGGTCTGCTGGATCTCCCGGGAAAGGGTCAGCTGCACCCCCACGGCCCCGCTGTCGGCGGGGGTGAGGGCAGGCTCGGCCCGCAGCTTTCCCTGGGCGTTGACGGTGCAGAGCAGGGTATCCCCCGCCCCGCTGCCGGTGAGCAGTTCGTCAAAGGCGGCTTCCAGCCCGGCAGCACCATGGCCCTCGCCATCGAGATACCCCAGCAGCTGCACTGCCAGCGGGGCGGCAGAGCTTCGCCGTGCCGCTGGCCAGCAGGAAACGCCCAGCGCGGAAACATCCCGGTCCACCTCCAACAGAAACGGGGACGCGGCGTTCCGCTTCTGGTAGAGCGCCGCCTGCCCGGCGGCATCGGTGTAGGCGAACAGGCGGGCATAGCTGCCCTCCCCGGGCACACAGAGGGCCATCCAGCGGGTGGTCTGCCCCGTGAGGAGCTGGCCCCTGTGATCATAAAAATTGCCCCGCCGGGCGGGCAGGTGGAGGGTGACCACGCTCTGCGCCGCAGCCCGGGCCCCGTAGGCCGTGTCGGAGCAGAGCCAGTACAGGCGGCAGACCACCGCCGCAAAGCAGAACAGCAAAGCCCCATACAGGACCAGCACCCGTTTGCCGGACATGAAAACGCCCCCTCTCCCGCTTAGGATGGGCAGGAAAGGGGGCGTTGATGCGTTCAGGAGCAGATTTTTCGGACGAGCTCAGCGGCGCGGGCGGCATCCTCGGCCGTGGCGGTGCCGTTGTAGCGGGCTTTGAGGTAGATCTGGCGCAGCTCGGCCTCGGCGGCAAAGTCCATACCGAAAGCGCGGCCGGTCAGGTCAAGGCTGGTATCGCCCCGCAGGATGGTCACGCCGTGGCGCTGGCAGTGGTCCAGATAGATGGCATACTCCCGCCGCACCTTGTCCACCGGGCTGAGGAAGAGCCCGGGCCAGCGGCGGGCACGCTTGTGGGTGCTATGCCGCACAGTGGTGTCCGTGCAGGCAGTGTCCGTGTGCCGGAACTTCTGGCGCAGGAAATGCCGCACCACCAGCACCGCACAGAGGACCGCCAGCAGGATACCGAGCACAGTCAGCATCGACATCCCGTTGATGAGCGGTTCCGCGTCCTCGGCGGCCTTTTGGGCGTTGGCGATGACCTCATCGGTAGAAACGATCTCGGTGCGCTCCAACGGTTTGGGCGGAAAGAGGGTGAAGAGCCAGTGGATGAACTGCAGGATGCCGTGGAACAGCCAAGTTACACCCTGCACCACAATGTTGTTCAAAAACAGCTGCAGCACCGGCACGATCCCGCCAAAGTAAACGGCAGATGCAGCCTCCTTTGCACCGGCAACCACAACACTGCGGCTGAGCAGAAACGGCCCTGCGCACACCGCCGCCAGCACGCCGCCGGAAAGCAGCAGATAGCCCGGCCGGGTGGAGATCTCCGGGTCCTGCCGGGTGGTGCGGTTGAACCCCACCAGAAGCACCGCTGCCGCCGTCGCAAAGGGCAGGGCCGCCGAAAGCACCGCGTTGGCGTTCCACAGCAGCATTGCCACTGCAAAGAAGGGCCATACCCGGCAGAGCCAGCGCAGGCGCTCGGCCTGCCGCACCGGCGAAAGGGCAAAATCGCCGGTGTAGGCCAGCAGCATCGGGTAGACTGCCGCCGGGAAGTAGCAGAGCTTGTCCGCCCCTGTAGGCAGGAAGAGCAGCGCCGCCGCGCTCAGGGCCGCAAGAGTGGTGCGGAGGGGACGGCTGCCCTCAAAGCAGGAGGCCAGACCAAAGCAGAGGGCAGGCCAGACCAGCACCAGCGGCATGGGTGTCCCGCCGAAGCTGGCGGCAAAAAAGCCCGCAAAGGCATAGTAAAAGCTCAGATCACCTGCCAGGCGCAGGGTATGTAAGAACATCATGCGCCCGCCTCCCCTGTCTGGGCCGTCTCTACGGCCATTTCCGGAGTGAGCACCAGCAGCGGAATGCCAGGCAGGAGCCGCACGGCAGCACGCACAGCTTCTTCCGGCTCCGTTGTCACCACGATGCAGCCGACCTGCTCCTGCGGGTGGTAGTATTCGGCGCAGAACCGCGCGCAGGAAAGGGCGGTCTGCCCGGTGGCGCGGCCCAGAATTTCCAACACCCTGCGGTAGTGTTCGGGGCCGTAGCCCTGCGGGGTTTCCAGCGGCTTTCTCCACTCCTCACCGGAGAGAGCCGCATTGAGCAGCAGGTCAAAGGCAGCGTTTGCCGCAAAGCGGTAGGCCGCCGCCTTCTCTTCCAGCCTCCGGCAGATTGTGCGGGCCATGGAGTAGCAGAGCTCCGCCGGTTCCGGGTGGTCGTAATCCTTGGTATCCGCATGGACCAGCACCACTGCCCGGGGCTCAGTGGTGTAATCCCACTTTTTGACCATAAGCCCCTGCCCCCGGACGCTCTGCTTCCAGGCGATGGAGCGCATGGGGTCACCGCTGGTGTAGGGGCGGTAACCCGCCGTGAGAATAGGATCCTCGTAGAGATAGCGGTTCACCGAAAGCTCACCCAGAAAACCGCCCAGCATCTCTTCCAGTTCCGGCAGAGCGCACTCCCTTGGTGGAACAATGAGCTCGTGGAAGCCCCGCTCGGTGCGGGACTGTTCCACAAGACCCAGAAAATCGCCGCCGATGACCTGCATCGGTTCCAGCACATAGCGGCCCCGGCGTTCCAGCCTGAGGGCGGTGGAGAAATCCGCCTCCTGCCCCGGGCGCAGCCAGGTGGTGAACCGCACCGTGTGACCCAAACCTGTCTGATCCTGCGTAATGTGGTGCTCCGCGCAGGGAAGAAACTCCTTGTTCAGGTGGAGCTTTGCCGCCAAGAACATCTTCCAACGGAGGCTGCTGTTCCGGACAACAAGGTGGATCACGGCGGGCTCCCCGGCTTCCACAAGATGATCCTCCACTTCCAGCCGCCCCTGCACATCGTCAAGGCTGTGGACTGTGCTGTAACGCTCCAGCCCAAGGGCTGTAGCCACCAATAGCAGCGCGAAGATGACGGCGCTCATTCCGCACTCTCCAGCGGCACAGTGATCTCGGCCAACAGCTTGCGCATCCGCAGAGCGGCGGCTTCGGCGTTCATGCTGCTGCCCAGAGAAATGCGGTGAGAAAGCACCGCCGGGGCCAGCCCTTTGATGTCCTCGGGGATGACGTATTCCCTGCCCTGCAAGGAGGCATACGCCTGCGCAGCCTGATAGAGCGCCAGCGCACCGCGGGTAGATACGCCGCTGACAAAGCCGCTCTGTGTACGGGTGGCTTCCACGATGTCCATAAGGTAGTGCTTGACCTCCTCGGAGACCTTGACCTCCCGGTAAGCCGTGCGGACGTATGCAGTCTCCTCGGGAGTGACGACGGCCTGCAGCTCGTTCAGCACGGTCTGGGCCGAGGGGCGTGAGAGCACCTCCAGCTCCTGCTCCCGAGTCATATAGCCCAGCGACAGCCGCATGAAAAAACGGTCCATCTGGGCATCTGGCAACGGGAAGGTGCCAAAGGATTCCAGCGGATTCTGGGTGGCCAGCACCATAAAGGGCTCAGCCAGGCGGCTGGTCACGCCGTCCACGGTAATCTGCCTTTCCTCCATGGCTTCCAGCAGGGCCGACTGGGTACGGGGCGTAGCACGGTTGATCTCGTCCGCCAGCACAAAGTTGGTGAAGAGCGGGCCGGGCCGGAACTCGAACTCACCGGACTTCTGGTTGTAGAAATTGATGCCGGTCAGATCGGAGGGCAGCAGGTCGGGCGTGAACTGCACCCGTTTGAAGCCCCCGCCCACCGTGCGCGCAAATGCACGCAGGAGCATGGTTTTGCCGGTGCCGGGCTTATCCTCCAGCAATACATGGCCTCCGCAGAGGAAGCTGACCAGAATTTTCTCGGTAGCATCCTCCTTGCCCACAATGACACGGGCACAATTGGACACAACTTTTTCGCGGTAGGCGGTAAAAGCGGCAGTGTTCATTGGTGTTTCCTTTCCCAAAAACAATTTTTCTAAGTGTACTCTTGTTTGGAAAGGGTGTCAACAAAAAAGAAGGCAGAACCTCCTGGATGGGAAGTTCTGCCTTCTGCGGCGTATTGAATTGGTATGGGGAGCCGGTGCGGCTTAGTACATGCCGCCCATGCCGCCCATGTCACCACCGGCTGCGGGAGCAGCAGGGGGTTCGGGCAGGTCAGCGACCAGGCTCTCGGTGGTCAGCACCATCTCAGCGACGGATGCTGCGTTCTCCAGAGCGGAACGGGTGACCTTGGTGGGGTCAACGATACCGGCGGCGATCATATCCTCAACAAAGACCTCGTTCTGAGCGTCGAAGCCGTAGTTGGGCTTGTTGGCAGAGACGATCTTGTCGATGATGACGCTGCCTTCCAGACCGGCGTTCTTGGCGATCTGGCGCAGAGGTGCCTCCAGAGCCTTCAGGACGATCTTGGCACCGGTGCGCTCGTCGCCTTCCAGCGTGTCGCACAGGGCGCGCACAGCGGGGATGGCGTTGATGGGAGCGGTGCCGCCGCCAGCGACAACGCCTTCCTGAACAGCAGCCTTGGTTGCGTTCAGAGCGTCCTCGATGCGCAGCTTCTTATCCTTCATCTCGACCTCGGTAGCAGCACCGACCTTGATGACTGCAACGCCGCCGGCCAGCTTTGCCAGGCGCTCCTGCAGCTTCTCACGGTCGAAATCGCTGGTGGAAGCCTCGATCTGGTTGCGGATCTGTGCAATGCGGGCTGCAATGGCATCCTTATCGCCTGCGCCGCCCACGATGGTGGTATTCTCCTTGGTGACCTTGACCTGACGGGCATGGCCCAGCATCTGGACGGTAGCGTCCTTCAGCTCATAGCCCAGATCAGCGGACACAACGGTGCCGCCGGTCAGGATAGCGATATCCTGCAGCATCTCCTTGCGGCGGTCGCCAAAGCCGGGAGCCTTGACAGCGCAGACGTTCAGGGTGCCGCGCAGGCGGTTGACAATCAGGGTGGACAGAGCCTCGCCCTCGATGTCCTCAGCCACGATCAGCAGCTTCATGCCGTTCTGCATGACCTGCTCCAGCAGGGGGACCAGATCCTGGATGACGCTGATCTTCTTATCGGTGATCAGGACGGCGGCGTTGTCCAGAACAGCCTCCATCTTGTCGGTATCGGTGACCATATAGGGGGTCAGGTAGCCGCGGTCAAACTGCATACCTTCCACGATCTCATTGTAGGTCTCGGCGGTGGTCTTATTCTCCTCGATGGTGATGACACCGTCGGAGGTGACCTTCTCCATAGCCTCGGCGATCAGGCGGCCGATCTCGGGGTCACCGGCAGAAATGGTGCCGACGCGGGCGATATCGTTGCTGTCCTTGACCTTCTGGCTGTGG
>ERZ834769.2746-NODE-2746-length-12543-cov-4.580878_pt1 | contig 12543 bp, 6 predicted proteins | sample MGYA00519690_ERZ834769 | MGnify/ENA primary metagenome ERZ834769 (study PRJEB31850, sample SAMEA3708760) | human gut metagenome | biome: human gut; feature: human-associated habitat; material: faeces | place: China | collected 2014 ... | reverse complement strand
GGATTCATAAAATAATGTTGTTCTTGCGCCACAAGTTGCAGCGCAAGACAAACACTAAACAGAAAGATTGTTATCTTCTTCATGAACGTTTTCTTTATTTTTTGAGAGGATCATATACGGCAACTGCCACGCGTGAATCGGCACAGCCATAATATAAGAACCATTTCTGATTGTGGAATACAAGTCCTTCTATAAATACGGTTCCGGCTGGATATTGTCCGCTCTTCTCAAAGTCTGATTCGGGAATATAGAAAGGTTTATCCAAGCGATCGATTAGTTTAGTAGGATCTTTGGCATCAAATAAGGCTTGTCCGGCGCAATAAGAGTTGGCTGTATACAGTGTGTCTCCTTCTGCGCCCGATTTATTTTTGCCGTTATAAAATAAAAGGATTCCTTTGTCAGTCAGGATGGCAGGAGGACCACATTCGGTCAGGTCACTGTCGAACTTACCTGCGCGGGGAACCATCACTTTCAGGAATTCTCCATTTTCATCCAACATCGGTTCCCAGTTGACAAGGTCTGTGGAAGTGGCTACATTCACAAACTTTTCTCCCCAGTACATCCAGTATTTCCCATCAATCCTGGCAATCACTTGTTTGCCGTCAATTAATTTGGTTACAATAGAGGCAGATTTGGAAAATTCATCTATAAATCTTCCGTTGTATGCTTTTGCAAAAGCCGGTCCATGTTTTTCCCACGTTTGAAGATCGCGCGAGGTGGCCACTGCCAAACGCGCCTGTTTGCGATTCCATTGTGTGTAATGCATTACATAAAGTCCGTCTTCTGTTACGGCAACACGCGGATCTTCGCAACCGCCGGGATTTTCCAATTCTTTCTGGCTGTCGTCTGCCGGATAAAATATGGGTACGGACATTCGTTTGAAATGTAGTCCGTCGTCAGAAGAGGCATATCCCAAACGAGAGGTACGTGTTCCGATACCGGTTGCCGAGTTATCTTCAGCCCGATAGAGTACTACAACTTTTCCATCATAGATCGTAGCAGCCGGATTAAATGTATCACTTGCTTCCCATGCTATTGAATCCTGTCTCATCGGACAATAGAAAAGGGTTGTTGTGTCAGGAGAGATAATCGGATTAACACCCTCCGGACGCTGAAAGTCCGTCCATGCCCAATCCGGAAATTCTGATATTTGTTTCTTTTCGCTACATGAAGCAACGAAGGCGGCAGCCATCAGTAGATAAGCTATGTTTTGTAGTTTTCTTTTCATTTTTACGTTTGATATTATAAATAAGTGCTCTTACATAATTATCTTATATCATAAATTTATATACTTCGTTGATTTGCTTTAAGGGAAAGAGGGAGGTGTTACTTTTGTTCCCCACTTCACGTCAGGCTTGGACGAGGTAGTGTATTCTATCGTAGCTCCATTATTCAGTTGATCCCAATCGAGCCATGTACTGTCATACGATTTACCGTTTAACTTCATGTTCTTTATATAAATATTCTTTTCAGAACCGCCTTTTATCACAATATCCCCTTTCTTCAGATGAACCTTCACTGATGAAAATATCGGTGTATTTACAGTAAAACCTCCCACTCCTGGTATTTCGGGATAAAGTCCGATGCAAGCGAATACATACCAGGCACCCATCGTTCCTAAATCATCATTACCCGGCAGACCATCAATTTTACTTGAATACTGTTCATTCAATACACGGTTAATAATCTCCTGTGCTTTATAGGGTGTTCCTACCCAGTTGTATATCCAAGGGATGTGAAAGCTCGGTTCATTGCCGGAAGCGAACCAGGCATCATTGTAACCGGCATCCAGACGAGTAAAGAATTCATCCAGGCGTTTTTCTGCAACAGCTTTGCCTCCGATGATTTCTATCAGGCCGGCAATGTCGTACGGCACCATCCAAAAATAATTCTTATAAGTCGATTCACGGAAATCTTCAGTCAATGGTTTCCACGAACCATCCGGATTGCGTGATTGCAGCCAGCCGGTTTCCGGGTTATACAGATTCTTCCATGAACGTGCGAAGTGAAAATAACGCCAGCTCGCAAACTCATCTCCTACGGCATGTAAGGCAAATTGTGCGATTGCAAAATCAGCGGAAGTATATTCCAACTGAATAGAAGCATTATAATAACCTTTATCCAAATACTGTTTCAGTCCCGGTCGAGCCTCCACATCCTGCGACATTGCTCCCGGTTCTTCAGCTCCCTTTCTCATTATTTTGAAAATCGGTTTCGGATCATAATTACGGGCACCAAAAGCATAAGCATTGGATATCAGGATAGGAGTCGGATCTCCTTGCATTACTCCGGTTTCTATATTAGCCATCACCCAACGCGGGAAAGCACCACCCGCTTCTTCTGCAAACAGTTGGTGAGAAATCACAATATCAGAAGCAACTTCGGGATCGAGCATAGATAATAATTGAATCTGTGTGCGATAGGTATCCCAGTTACTGAAAGAGGTGTAATGTTTCGAACGAGACTTATGCACTCTGAAGTCAGCTCCCATATACTCTCCGTTCACATCACTGCAAACGTTCGGATGAATGAATGAGCGATACAGATGGGTATAAAATTGAGTGGCACGATCCGGATTAGTTCCTTCGACTTCGATCTTACCTAAATAATGATTCCATTTGGATTCAGCCTGATTCTGAATCTGCAGGAAATCCCATCCGGTATTCTCCGCTTTCAGATTCTCGCGTGCATTCTCTACCGAGACATAAGAAACTCCAATCTTATATTGGACATTTTTCTTCTTGCTTACATCAAAAGTAAAGTAAACTCCAGAATATTCTCCTTCGGCAAAAGTAGTGTTCGGTTTCAATTCATCTCTTTTCCATGTTCCCGACTCCAAGGCATCCGCATCAAATTCTGCTACGAAATAGACTTTATACGGTGTACGCAGACCGCAGAAATTACCACCCTCTGCATATCCTTCACACTTATTGGGTGCAGTGATTACGATGGCTGCCTGTTCAATTGGAGTGGCAGATATCCCTCCACCGATAATAACCGTACCATATTGCTGATCTGCCGGATATTCATAACTCGCCATACCGGTTCTCTCGGTCACAGTCAGTTTGGCTTTGATGTCTTCCTGCACCATAGCCTCATAATAACCTGCATGTCCTTTTTCTTCAGAAATATTGATGCGGTAGTTGAGGATATTGTCCGGAGACATCTTCAGTTTGCCTTTTACCGGAAAGGTAGGAAAGTTGCCCATGTGTTCGCAACCGCCGCCACTCAACTGATTGATGACGAATCCGGAGCGTTTGGAAAAGTAAGAAGGGGTGAACTGCACCATACCATACGGATAGGTGGCTCCGGGATAAAGATATCCCGAAGTCAAGCCAACGCCTTTTGTACCTATCAGCGTATTTACCTGACGAGCATAATTGCTCCCGGCATTCTGTGCCAAAAGGTTCCCCCACCCTCCGATCAATACCAATAATAAACCTGTTAAAACTTTATTTTTCATACTGTATTTTCATTATTTCTTTTCTTATTCTTTCGACAGAGAGAAAGGAGCGGCATACTTTGACGTGCACCTTTCTTTATTTGGTTGACTTCCCATTTCAAAACGGAGCGTACCACCGTCTGCTATATCGTCATATTTAATGAAATTCTTATCCAACACACGTCCATTCAAAGTAGCAGACTGGATATAGACATTCTCTTTATTATTGTTATTTGCTTCAATCACAAACTTATTCCCGTTTTCCAGCGTTATGGTAGCCTTTTTAAATAGCGGACTGCCAATCACATATTCATCCGTACCCGGACAAACGGCATAAATACCTAATGAGCTCAAGATATACCATGATGACATACCACCTTGGTCTTCGTCTCCCGGATACCCTCTTTCTGTTGCATTATAGAGTCTTTCAACAATCTGACGTACCCAATACTGTGTTTTCCATGGCTGACCGGCATAACTATACAGATAAGGCATGTGTTGAATCGGCTGATTGCCGTGTGCATATTGTCCCATACCTGCCAGCTCCATTTCTTTCATTTCATGGATCACACCTCCGTATGTTCCCGGCTTGATAGTGCTGGGCAGGGTAAATACTGAATCCATCTTGATGGTAAACTTCTGATCGCTTCCGAACAAGTCTATTAATCCTTCTACATCATGGAATACAGACCAGGTATAATGCCAGGCGTTACCCTCACAGAAAGGTCCGCCCCACTCCAGAGGATCAAATGGTTCCTGCCATTTGCCATCGAGTCCTTTTCCACGCATAAAGCCGACAGACGGGTCGAACACATTCTTATAATTGTACATCTGGCGTGCAAATACTTCCTGATAGTGTTTGTTGCCAATCATTTTAGCCAACTGATAAGCACAAAAATCATCGTATGCATATTCCATCGTCTGGGAACTAGACCCCATTGATTGTGGATAGGGAACATATCCCAACTCAAAATATTCTTTCCAGAAGCCACGTCCGTTCGCACCCCCCCAAGGACCTTTGTTCATTGCTTCGTGCGCGTATGCTTTCAATGCTTTTTCCGGATCAAAGGTACGGATACCTTTTGCCCATGCGTCTGCCAGTAATGAAATAGAATGATTGCCCAACATTCCTCCCGTTTCTCCGGGAGCCGACCAGGATGGTAGCCATCCGCATTGTTCCTGTGCGGCGAGCAAAGCATTCATGTAGCGTCCTTGCATAGTGGGATGAAGAATATTGGTCAGTGGAAACTGTGAACGGAATGTATCCCAGAATCCATTATCGGTATACATATATCCGTCATATACTTTGCCATCATAAGGACTATAGTAATAAGGTTCTCCGTTTGCCTTACGTTCATAGAATTTACGGGAGAAGAGATTGGCACGGAACAGGCAAGAATAGAAAGTATTCATTTGTTCATCTGTTCCGCCTTCGACCTGAATTCTGTTCAATAATTCATTCCATGTTTTATATCCGCGTGCCTTAGTGGCTTCCAAATTCTTATCTTTACCCAGTTCGTCGTTCAGCGTAATCACAGCCTGCTCTGCGCTAATATAGGAAGAGGCAGCTTTCGCCTGTACCTTGGCTCCTTTTTTAAATTTGATATAAGCTCCATAGCCTTTACCTTCTCCCTCCAACTTTTTAGAGAAAATCTCATCTTTCTGATTTTCCCACATACCGTAATCCTCAAATGCTTTATCAAACTGCACAACAAAGTAACTACGGAATGTCTTAGAGTTATTTACAAAACGTTGATTATTCACCCAACCAGAGATTTGTCTCTTTGCTGGATCAATCTTAATTTCACTCATATCCGTATATCCGTCAATCACCAGATAAGCCTCTTCGGTAGAGGGATAAGAAAAGCGCAAATGTACACCACGAGTAGTTGGAGCCATCTCGGTTGTAATTCCATTATCCAGCGTTACTTTATAATAATGTGGCTTGGCAATTTCATTATCATGGCTGAACTTCGTTGCCCTCTTATCCTGATTGACCACTAATTCGCCTGCCACCGGCATAAACGAATAAACGGCATAGTCACTCATCCACGGACTACATTGATGTGACTGGCAGAAACCTCTGATTTTATCTACTGCATATTGATATTTCCAACCTTCACCATTCTTTCCGGTCTGTGCAGACCACGTATGCATGGCATAAGGCATACCGGTAGTAGGATATGTGTTTCCATAACTTAATCCAAAATGGGAATCAGTTCCTTGCAAGGTATTGACGTATTGCACCAAGTCTTTCGTTTGAGCATATATTCCTATCGAAATAAAAAGAAAGATTACTAGATAAATTAGTTTTCTCATGGTTATTCTTTAATGTGTAACATACTATTTTTACTGACAGATTGAAGGAATCATTTATTGCCGAAAGTGATTCCCGGCCAATCATCTGTGCGGAATGGAGATGCCGGAAGATTGGCTCCATTATACAAATTACAGATCGGATTATCAGCCCATGCGTATCTAACAGCTATCGGGAAAGTAACTTCCGGTGAAGATACAACGATGGTATTACCTTCAATCACAGCATTAGCCCAATAGAATTTATGATCAATACCGGCAATGGTAAATCCCTTTATTACTTCGTTATTTAGTGTCTTCAACCCACCATCTGTATGTTTGAAATAAATACGGATCTTATTCCCTTCAATCTGATACGTATCATACATTGGACCGGAATATGATATTTTCTCACCATAAGTCTGTGCTCGCGCAGCCAGTGCCAAACGCCTGCCGACTTCTTGCTTATTCTTCGGATGAATATCAAAAGCATCGCCTATATCAATGGTTACAGCCATTCCTGTATTCTCAAGATGCAATGTGCGTGTTTGAGCCTCTCTCAATTCAGCCCAGGTTGCATCTACTGGAGCTGTCTGTTGAGCTGTAAAACTAGCAAGTTGTACCATATAAAATGGAAAATCATATCCCCAATGATCCCGCCAGTCTTTTATCATTAATGGCATCAATTCACGATATTGATATGCTTGTCCTGTGTTAGCTTCTCCTTGATACCAAATCGCCCCCTTTATACTATAGGGAATCAACGGATTCAGCATCGCATTAAATAAGAAGCCAGGAATATTCGGTTCATTAGCAGTATTAACAGGCATTTGTGGAATATCTTTTATATTCAAAGAAACTTGATATTTCCAATCACCAGCCAATGGTATGACATCTGATTGAGAGCAATGAAGTGAGATACTTTCAGGGCTTCCATTTATACCACCTGCACCTCCTGTATCCATAACACGCACAGCAATCACTGCTTTACCACTTTTCACCAACTCTTTAGGTATCTTATAGCTTCTTGGGGTCATCCATCCCTCAGTGTGTCCTACTTGCACGCCATTGAAATATGTAAAATCATTATCATCAATTACTCCGACATTCAACGTCAGTTCTTTGCCCTCCCATTTCGCCGGAATTTCTATTGTTTTTCTAAACCAAACAATACCATTAAACCCTTTCAAACCTTGCTCCTGCATCAAACCAGGCACTTCCATTGTTTTCCATGCACTGTCTTCAAAGTCTGTAACTGTCCATGCGGCTCTGCCATCCACAAATCCTTTATCAATCTTTTCAATCTCTTTTTTCCAATCTTCCACATCTGAATGAAATTTCTTTTCACGATCTTCGGATGAAATCGGAAGTTCTTTCAAGACATCAAGTTTCTTCTGCATACCCGGCATTGTTGCTAAAGCCTCTTTACTCGTCCATGTCTCAATACAGGTACCTCCCCAAGAAGTATCTATCAAGCCGATTGGCACATTTTGATACCTATGCAAATCACGCCCGAAAAAATAACCGGCTGCCGAAAAGTCTGCTACACTTTTTGATGAACAAACTTGCCAACCACCACCTGCTGCTTTTATATCACTAACAGGCAATGGACTCGTAGCTTTTTCTATCAGTAAGAAACGAATATTTGGATAGTTATTTGCTTCTTTTTTTTCTTGCTGGTAGTTCATTACCTTACCCCACCCTTCTACCTGCATTTCCATATTGGATTGGCCGGAACATACCCAGACCTCTCCAATCATCACATTGTTCAACTTTACAGTTTTTCCGTCAGAGATAGTTATCGTATATGGTCCTCCAGCTACAGGAGTATCGACTTTAGTCTTCCAGTTTCCTTGTGCATCAGCTTGGGTAGTATATTTTTTCTGATCCCATGAAGTAGTGATTACTATAGTTCTATTAGATTTGCTTATTCCCCAAATAGGAGCTTCTGCTTTCTGTTGCAACACCATATTATTAGAAAACAATGGTGACAATTTTACTTGTGCATAAACATTAGCAACAAACAATAGACACCATAAAATACAAACTAAAACTTTTCTCATTTCCACTCTTTATTAATCATATAACGTATGACGAACAAAACTCTATTTACCATTAATTAAGCAACCAAATACAAACTTAAAATAATCAAAAAAAGAATCATTTCTTATATTTGTAAAAAATGATTCTTTTTTTGATTATCTAAATAAATAACGATTATTCTTCATAAACTCTTTCCCAATTATATACACGATAGAAATAAGGACGATAATAATCAGCACTACCTACAGCGTTGAAGTTGTCCCAAAAATTTTTGGGATCTGTATTTGTAGAAAAGACTAATTCACCATTACGTGATAAATGTGGATGCAAGTTTATCATGTATAAATTCTGATAAGTTTGATCACCTAATTTATCTAAAAAATCAGAGAATCCAAATAGCCTTTTACAATCGACAAAAGGTCCATATGGTTTATCACTCCGGAAAATATACATTTCACGTCCAAACCATTTAGCTTGTGCCAACATATAATAGGTATCTCCTTTTTTAAATACCCATGGCATACTACAATCTGTCTCTTGAATTCTAGAACGCTTAACTTCCTCCTCAGTAGGATAAGTATTCTGCCAAGAAAAATTTCCTTGTTCATCCCCTACATAATACTCCCACGGACTAGTAAGATCATGTCTAGCCGTACGAGCTACTATCATATCATAATTATTATATGAACCATACAAATAAATATGACCGTCTTCGTCTTCCCACAAAGTAGATCCATATCCATATATATCAACATCATTAAAATGGTGATCAGCACTAATTAGTTTCATATAGTTATCATCTCCTGGGGTTCCTTCCAAACTATAAGTTGCCAAACAAATACCCTCATGTCTCATCAAAGCATCCGGATTTGTATTATCGACCCCATTCCAAAGCACCTGTAATTTATTATTACATACAGTAGCGTCACCTGCCCAATACAACCAATCTTGATCAATTTCTCCTTCTTGGATCTTATCATCACTCAAACTAGCTTTGGGATGACGAATATGAGTACGTGCTTGATAATAACGAGGAGCCTCGGGAGTAGTAGTTTGTACAAAATCAGCCAACCATACAAGATTCTCCTCCTCATCACCAGGAGTCTGAACCATTATAGAATTACGTGGGAAGCTACAATCCTTACGTGCACGAGTTTCACCTTCTACTACTCCATAAAAACTATCGTTAAATGACCAAAATGCATTTCCATCAGGTAATAGAGTTGTCAATACACCGTCGCCTCCGTTCCAGCCCAAAGTCCGAGTAAATAGTTTATCATACTTTTTATCTTTAAAAGCCATCACATAGCCATTAGTCTCCATCAGTTCTAATTCCCATGCCGGATCAATAGTATTTAAAACCTCTTCTTGTGCTTCTTCTAATGGAGTACTCTTATATTCCAAAGGAATTGCTTCAAATTTATCGCAAGCTCCTAATATTCCACACATCAAAAAAAGTGAGAAGATCTTTCCATTTTTATATCTATTCATATTTATGTTCATTTAATCATTAAATTAGAATGTCAATTGTACACCAAGATTCACTACACGCTGATTCATATAAGCATCACCCGCCGTATTAGTTTTTATCTCAGGATCTTGCTGATATTTATCATAACCTGTAAATGTCAATAAATTATAAGCATTCACATAGAAACGAATGTTATCTACATACTTAGGTAATACTTTCTTTGGAAGTTGATATCCTAAATCAATCGTCTTCAAACGGATATACCAAGCATTAATCAACCAGAAATCAGACATATAAGTACTGGCACTATTTATAGTGGAAGGATTGGTCGTTAAACGAGGGAAAGTTATTTCTTCTCCATTTTTATAACGATCTAATGTCCAACGTCCAGTATGGATAGGCTGAAACTGACTTTTAAACGATTCTATACCAGTACCATTGATTGCAAAACTATAGTCAAATGAACCTTGAAATAATACATTAAAACTAAATCCTTTCCAATAACCTCCAAATGACCACCCTAAAGTTGTTGTAGGCAGATTAGGCTTACCAATAGCACCCTTATCAAAATCATCAATAGAACCATCACCATTCAAATCAGCATACTTCAAGTCACCAGCCTGAACTGGAATATCAGTATAAGGTACTGCTGGAGCTTTAATAGTAGGATCTTCCTTTGCAGCATTTATCAGTTCAATATCTTCCGGAGTATAATAACCTATCCATTTATATCCAAATGGTTGATTCAAAGGTCTTCCTGTTTCTGCTAACCAAGGATATTTCTGTTGAGCCTCTGCCTTAAAATCAACTTTATTCTTTGCATAAGAGAATACTAAACTTGTATTAAAATCAAATTCTCCAAAACGATCTTGATAGCCAATTTGTCCATCAAATCCTTGATTAGTAGTTCTTGCTACATTACTCGGAGCATACCCTATACCTATTATTAAGGGAACGTCAGCTCTTGTCACCAATTGGTCATAACGTTTATCCAAGAAGTAGTCAATAGTAAATGAGACCTTATTAAATAAATTCATATCTAAACCAACATCAAATTTCTTAGCCTTCTCCCAAGTTACACTAGGAGTCCCTAAGTCTCCCTCTTTTATCACTGGACTATCGGCTGGATAATCTCCAAAAGGATAATTTCCATTTTCTTGATATACTTGTTCATACAAATAACGATTACCAGCAGCTACATCAGATCCTACCAAGCCATATGAAGCTCTTATTTTCAATAACTGAACATTTTTTTTTAGCCAGTCTACATTTTTAAAGAAATTTTCCTCTGAAATAGCATACCCAATACCAACAGCTGGGAAAAAACCAAAACGATTGTTTTTACCAAAACGGTCAGTTCCGTTATAAGCCATATTGAGATCAATTAAATATTTACCTTTATATTTATATCCCATCGTTAAAGTATAGCCCTCAAAATTATTGGGAACAGCTGCATCCTTTTCATTTGTCGTACTCTGACGATTATACAAAAACATAGCATTCACATCGTGGTCTCCATTAAAAACATGTGCATAATTTAATGAAGCTTGAATATTTACATCCTTCGTAGCTTGATCTGTACCGCTAGTTACAGAGTATGTTCCATAATCATATTTCTTATTAGGATTAATTTCATATTCATTAGTTGACGAATTATAGTAATACGTTGGATAATCCCCACGATGCACTTGACGATAATTTTCATCTACACTTGAATAAGCTACACGAAAATTAGCTGCAAGTCCCTGCGTTAGAAAGTCCATCTTCCAGGTGGCACCATATAAAATATTATTATCATTACGACGAGTACGCTTATACCCCTCATTAGCTAAACGAGCATTCAAGGTAGGTTTATATCCTTCTGTATCTCTCAAATAAGCATACGATCCATTAGGATTTAATACTGGAGCAGAATAAGGATGCATCTTAGAAAAGTCATAAATTTCACCCGTTGCATTCATATTACAAGGCTCATTAATATTCATAAAACGTGAAGATACATCTAAACGCATATTCAAATTATCCGTTACATCAAAATCTACGTTAGTTCGATAATTGAAACGACGATAAAAATAATTTGAATTTACATCATTTCCTTTCGTTCCAAAATCTTTTACCATACCATCCTGAGTAAAATAGCCGGCAGAGACAAAATATCTTAATCTCTTAGAACCTCCAGAAATATCCACATTCACATTTTCTTGAAAGGCATTCTTTTTAAAGATCTCATCATACCAATTTACATCAGGATGGCCATAAGGATCAGTGTGATCTCTAAATGCCATAATATCTTTCTTAGAGAACAATCTAGGCATGCCATCATTCTCATACGCTTCATTCACCAAAATAGCCGTATTATATGAATTCAAGAAGTCAGGAGTACGAACTGGGGTCTGTATTCCTCCTTCCAAACGTACATTGATCTGTGGTTTGCCCTCTTTTCCTCTTCTTGTTTTCACTACTAATACCCCGTTTGCTCCTTTGATACCATAAATTGCAGTTGTCGAAGCATCTTTCAAAATTGAAATACTTTCTATTTCATTTACATTAATTTGTGATAATTGCTCGTATGTATACTGCACATCATCTACAATAATCAAAGGTTTATTACCTTCGGAGTTCAAAGAGCTAACACCACGAATAAAAAAATCCGAAGCATCCTTACCTGGCTGTCCAGAGGACTGCTGGCTAAAAAATCCTGGCAATTTTCCAGTTAAAGCATTTTGTAAACTACTAGTTGGTACATTTCGAATTTCACGTGCTTGTATACCGCTAACCGCCCCTGTCATAGTGATACGTTTTGCCTTTCCGTATGCTACCACCACTACTTCATCCAAATCTGTTTGATCAGGTGCCAACTCTACATTCCAAGATGTCTGATTTCCTACTTTTAGTTCATACTTTTTAAAACCTATATAGGTAAATACTAATATATCTCCCTTATTCGCTTTCAACTGATAATTACCGTCAAAATCTGTAATTGTACCAATCGTAGCATTTTTTATCCTTACATTTACTCCTGGAAGCAATTCACCATCAGTAGAAGAGACCTTTCCTTTTATCGTTAACGATTGCGCCAAGGCAAACGTAAACAGATTTATACTCAATAATATTAATAATATTCTTTTCATAACGTAATTACCAATTCGGGTTTTGAATCATATTTCCATTTTTTATCACTTCTGAATACGGAATTGGATAGAAGTAACGCTTCGTATCAAATTTGGCCGAAAGCACATCCACTTCATGATAATTGGTTTTAGTACCAACAACCTGAATACTTAAACCTCTT
>ERZ834769.2714-NODE-2714-length-12646-cov-4.543642_pt1 | contig 12646 bp, 15 predicted proteins | sample MGYA00519690_ERZ834769 | MGnify/ENA primary metagenome ERZ834769 (study PRJEB31850, sample SAMEA3708760) | human gut metagenome | biome: human gut; feature: human-associated habitat; material: faeces | place: China | collected 2014 ... | reverse complement strand
AACTGAACACGCTTCTTGCCACATTGCAGATGGTCGATCACATCTGCGATGTGGCTCTCTATTTATCCGATGACGAGCTGCGGGACCGCTCTTGGAGTAGTTTCGTCAGCGGCATTACTAACATCTATAAGTATGTGGGCGGCAAAGCTGTGCAGCCCTATGGGCCTCGCGTAAAATTCTGGGCTCCGTACGCCAGCTGCGCGCTGGTATTTGCACCGGAGCTACCCGCGCCAGTCCGCCAGGCAATTCTGAAAACATCCCCTTTGATCCTGCCGATCTCGGCATCAGCCTTGGGGCAGCAGTTCGCGGTAAAGTTGACCGCAGATGACCTGACATATCGGTTTCCGAGTGACGTTCCGGTCCTCCGGGACGCTTCTCCGGTGGTTCGGCGTTTTATCCGATGGCTGGAAAAGGGCGACCACGCGCAGCGGTGGATAGACACCGTCCGAGCCAACGGCGGCGGGCGAACCTGTTCAACCTCCCAGGGAGAGCGGGAGCTCTGGATCGCGGTACTGAGCTTGCTAACGCTGTTTCTCGACTGGGCGGCCCGGAAGGCCGACCTCCTGACCGAAGCAGAGGTGATAGTCCTCAAGGCGCAGTATGCAAAATGGCTTCATCCAGATGGTCCACAGTCGCCTGCCGACGGCGCCATCGATCTGGCCCAGCCAAAGGTGTTCTACGACTTCCTGCTGGACTATCTCCGAGGCAACGCTGCTCGCGTCGTTGAGGAGCCCGGCCATGCTGACACCGTAGCCCGGATTCATACGGTAAACAAGACCACACCCAGCCTGACGCTGCCCCGCGCCGCGACCTTCAAAGCTTACGCCGCAGGTGGCGAAGCACTGGCAGATGTTGACCTTCAGCGGCTGCTGATGGAGGCCGGTGTGCCCCTACGCACAGAAGGAAAAGATCTCTCATGGCGCTACGCATTCTATGCGCGTGGACGGGCCCCGCAGGGTCAGTCTGACAAGCTTCCTTGCCTGAGCCTGCCTCTTGCAGAGTTGCCGCATGAGGTGCTAGGCAAACTCGCAGAACTGTTCGGTGATCGGTTCGGCAGTATCCTCCCCACCACTGGGGAGAATATTGCCCCCGAAGCAAAGATCGGAGGTAAAATTTGATGGAAAATCCTGTAGTTGCAACGGTTCTGTCGGATACCGTACCCGCTGCTTCGGCTGATCGGGCGGTTCGGGTGGAGGATTTCACCCAGCTGTGTCCTCGCGCGGAGGGTGACCCCCAGCGGCTATATGGTCGGGTGACGAAAACACTTGATCATTACTTTTTCACAAGAGGTTTAACATATTTAGATGGTCAGAGAGGCGCTCTGTCTGACATCATAAAAGAGGTGTTGGACGATAGCCGTCAGGGTGTATTTGCCGTCCCCCTCGTTCCTGGCGGCGGCAAATCGACGCTGCTGCGTGCTCTGCTGACAGTATTCGCAGAGGTGTTCCGCGGCATGTCGGATCCTATCGCCCAGCGGTTGGGTGGAATCGTCGTTGTGGTGGAAAAGACCGCCGAGGGGGACGAGCTGGAACAACTTTGCAATAACGGGCTCGAACCGGGGGAGCCGCCGGTCGCGCGGCTACTCTCCGCCGTAAACGACTACAATCTGAAAAAAGGGCGCTGCCTGACCGGCGAGGCCCGCACTTACGCCGAATGTCCACGTCATGCCTGCCGGGAGTCGGCTAACTGCCCCCTTCTGCACACCATGGAAGGTTTGGGCGAGACCCCCATTTTGCTCCTGCTTCATGCCCGCCTGGCCGAGCATCTGCCCGACCTGACGTCTTTTGCCACATGGTGCGAGGCGGATGGCACCGAGCATCACCGCACGCTATCCAGACCAATGCGGCGCGGCTCTATGAGGCGCTGCTGGCTATCCCAGAAGGTTCGGAGACGACACCTGCTCAGCTTCGGGAGCAAACCGGCCTGACGCAGGATCAGTACAAGGAGGCCATGCGCGCCGCCTCGGTGCGAGAGCTATTCCGCACTGGGTTCACCACCTTCGGATCCGGCAAAAATCAGAAGATCCACCGGGTATCCAGTAAAAACGCCGCATAAAACTTAACGCTGTTGGAACATAGGACGAACAAACTGTCTTTGATAAAAACCAGGAGGAAATATTATGAATGATAACATCACAAACTACAGCACCGTCACCAATTTCAATGAGCTGCCGCTGGCACTGACCGTGCTAGAGGCCGGGCAGGTGCTCCGGGTCGGGCGCAATGTGGCCTACGAACTCGTCCGCTCTGGCCAGCTTCGGAGTGTCCGGGTCGGAAAGAACATTAGAATCCCGCGGGACGCCCTGGCGGAATACCTGAATCTGGCAAGCTGAGATGAGGGGGGTGATCCCCCCTCACACTTTCACTTTACCATATCGATGAAGGAGAATGAACATGGCAAATAGCAAGCGGGCCGCCCACGGCAGCGGCACGATTCGGAAGAAGACTGTCACACGGAATGGTCAAGATTATACATATTGGGAGGCACGTATCACCACGGGCTACGATGCCGGAACCGGCCGACAGAAGCAGCGTTCTGTTACCGGCAAGACGCAAAAAGAGGTGCGGGAAAAATTACAAGCGCTGGCCGTAGAGGTCAACAGCGGCACCTATCGGGATCCGTGCAGGATGACGCTGGGCGAGTGGCTGGACATCTGGGTGGAAAACTACCTGGGTGCCTGCAAGCCGCGCACGAAACAGATTTACGAAAGCGACATCCGGGTACATATCAAGCCCGCGCTGGGGGCAGTCAGGATGGAAAACCTCATGCCACATACCGTGCAGACCTTTTATAATGCACTGGCATCGGATAAGGCCGACAAGCCTGGTCTGTCGGCAAAGACCATCAAGAACATACACGGAGTGTTGCATCAGGCACTGAAGCAAGCTGTTCTCAACGGTTATATCCGAACCAACCCCTCCGATGCCTGTACCTTACCGCGGGGACAAAAAGCAGAGATCAAACCTTTGGACGAGGACGATGTAGCTGCTTTTATCCGGGTCGTTCAGGGACATCCCTTTGAAGACCTCTTTCTGACCACATTGTTCTTGGGCTTGAGGGAGGGCGAGGCGCTAGGGCTGACCTGGGACTGTGTAGATCTGGACAACGGCGTTATCACCGTGAACAAGCAGCTCCAGCTCCATCAGGAGAAGGGCCTTGCGGCCTATGAGCTGGTTCCCACCAAGAATAGCCGCAGCCGCACATTGGTGGCGTCCCCTACGGTGGTCGCCCGCCTGCGCCACCGAAAAGCCGAGCAGACACAGCAGCGTCTCATGGCAGGCTGTGCCTGGGAGGACAGTAACCTGGTCTTCACCGATGCGCTGGGGCATCACCTGACGAAGCCGACGGTCTACCGCCACTATAAGAAAGCGGTTGCGGCGATTGGGAGGCCCGATGCCCGTTACCATGACCTACGGCACAGCTACGCCGTAGCCGCGATCAGCTCCGGCATCGATATCAAGACGGTACAGGGCAACCTCGGGCATGCCACCGCCGCCTTTACGCTGGATGTCTATGGTCATGTGACCGACCGCATGAAGCGTGAGAGTGCCGACAAGATGGAGGATTTCATTCGCCGTGTTTCGGGGGATTGACAATCACCGCAACTTCCCTGTTGCGCAGAGGGGAGGAATCGGGTATAATAGAAAAAAATGCGGAAGGAGACAGGCCATGCGGACACTGTATCACGGCAGCCGGGTAACGGTAGAGCAGCCGGAAATACGCATTCAGAAGTTCCATAAGGACTTCTATTGGGGCTTCTACTGCACAGAATATGAGACGCAGGCCACCCGCTGGGCTACACGGTTCGGCAGCGGTATCGTGAATGTCTATCGGTTTGAAGAGCAGCCGGGGCTGTCGGTCAAGCGTTTTCCGGAGATGAGCGATGAGTGGCTGGACTTCATCGTGGCCTGCCGCAGCGGCATCCCCCATGACTATGACATCGTGGAGGGGCCGATGGCCGATGACACCATCTTCAACTATGTACAGAGCTATACAGATGGCGAGATCAGCCGCGCCGCCTTCTGGGAGTTGGCACGGTTCAAGCATCCCACCCATCAAATCAGCTTCCACACCGCCAGAGCGCTGGCGACGCTGACCTTCGAGAGGAGTTACGAGGTACATGTGTGAACGAAACCACAGCGGACTGTTCTTCACCTGCGCTTTGGTGGAGCAGCTGGGCCGCGACCTGAAACTGAAGCGCTGTGACGTGGTGAAGGCGCTGGGCCTGAATGGTGTGCAGATGATCTTGGGCCATGCTGATGTGTTCCACTGTGAGCCCATTGAAAAGGTGTCTGATGATATGCAGCAGCACTTCGACTTGCCCCACGGCCAGTTCGATAACGTGTCGGCGGCCAGATACGCCGTGCCGGATGTATGGACGATCGGCAAGGTATACGCCCGCTTGATCGAGGACGTGTCCGGACAGGATGACGTGGCGGAAACACTGGTGGCCGTATATACCTCGTGGATCGATGAAAAGCTCTGCGATTATAACTCCTCGTTCTACTATCAGTCCCGTGACTACATCGCGGAATGCTATCGTGCAGGTCACGTGATCGACGCATAAAAAATGGGCCTCTGATGCGCTGACATCAGAGGCATTTTTTACCGCTAAAGGGAAAAAATAAGGGAAAACTGAAATTTAAAGCATAAGAAAAACCTCGTAACCGGCATGATTACGAGGTTTTTATCTGGAGGTGACACCCGGATTTGAATTGGAACGGGACTGTAACATGGTGTATACTCGTTGACAATCGTCTGCGTCAGCTCTGTGACATCCACATACTTTTTCGTCAGCGCAATGAAAGCGTCCAGATCGTCGCCCATCGCCTGCCGCTGTTCAACCCATTCTTCCGTTGTTTCAATTTCGAGCTTTAACCGTTCCTGCTCCGCTTCATAATCAGCCGTCATTTTCTTATACTTTTCTTTGCTGATCTCACCGAGCGCATAGTCCTCATAGAGCCGGGACATGACCACATCAAGATTGGCAAGGCGTTTTCTTGCCTGCTCCACGCGCTTCTGATCTTCCCGGATGTCCCGTTCCTGATCGGCGCGGCGGTAATGCAGCCATTCCTCCTGAAAGCCCTCCACGTCGTCGCGGATATACTCGTTGACCGCCTGAATCCGTTCCAGCACCAGCTCCCGCAGCACATCCTCACGGATATAATGCGCCGAGCAATCGCCGCGTCCGCTTTTATATTTGGAGCAGACGTAGTGATCCTGTTTGCCCTCAAAGCTCTTGCAGGTAGCAAAGTGGAGCTTGCCGCCGCAGTCCGCGCAATACAGCAGCCCGGAGAACAGCCCCTGCCGTTCCGCTTTTGCGGGGCGGCGCTTGTTTTTGCGCAGCTCCTGCACTCTGTCCCATTGTGCCTGAGACACGATCGCCTCCTGTGTATCTGGTACGATGAACATATCCTCCGGATTGTTGGGAATCCGCTTTTTCAGCTTGTAGGACTTGGAGTAGGTCTTGAAGTTGCAGGTGCAGCCGGTGTATTCCTGCCGTTCCAGAATCCCGACGATGGATTGATCCTTCCATCCATACGGATTCTTGGGCAGCGGCTTTCCCTTACGGCTGGCATACAGAGCCTTGGTTGTGAGAACCTGATCCCGTTCAAGAATCCGGGAAATCTGTTCCGGGCCTTTGCCGTCGATGCAGAGGTCAAAGATGCGCTTGACAACCAGCGCGGCCTCCTCGTCCAGAATCCACTTGTCCTTGTCGTTCGGATCGCAGCGGTAGCCGTAGGGCGGCTTACCGAGGTGCTTGCCGCTGGTGCCGCGCTGATGCAGACTGATACGGACTTTCTTGGAGGTATCGCGCGGATACCACTCGTTGAACAGGTTGCGAACCGCAGCAAAGCCCTCTCCGTCCCCGCGCTGGCTGTCCACGCCGTCGTTGACGGCAATGAACCGCACATCGTAGCTGGGGAAGATGATGTCGGTGTATTGGCCTATCCAATCAAAACTTGTTTCACAATTTGTGTAACATATTTTAACACGCATTTTCGCAGATTTCTATCCCTATAACGAAAAAAGTACCCTGCCTCCGAAGAAGCAGAGCGCCGAATCGCTTGTGCTTATGCCTTGATTTCCGTTTCGCAGGGTAAGATGAACCGAATGTCATCTTTGGCGTGGACCGTCATGCTCTCGACCAGGTCGCTCCACATGGATTCCTCGAACTCCGTCACCTCATTTGGCAGCTTCTCCACCGCGTCGATGAACCTTGCGAACTCGCGCCGGCGGATGCCCTTCTGCCGGATTTCGCCCGCCACCTCGTCGCGGCGTTTCTTGACCGCCTCGTAGTTGGAAACCAGGGCGTCGTACTTCGCGTTGTAGTCATCCTGGTTTTGAGCGACCCTGGCGTTCGTGGCGATGAGGTCCTGGATGGCATCAGCGTCATGGTTCATCTGCTCGTCCAGTTCCCGCAGTGTTTCCTCCAGCTCGTCCGTGCTGGCGTAGGTGTCCTGAATTTCACGGAGATCCGCGAGGATTTGCAGCTCCGCGTCAAGGATGTTCGGCGTCCCGGTCGAGAAGCACGGTGTGAACAGCCACCTCCGGCAGAAGGGCAAGATCGCCGAACTGGCCCTTGGCTACGGCGGTTCCATCGGCGCGCTGAAGGCGATGGGTGCTATCGAGATGGGTCTGAGCGAGGAGGAACTTCAGCCGCTGGTCACGTCCTGGCGGGAAGCGAACCCCCATGTGACCCGGTTCTGGTGGGACGTCGATGCCGCCGTGAAGAAGGCGGTCATGTACAAGACTTCGGTCGAGTCACACGGCTTCCGTTTCTACTACCAGAGCGGGATGCTGTTTATCGACCTGCCCTCTGGCAGGCGGCTCGCCTACGTCAAACCCCGGATCGGCGTGAACCGTTTCGGCTCCGAGAGCGTGACCTACGAAGGCATCAACCTGGGGAAGTGGACCCGGCTGGAAACCTACGGGCCGAAGGTCACGGAAAACCTTGTGCAGGCCGTGCCCAGGGACATCCTGGCATACGCCATGAAGACCCTCCGGCACGGTTTCATCGTGGGGAGCGTCCATGACGAACTCATCATCGAGTGCAGCCCCGATGTATCCCTGCAGGCGGTCTGCGATCAGATGGGCAGGACGCCGCCCTGGATTCCGGGCTTGCTGCTCCGGGCGGACGGGTACGAATGCCAGTTCTACAAAAAGGAATGAGAATAGCATAAAGATGATCCCTGTTTCAGCCCGGGATCATCTTTTGTTATATAGACTACATCAAAATGCTATAAAGAAGTTGCATTCTCGCTTGCTATGGGTTATAATAATGCTTGTATGATGTCAATTTTGACCCGAGAGGTGTGTGTTATGAGCTTTTCAGAAGATTTAAAAAGAATTCGCCGTAAGGCTTTCATGACTCAGGAGGATTTCGCAAAGGAACTTGGCGTCTCATTTGCAACTGTAAATCGTTGGGAAACAGGAAAAGCAAAGCCAACACTGAAAACTATGAAACTGATCGATGATTATTGTAAAAAGCATTCGATTGACTTTGACATCAGTGAAGAGATTAACAGCTAAAGGAGAAAAATATGATGTCAAAGTATACTATCATTGATTTGTTCAGCGGTGCAGGAGGATTGTCCTACGGTTTTGAAATGGCAGGATGTGAAGTAAAGCTTGCTATTGAGAAGGATGCTTGGGCAGTTGAAACGTATAAGGCTAACCACAAAAACCAGAATGCTTTTGAATTAGATATTACAACATTGACAGACGACTATTTTCTTTCTTATAAAGGCAAAATTGACATAGTAATGGGAGGTCCTCCTTGTCAAGGATTTTCGATTGCCGCCAGTAATCGCCGCAAAAAAGACGATTCTCGGAACACCCTGTACCAGCATTTTTTACGGGCGGTTGCACTGATAGAACCTAAAGCAGTTTTAATCGAAAATGTTAAGGAAATCGTAGGGTATAAGTTGCCAGACGGGACAAAAATAGTTGAGGATATTTGCCGCTTCTTCACAGAGCATGGTTACGCTTATAGTTTCAGTATTCTGAATTGCAGGCGTTATGGAATCCCACAGGATAGAAAACGGTTTTTCTTTCTTGCAATCAAGGGAAGTGAAACAATTAACCCATTTTCCCTCGATGATTTAATGGAAAGGTACGTGCAGAAAGAGATAGCCTTTAACGAAGCAGTATCTGACTTACCGGTTGTTCGCGCGAGGCAGTATGAAGAAGATTCAATTCTGGACTATACAAAGGCTCCTTTAAACGACTATCAAAGAGCCATGCGCGGTAGATGCGAGAAGCTATATAATCATATACCAATGCAGCATACGGAGAAGACTGTCCAGAAATTTGAGTTTTTATTACAGAAGAGTGGCGACACGCTTCCAGAAGAACTGAGACCCAGAGTACGAAGCCATGTAGATATTGTCAGCGATGCATCCTACAGCCAGAACCATAGAATTATCGATGGAGGAAAAGTGTCACCGACCATTACGGCATCGTTCTACTCAAGCTTTATTCATCCGTCGCAGCCAAGAAACATTACGGTGAGGGAGGCTGCAAGAATTCAGTCATTTCCCGATTCATTTGTGTTTTACGGGAAAAAGACAACATTAAGCAAAAAACTGCTTGCTAAAAAAGGTATCTTCGAGGAACTACACTTGGATCAGTTTAATCAAGTTGGAAATGCTGTGCCGCCATTAATGGCTCAGCACCTTGCAGAAATATGCATTAGCTTGCTGGAGGAAGGTGCATCAAAATGAAATCTTTAGATTTGTTTTCGGGAGCAGGCGGTCTTACTCTTGGGTTTCGGAATGCTGGAATCCATTCAATAGGTGCAATTGAATTAGATCGTTTTGCTGCAGAAACGTTTCATTATAACTTTCCTGAGATACCTCTTTTTAACAGAGACATCTATTCATTCTCTGATGAAGAAATATGTGAGTTGTTCTCAGGTGTTGATATCATAGCTGGTGGTCCACCCTGTCAAGGGTTCTCGGTTGCCGGACCGACGCAATATGGGATTATTGATAAACGCAATACACTGATTATGGAGTTTTTTAGATTCATCAACGTCTTGCGACCGCGGTATTGCGTTCTCGAAAACGTAAAGGGCATTCTGAGCGGAAAAATGAATTCCACCCAGAAAGCACTTGCGGTTTATATGGAAGCATTAAGTAAGATCGGATACAAAAGCAGAGTTTATGTCCTGCAAGCTGCGGATTTTGGCGTTCCACAGTTTCGTGAGCGCGTCGTGATTATATCGGCAACAGATGAGCAAACGCTACCAGATTGTATTAAAGGAAATAATGCAGGTGAAGAGAACTGGATAAAAGTTCGAGATGTTTTTGGCGATTTACCCATAATTAACGCCGGGGAAGGAACAAATGATCTGGTTTCTTATGTTGGTCAACCTCAAAGTGCCTATCAGGAATATTTGAGACTGGGGTCTATGGGTGTTACCAACCATGTTGCTATGAAACATACAAAGCGTCTTGTTGACCGTTTTGCGAGTATTCCTCAAGGTGGAAGCCTTCTCGATGCACCTTTAGAACTTGGGCAAAGGCAGAGAAACGGCAGCGACTTAGACGTTAATAAACGATACAAAACCAATAATCAAAGGCTCCATCCTGATAGGGTTAGCTTCATTGTTACTGCTTCTTTCCAGTCGACCTTTGTTCATCCGTATTTAAACAGAAATTTAACTGCAAGAGAAGGTGCAAGACTCCAGAGTTTTCCGGATTCATTTTTCTTCTGCGGACCCCGAACGCTAATGAGTAAATCCCTTCTGATTAGAGAAAACAGGTTGGATGAGATTGGCCTTTCACAGTACAATCAAATTGGAAATGCAGTGCCACCGCTCATGGCTGAAGGCATTGCGAAAGCACTTATAGGAAAGGGCGGATTGGCATGACATATGATGAAATGATTACTGCTGTGGAAGCATTAAACACTCAGCAGCAAGTTCACAGAGGCGCTATTCCGCACGGGAGTAATCTTCTCCATCAGTTCAATAAAAAAGAGGCAGGAAAAGAAGCAATGTATGAGGATATCTTCCTGCTCTATATGGCCACACGAAATGTACCGTACAACGGTGAACACTTGGAAGAATATGTTTCCAGTGTAGTGGAGAAGACGAATGATTACATGGGATATTTTTGGCGCCGGCAAATAATCCCTTTTCCCATCAAGCAGATTTTACATCAAGTATTATTCCAGAAATGTTTTGTACAATTTTCGGGAATATTATCAGGGATAAAGGTATTGCTTTAGAAGTGTCTGCACAAAAGGATCTGACTATTGAATGTACCTTTGACATTACTGGCGGCGGGAAGATATGCTTTAAGAATAAGAGAGTTGATGTTGCAGTGGTTGAGCCTTGTGAATTGACCTTCAATGGTGAAACCACTGAACTGCCTATTCCTCTGTTCGCTATTGAATGCAAAACCAATTTAGATAAAAATATGCTTTCAGGAATTGAACACTCTGTTACGGAATTGAAAAAGACTTTCCCGAACTGCCACTATTTTGTCGTGACGGAATGCTCGGATTTCGATGTCAAGAAATCCAATTATGCGTCTTCCGGAATTGATGAAATGTATGTTCTCAGAAAACAGAAGCGTGGAGTAATAAGGAGAAATCCTGATTTAAGAAACCCCATTGACGCTTCGCTGGTTTATGAGATAGCAAGTTTGCTGATTTCCAATATTTACGCCATCAGAGCAGATGCCGTTGACCTTACGACACGTATGCAAAATGGAAAACTCATCGGGAGGATGTGATTCTATGGAAATCTTAGATAATAAACACATACATGGAAAGAATCTGCGCGACTACACAGCCAAACAGCGTGGGACAAAAAGGGAAACATTCAATGGGCTGATGCGAGTATATGAGGATTATCGTACTCGAATCGAGGCTGTGAATGATCTGAGTGAAACTGGGATAAGAGAGCTTGTATCTGCCCTTAATGACTATAGACGGGTAGCTGTGCCAGTCTTTGATTCTCTGGACAATAACGGTCAGGTGGCACTGGGTTATACAATAATGGAAGAGTTTTTCTATCTTCTGTTCCAAAAAAAGGTCACCCTTATGAATATCGGTCATGATAACTTGTTCGTTGGAAAAGGCAATTCATACGTAAGCCTGAGTTTTACACCTGCTTCTTTTTCAGAGCTATTTCAAAAGCCAAGTGCGTATATTCATACAAAGGATCAAGACTTTGTTTTAGGCGCAAATGTTGAAATCCAGATTGTTGCAGATGGAGAAGCGGAAACAACAACTACAGTTATTCCAGCAGTTGCTATAGAATGCAAAACCTATCTGGAAAGAAATATGCTGGACTCATGTGCTGCGACGGCAAGCCGATTAAAAAACGCAATGCCCTATTGTATTTATATCGTTGCATCTGAATACATGAAGATGTCAGATGCTGCCCCGGAATTAACTGACATTGATGAGGTGTACATTCTTTGTAAAGCAAAGAATGCAGACCGCGAACGGAGAAAACGCGCTCACCAAGATCCTTTCAATATTGATGCAGAATTAATCATTGATTTGTACAACCGCGTTTGTAGGCACCTCAATGCTATTTGGTGGAAACCGGAGGATGCAGTTGAAAATGGTAAGATAATAAACCGCCCTACATGATGGTTACTATGTTTACTTATATAAGACATTATCTGCTTTGACGAGAAAGAATATTACCAAAGTTGGATATGTTCAATTGTGTTTAGGAGGACTACATGGCACAAAGCCGTTCTTTTACGGAATACGTCAAGGATAAATGCTGTGGTGGCCTCTTCGAGGCGGCCGAGCGGTATGTCGAGAGCAATTGGGAATCACTCGATTTATACACAAGGCACGTCCACAGGATTGGGGCGGTCGAGTTTGTCGATGCTACGATCCAGAGGGTCTATGTCCAGGACCTCCCCGGAATGCGCGTCGCCTTTGACGTTGGCCTTGAATTGGAGTTGACGGTCAAGGAAGGCGACTATCATTACGACAACTACGACCAGTGCTATCCCTGGGTGCGGATTTCCTGTGAAGGCGACCTCTCGGATGGGCTGGACTCCTGGATTATCAAAAGCATCGAACCCTACGACAAGAAACACGCTCCGCTGAATTCTCTGTCGGATGCGCTCGTTCCCTATATTCCCTATGACCGGCTGGAAACAGAGGCGAAAGCGTTTCTACGTGAGTATTACCCGGAGGCATTGAAGATTACGCCGCACGGCCAACCACCAATCGCCATCGACCCCTCGCTCCTTGCCAGCAGATTAAAACTCTCCATCCTTACGCAGAGAATCCGGGAAGACGCATCCGTCTTCGGTCAAATATACTTCGTGGAAACGGCGGCGGAGATGTTTGACGCCAGCAAAGGCGAAACCGTCCAGATGCGCATCCCCGGTCGAACCATCGTGGTAGACCCACAAATGTATCTCCTCCGAAATCTCGGCTGCGTCAACAACACGATTGTCCATGAGTGCGTCCATTGGGTAAAACACAGAAAAGTGTTTGAACTGGAGAGGCTCTACAATGCGAGCGCATCCAATATCAGTTGCGAGGTAGTCGGCGGCGCTGCCGCTAAAGTCGCGAAGAGTGCGACGGAGCTGATGGAAAAGTCTTATGTGGGATTTTCTCGTTTAGGGCTGTTCGGAGAAAAGCGGTCGCTGTAAAGTTT
>ERZ834769.2711-NODE-2711-length-12652-cov-6.200921_pt1 | contig 12652 bp, 8 predicted proteins | sample MGYA00519690_ERZ834769 | MGnify/ENA primary metagenome ERZ834769 (study PRJEB31850, sample SAMEA3708760) | human gut metagenome | biome: human gut; feature: human-associated habitat; material: faeces | place: China | collected 2014 ... | reverse complement strand
GTTGCCGCAGGCAATAGGGCGGGCGATGGAATGGCCCGTTTCACTTGCGCGGAAAAGCTCCCCGAGTGCTGCGCGCAGCCGCTTACATCAACGGACTCAGCAGCCGCAGCACGCTGTCCAGTGCTGTGCCCGGCAGATTGGTGCGGCAGTCGGAGCGCTGGATCTCCCGGCACTGCGGCAGGGTGCGCTCCACATCCTTCCGCAGTGCGGCGATCTGGCTGTTATGGAAGAGCAGTGTTCCGCACTCAAAATGGAGAAACAGGCTCCGGTAATCCATATTGATGCTGCCCACCACGGCGACACGGTCATCACTGACATAGCACTTGGCGTGGAGGAAACCGGGCGTGAATTCATAAATGCGCACACCCGCCATGAGCAGGGGCAGATAGTAGGAACGGCTGAGCCGGAACACCAGCTTCTTATCCGGAATCCCGGGCAGGATGAGCCGCACGTCCACCCCGCGCTTGGCCGCATTTTTCAGAGCATCCATCATCTCCTCGCCCACGGCCAGGTAGGGCGTGTAGATATAAACATATCTCTGGGCCTGAGAGAGGATGTCCAGATAGACCGTCTCGGCCAGCGGTTCCTCGTCCAGCGGGCTGTCCGCGTAGGGCTGCACCACGCCATCCTGCACTGCGGGCAGGCGGGTAGGCGCAAAGGCGGTGTAATCGGTCTCCTGCGGGCGGAAGGCGTTCCATGCATTGAGGAACATCACGGTAAAGTTCCAGACAGCGGCACCCTCCAGACGGATGGCCGCATCCTTCCAGTAGCCAAAGCGCTGCTCGGCATTGATATACTCATCCGCCAGATTCACACCGCCGGTGTAGGCCACATTGCCGTCAACCACCACGATCTTGCGGTGGTCGCGGTGATTCATCACCAGCGAGACCAGCGGCACCACCGGGTTGAAAGGGATGCAGCGGATGTGCGCCTTCTCCATGCGGATGACAAAATCACTGGGCAAACCCAGCAGGCTGCCAAAATCATCGTAGATCAGCCGCACATCCACGCCCTGGGCGGCCTTGCGGCGGAGGATCTGCTCCACGCCGTCCCACATTTTGCCGGAACGGAGAATAAAGAATTCCAGAAAAATGAACTTCTCTGCCTTGTCCAGATCTGCCAGCAGCTGGGGATACATCTCCTCCCCACAGGAAAAATAGTGGGCAGCGGTATCCCTCCAGGCCGGATACGGCCCGAACTTTGCCACGTAGCGGCTCAGGTTCCGGCTGGAGATATCCAGCGCATCGGTCTGGCCCTCGGGCTGGGCAAGCTCGGTCTGATGGGCCTGTTCCACCTTCTGCATCCGCTCCCGCAGATACTTGGCGGGGGCCTTGTTGCCAAAAGCCAGATAAAGCGCGCCGCCCAGCAGGGGCAGAAGACCGATCAGAACGATCCAGCCGATCTTATAAGCACTGTTTTCATCCTTGCGCACCAGATACAGCACGATCATGATGCTCAGCGCCTTCAGGGCACCGTTCAGCCAGACCCGCCCCGCCGTGAAGGACCAGAACGCCCAGAGCAGCCAGAGCACCTGTAGAGCCACCAGCACCACTGTGATCGTGACACGGTTGAAGATGCGGTTGAAAAACTTGACGATGGGCAATCTGAACATGTGGTATCCCTCCCCTGCCGCCCACGGCGATTTTTGATGCTGTTAGTATAGCGCAGAGCGGAAGATTTTGCAAACAAAAAAGCGCCCACAACGGCTTTCCCCGCTATGAGCGCCTATTCAATCGTGGGCAGAATTTTTCCGAGGGCCGTTCGCTTATGCTTCCGCGTCCTCATAACCAACCAGCAGACCGCCCAGCTCTGCATAATAGCTGCACAGACCGCCGCATTCGCTGATGTCCACCTTTGCTCCATCAAACACAGCCTTTACCATGTGCTTCAGGCGCTCGGCGGCGGCGGGATTGCCGCAGTGAGAGATATGGAGCCTGCCGTTGGTGTAGCCGTGCTCCTTGAGTTCCAGCACGATGCGCTCCAGCGCACCATGCTCGCCACGGGTCTTGCAGAGAACATCCAGCTCTCCGGCCTCACTTGCCTGTCCGATGACCCGGATGCCCAGCATCCGCGCCACAGCAGCAACGGCAGGCTTCACGCGGCCATTGCGGGCCAGATTGGCCAACGATTCCAGCGAGAAGAGCAGATGGGTGTGCTTGTGGTAGCGGAGCATCTCTTCACAGACCTCGTCAAACTCCTTGCCCTCAGCCAGCAGATCCCGCAGATGCTCGGCCAGCAGGCGCTGCTCCGGGCCGGTGGAAAGGCTGTCCAGCACGAACACCCGCTTGCCGGGGTTCTCCTGCTGGTATTCCTCGGCGGCCAGCTGGGCGGCATTGTAGCTGCCGGACAGAGTGCCCGTGATGGTGATGGCATACACCTCGTCGGCTCCCTCGTAGGCGGCCAGCCAGTCGCTGACGTTGGGGCAGGAGGTCGAGGTCTTGCCCTTATAGGTACGCAGGGTCTGGGCCATGCCCACGGCATCCATCGTGCCGTTGTCCAGATATTCGGCATCGTCGGTGATGATCTTCAGGGGAACGCATTCAAAATCCACGCCCTGCAAGGTGTACAGGCTGGCGGAGGAATCCACAACGATCTTGGTGTTCATAAGCATTTATCTCCATTCCGGCGGCAGAGGATGCCGCAGCTTTTCCTGTTGTCTGAATCACTATATCAGCTTTTCAAAACCCTGTCAACTGTTTTATTGAATTATTTCAAAAGTTTTCAATTTCCTGTTGACCGCATTTCCAAAACATGGTATACTGTCCGCATGAAATTAGAATCAAACCGCCGCGTTGCGGCCTGCGCCGCAGGGTTTGCCCTGCCCCGGTATGCAGAACTCCCCACCGTAGGGCTTTATCTGGATCAGAGTGTACAGTTTGTCAACGGGTGTTTCCGCACATTTCAGGGGGTGGAGCTCACCGCTTCCATGGTGAGCAACTACGTTAAGAAAGGGATCATCAGCCACCCCATCAAAAAGAAGTATACCCGGGATCAGCTGGCCTGCCTGATCTACATCATAGTTTCTAAAAATGTCCTGTCCATGGAAAACATCGACAGTCTGTTCAAAATGCAGCGGGCGCATTATACCTCCGCGCAGGCGTATGATACCTTTTGCGATGAGCTGGAGAATTACCTGCCCTATGTGTTCGGCCTGACCAAGAGCTTTTCCGAGCTGGAGCCGGATGTTGATGATGCACGCAAGCTCCTGCGCAGCACCATCATCTCGGCTGTAAACAAGATCTATCTGGACTGCGTTTTCACCGACCTGCGGCAGGAGCAGGCCCTCTGGCCCGATATCCTGCCGGATCTGGCGTAAGCAGCCAAATCTGTATTCAAGATAAAGCAAAAGCAGCGGCTGCCACCCAACCGCTGCTTTTGCTTTATCTTTTGGTCAACCGGCATTCCGGCGCACAGATTTATTCCTCCGCCGGGATTTGGTTCAGGGCATCGTTCAGAGCCTTCAGCTCCTCCGCCGGAAGCTTTTCACGACCCAGAATGCTCTTCAGCTCGATTCCCAGTGGGATCACATCCTGCTCTGTCAACACACGGTAAAGCGGCTGCGGCAGCTTCTCTTTCAACAAAGCCGCCGCCTCCGGGTTATTCAGCAGCTCCCCTGCTGTGCTTTCCAGCGAGCAGTAGCCCTCCCGTACCAGAGAATCAGAGGTCAGGAACCAGTTCTTCACCGGCCCGCCTGCGCTGCTGTCCGGCAGGCAGTAGGAAGGTTCGGGATGGTCCTGTCGAGTGAGGTCCATCGCATCGGAGCAGCTTCCTGCCGTTACACAGATATGGTTTTCGCCCTTTTTCAGGGGAACTTCTTCAAATCGGACGGTGCCGTTCCCATCCCTGGGCAGTGTTTTCAGAACGCAGCCATTCACCGACAGGGTCACCTCCGGCTGGTTTGTATAGGCCTTCACTTCAACGGCCCCTTCTGTTCGTTTGGCAAATCGCTTTCCGCACAGATGGACGAACGGTTCTTCGGACCACTTTGCTTTGTAATAATAGAATGCATCCTTCCGGGTCTGACGGTCATAGGTCACAAGACCCTTGGCGTTCAGGTTCCGCAGACCGCCATCCTTCCGAAGAGCGCTGGAAAAATCAAACATATTCCAGACAAAGCTGCCCCACAGATAGGGTTTGCTTTCAAAAATGGGATAGACGGTCTCGTGGAAGAGTGCCTGATATTCTTCCGTATAGTCCTGCACCCGAGGTTCTGCGCTGTGCAGAGCCGGATTTGCGTCCACACCATATTCGCTGATGCCAAGCGGCATTTCAGGGTTTGCAGCATGGTAGCGGTCCAGAAAACCATCGTAGCCCTCCATCTGGCCGTAATACCAGCCGAAATAGATGTTGTAGCCGATCATATCCGTACCATGATTCAGCCCGCTCTTGAATTTGACGGTATACATATTAGCTGCTGTGACCAGCCGTCCCGGATCCAATGTATTGACCAGCTTTCGCATTTCCGCCAGATTTTCATACTGATCCGGCGTATCCCGGAACATTCCGATCTCATTCTGGATGCCCCAGAAGCAGATCGAGGGATGATGCTGGTTCTGCAGCACCAGCTCTGTCAGCTGCAAACGAATATTTTCCATCAGGGCCGGTTCCCGGGTCATCTTGAGCATGGGGACCTCTGCCCAGACCACATAGCCCTCCCGATCGCAGCGATCATAGGTCTCCTGTGGGTGCTGATAGTGGGACAACCGGATCGCATTTGCACCGATCTCCCGGATCAGAGCAAAATCCCGGTCGATTTCCTTCCCGGTCACAGCATTGAAGCACCCTGCAAAGTCCTGATGCTTTGCCACGCCCCGGATCCGGCAGTGTTCTCCATTCAGGAAAAAGCCCTTTTCCGGGTCCATGCGGATGCTGCGAAAGCCGATTTTCTTTGTCACGGTATCTGTTACCACCCCATCACAGACCAGCTCCGCCGTCAGACTGTAAAGCGCCGGGTCTACTTTTCCGTTCCATAATTCCGGTCGTTCCACCGTCAGTGTACAGGAGCTTCCGGCCTGTGTTGTCTGCGAGATCACCGAGGTTCCCTCCGGGGATGCAAGAGTATACCGGACCTCCGATGTTTTTTCTGCCACCACATGAGAGTTCAGATACACTCTGCCGCAGCCATTCTGCTCAACAGCCGTCCGGGCCACAACTCCGTCCGTACCATAATAGCAGACATCGAAATGCTCCGGCTCCTTTACCAGCAGACTTACGCCCCGGTACAGGCCGCCAAAGACCGTAAAATCACCGGCAAGGGGTGAGATATCATCGCAGGCTGCATTGGAGAGATAAATTTGAATATCCAGCGTTTCTCCATTCAGCATATCGGTCGGCACCGGCACACAAAAACGGCTGTATCCTCCCTTGTGCTCCCCGGCAAGTATTCCGTTCAGTACGATCTTCGCATGATTATCGGCTCCCGGAATGTCCAGATACAATGCTTTCCTGCGCCACTCCGGTGCAAGGGTGATCTGTTTCCGGTAAAGGGTCGTTCCACGGTAGGGTTCCACGGCATTTTCATCATACCATGTGTGGGGCAGGTTCACTCTTTCTGCCGCTCCACCAGCTTCGACAGCCGACAGATTATCTATGCTGCAGCCCGGCAGCTTCCAGAATTGCCAGTCCCGATTCAGATCCATGCGTTCCATTGCCTTCTCCTTCTCCGCAAATGCGGTCTGAAAAAAAAAAAAAAATCTCTCCGGAAACACCATCCTCAGGATGCACCCCGTTTGCAGGGGGGTCCCTGTGGCTGTGTTCCGAAGAGAACGACTTCTTTTTTATTTACTATACCAGACTCTCACAGACCTTGTCAAGGTCTATCATCCCTTCCTCGTAAGGATGCCGGGCTTTTTTCCGGATTCCCCATCAAAATTCCAATGCCGGGCTGACCTCATTGCGGCGCTGGGCCTGCACGATACAGTCCTTTTCCGGCACGACACCCGCCGCACCCAGGGTGTTGAACATGGTCTGCAAAGCAAGCGCCGGGGTGTTGTTCTCCTGCGAGAGATGGCAGAGGGCAAACTTCTTGCATCCCTCCTGGATCAGCTCCAGCAGCTTTGCCGAGCACTCATCGTTGGAGAGGTGGCCCCGGTTGGACTCGATGCGGGAGCGCAGGTAGTAGGGATACCGCCCGCTGCGGAGCATGTGGAGGTCGTAGTTACTTTCCAGCGCCACCAGGTCACAGCCGCTCAGGGCCTGATGTACCGGCGGGGTCAAGACTCCCAGGTCGGTGGCAATGGTCATGGTCTTGTTGTCCGGGGTGTGGATGCGGTAGCCCACGCATGGTACGTCGTGGCTGGTGGGGAACATCGTCACGCCGAAATCTCCCACATCCTCTTCCCCGCCGGACAGGGTGCGCAGCGCACAGCTGGCGGGCGCGATACCGTTTGCATCCAGGAAATCCAGCGTATCGTCTGCGCCGTATACCGGCAGCGGATTCTTTTTGAGGAAGGTGGCCAGCCCCTTGACGTGGTCAGAGTGCTCATGGGTCACCAGAATGCCCGCACAATCGCTGATGTTCAGGCCCAGCTCCTTGAGTGCCGCCGAGGTGGTGCGCACGCCCTTTCCCATATCGATGATGATGTACTTTTCCCCCGTGCGCACCACGCTGCAGTTGCCGGAGGAACCAGAGTATAACGAGATGAATTCAGACATTTCAAACCTCAAGAAACGAACCTCTCCGTCATAGCTTCACAAAAGCTCCCCGTCAGGGGAACTTTTGTGAAGCAGACTGAGAGGTTCTGAATGATCACATTGCTGATTCCAGTGCGGCAGGCATCCGATCCACCTTGCTGATCTCAGCGCCCAAGCCGCGCAGCTTTTCCACGATGTTCTCGTAGCCGCGCTCAATGTGGCCGATCTCCTCGATCTCGCTGGTGCCGTCTGCCATCAGGGCAGCAACGACCATGGCCGCACCGGCACGCAGGTCAGAAGCACGCAGGGGGGCGGGGTTCAGCTTGTCCACACCCTCAAACACGGCCACCTGACCATCCACTTGCACCATTGCGCCCATCTTGCGCAGCTCGTCCACATAGCGGAAGCGGTTATCCCACACGCTCTCGGTGATGGTGGAGGTACCCTTTGCCACGCTGAGCAGCACACCCATCAGGGGCTGCATATCGGTGGGGAAGCCCGGGTGAGGCATGGTATTAATCTTCAGCGGCAGGATATCGCCCTTGCGGGAGACGCGGACGGAATCATCGAATTCCTCCACATCCACACCGGCACGGCGGAGCTTTGCCGTGATGGGTTCCAGATGCTTGGGGGTGACATTTTTGATCAGAACGTCGCCGCCGGTGGCAGCAGCGGCAACCATGTAGCTGCCCGCCTCGATCTGGTCAGGGATGATGCTGTAAGTGCAGCCGTGCATCTTTTCCACGCCGCGCACCTTGATCACATCGGTGCCGGCACCACGCACATCCGCGCCGCACATATTCAGGAAGTTTGCCAGATCAACAACATGGGGCTCCTTGGCGCAGTTTTCCAGAATGGTCTGGCCCTGTGCCATCACAGCGGAGAGCATACCGTTCATGGTAGCGCCCACGCTGACCTTATCAAAGAAGATATGGGCACCGTTCAGTTCCTTGGCACGCACGGTGATCATGCCGTAGTCCACGCTGTCCTCTGCACCCAGCGCACTGAACACCTTGAGGTGCTGGTCGATGGGGCGGGGGCCCAGATTGCAGCCGCCGGGCATGGCCACCTGTGCCTTGCCAAAGCGGGAGAGCAGCGCACCCAGGAAGTAGTAGCTGGCACGCATCTGGCGGGACAGATCGTCCGGGACGTTGGTGCTGTTCAGGTGGGTGGTGTCGATCTCGTAGGTATTGCGGTTCAGCATCTTGATGCCGGCACCCAGGGTGCTCAGGATCTTCAGACTGACTGCCACATCACTGATGTCCGGCAGATTTTCGATCACACAGACATCTGCCGCCAGAATGGTGGCAGGCAGAATGCCCACAGCCGCATTTTTTGCACCGGAAATGGTGACTTCGCCATGCAGGGGCTTGCCGCCCGTAATAACAAACTTTTCCAATTTTATAATCTCCTTGTCGCAGGCCCGCCAGCGGCAGGGCCACTCAGGGTTCTTACTTGATCTCTCCGCGCACCGCTGGGCACACACCCTCACGATACAACTATCTTATTATACACAACTTCGGGCAAAAAGCAAAGCCCCCTTTTCCCCTGCCGGATTATTTTCTGTTTTGCCCAGAATCTGCGGAAATATTCGATATTTTTGTTTCTTATTTCAAAAATTTTACAATCAGCGCCCCTTACCAGACGCAATCCTCGCTGCAGGTCTCCTTGATCCAGCCCAGCTGATAGGCCTTGACCAGCTGTTTCAGGTCATGCACCCGCTCCCGAAGGATCTCGCCCTCGTCCGTCTCTTCCACCAGAATGCGGTGGTTCTCCGTTTCCAGAATGTTCTTCTGCGACACGATGTCGATGTTTTCGTTCACGGCCTTTTCGGCACTGACAAAGGGCTGATGGGTCCGCAGGGACATGGTGCGGCTGGAGTACACCAGCGTGTACCCTGCAATGCCGGTCTTTTCATGGTAGGCGCGGCAGAACCCGCCGTCAATGACGACCAGACGGCCCCCGCCCTTGATGGGGCTCTCGCCGCTCTTCTCCCGCACCGGCACATGGCCGTTAACGATGTGACTGGTGCCGGGCAGACCGAATTCCGCCAAGATGCGGCGGCAGGCGGCCTCTTCATTGTACCATGTATAATAGGGGTCCTTGACTTCCTCGTGGGTGGCGGGGTCGGCAATATACAGCCGCTCAAAGGTGGTCATGGCGCTGCGGCCGAACAACGGCGACAGCTTGCCGCACCACAGATACCACAAAAAGTCCTGACCGCTCCGCCGGGCAGCGCTGCCCTCGGGGGCAAAGTAACCGCAGCGTGCCCGCTCGTCACAGTAGTCCATCAAGCCGCGGCCCGAGTAGTTGTGTCCCTCGAACCGCTCCACGGCAAAGCTGCCGTTTTCGGTCATGGGCACCACGCCGTGGTAGAGCAGGTTGCCGTTCTCGATGTGGTAAACGCTGCCCTTGGCATACAAAAATTCCACATGATGCTGCAAGCGCTCGCTCTGCCGGAAGGATTCCACCAGCTTGCGGAGCACCAGCCGCTCATCATCATTCAGGGCGGCGGGGTCTGCCGGGTCCACGGTGGGGAAGCTGGTGTCCCGCAGGGGGTATGCCTGCCCGTTCAGGGTCACTGTTCCCTTTTTCCAATCGATGTGCCGCAGGAAATCCCGACCCTGCATCTTGAAATCCGGGTTGCGGTCGATGACCTTGCACTCCATCTTGAGCATCAGAATGGTCACGGCCTTGTGCATCACGGCACAGCGGTGGAGCATGCCCTCGGTGTAAGGGCCGCGCGCCGCGTCGGTGTGGGGCATCCAGAGGGTCAGGTCGTCATTTCCGTAGAACTGCTCGGCCATCCGCTGCAGATGCCGCAGGTTGATGCCGTAGCAGTCCTCAAGCATGGCATGGTTGTGGTAGGCCAGTGTCGTTTTGAGCACGGTGCAGACGCAGATGGGACTTCCGGCGGCGGCACCCATCCAGACCACGTCATGGTTGCCCCACTGGATATCCACATGGTGGTGGCGCATGAGCCGGTCCAGTATGATATCAGGCCGGGGGCCACGGTCAAACAGGTCACCCACGATGTGCAGCTTGTCCACAGCCAGCCGCTTGATGAGCTCACACAGCCGGACAATGAACCGGTCAGCGCGGCCATTTTCGATGATGCTGCCCACGATCTGCCCGTAATAAAGGTCCTTGTCGTGGTCCTCAAAGTGGGCATGGAGCAGCTCATCCAGAATATACCCACAGCTGGACGGCAGGCAGGAGCGCACATGCTGCCGGGTATGCTTGGAGGACACCAACCGGCAGATATCAATGAGCTGAAGCAGGGTCTCTGTGTACCAGTGGTCAAGCGCTTCCTCATCCGTGCACTTGGCTTTGAGCCGGGGCAGTTTCTCGTTGGGGTAATAGATGAGCGTTGCCAGCTCTGCACGGATCTGCTCCGGCACACTGTCCCCCAGCACGATATCCACCTTTTCCCGGATGACACCCGAAGCCGAGTTCAGGATGTGGACAAAGGCCTCGTTTTCACCGTGCAGGTCGCTCATAAAATGTTCGGTGCCCTTGGGCAGCTTGAGCAGGGCCTGGGTGCTGATGATCTCACTGGCGGCGGCTGCCTGCGAGGGGTAATCCCGTGCCAGCAGGGAGAGATATTTCAAATGATCCCGGATCTCCTCGTTTTCGGTGCGCATGACATCCTCCGTCCGATATGTAGTATTTTTGCATGATATATAATATTCTATCATAGTATACCACATTCCATGTCATAAATGGTATAATAAACAAGAGTAATTCTGTCAAATCTTTTGCAAAGGACTTGGATATTATGCCCAAAACCATTTCTGTTGCCGTGCCGGAAGCCTGCACTCTCTGCCCCCGGCAGTGCAAAGCCGACCGGGCCGCCGGGCAGACGGGCTTCTGCGGGGCGGGCCGCACCCTGAAAGCGGCCCGCGCTGCCCTGCATTTCTGGGAGGAGCCCTGCATCAGCGGCACCCGGGGCAGCGGCACGGTGTTCTTCTCCGGCTGCACCCTCAAGTGCTGCTTCTGCCAGAACTACCACATCAGCGCCGAGGGACTGGGCAAGGAGATCACCGTGGAGCACCTGGCCGAGATCTTTCTGGGCCTGCAGGCGCAGGGAGCCCACAACATCAACCTTGTCACGCCTGGGCAGTGGCGGCCCTGGATCATCGCCGCCCTCGGCCTGGCCCGGGCGCAGGGGCTGCGTCTGCCCATCGTCTGCAACACCGGCGGCTACGAGACCGTGGAGAGCGTGCACGCCTGGCGCGGCTTCATCGACATCTGGCTGGCCGACCTGAAATATGTTTCCCCTGCCCTTTCGGCAGAGCTTTCCGCCGCGCCGGACTATTTTGCACAGGCCAGGCCCGCCATTGAAGCCATGATGGCTCAGGCCGGGCACCCTGTTTTTGACAGCGAGGGCATCCTGCAGCAGGGCGTGATCCTGCGCCACCTTGCCCTGCCCGGCCATGTGGACGACAGCTTTGCCGTGCTCGATCAGATGGCGGCTTGGAACAAGGCCGACCCCGGGTGCTTCCTGCCCAGCGTGATGAGCCAGTACACCCCCTTCTATCAGGCGGCAGACCATGGTATCGGGCGGCGCATCACCACCTACGAATACCGCCGGGTGGTCAACTACGCCATGGATCTGGGCCTCAGCTCTGGCTATATGCAGCAGAAGAGCAGTGCAAAGGAAGAGTATACGCCCAGCTTTGACCTGACGGGAGTGTGAACCCCACCGTCATCCCTGCGGGATGCCACCGCCCCTAGTAGGGGCGGCCTTGGCAAAACCATAAGGCTTTACGCAATGCCAAGGGCCCCACTATTAGGGGGGCTGTCACCGCAGGTGACTGAGGGGTTCTTTCGTCAAAACAACCAAAATTTCTTTTTCTTTTTCTCTCGGTCGAAACAGCATTTGCTTGCTATCCGGTGCGCAGTGCGGTATAATGGATACAACAATGTGTTCTCACATGAAATGGATCCCAGAAACGACTTTTTAGGAGGAGCGTTATGGAACACTACAATCCCATCCTCGGCAGCGAACCCAACGGCCAGAAATTCATCACCTGCGGCGAGATCATGCTCCGTCTGACCCCGCCGAACTACGAAAAGATCCGCATGGCATCCAGCTTTGAAGCCAGCTACGGCGGCAGCGAGGCCAACATTGCACTGGCCCTGGCCAACTTGGGTGTGGACAGCACCTTCTTCAGTGTAGTGCCCAACAACAGCCTGGGCAAGAGCGCGGTGCGCTGGCTGCGCTCCAACGATGTGCATTGCACCCCCATGATCCTGACCGAGCCCAACGAGACCCCCTCCAACCGGCTGGGTACTTATTATCTGGAGACCGGCTACGGCATCCGCGCTTCCAAGGTCATCTACGACCGCAAGCACAGTGCCATTACCGAGTACGATTTCTCCCAGGTCGATCTGGACGCTCTGCTGGGCGGCTACGACTGGCTGCACCTGAGCGGCATTACCCCGGCACTGGGCCCCAACTGCCGCGGCCTCATCATCGATATGCTCAAGGTGGCCAAAAAGAAGGGCCTGACCGTCAGCTTTGACGGCAACTTCCGCTCTACCCTGTGGAGCTGGGAGGAAGCCCGCGATTTCTGCACCGAGTGCCTGCCTTACGTTGACGTTCTGCTGGGCATTGAGCCCTACCACCTGTGGAAGGACGACAACGATCACAGCAAGGGCGACTGGAAGGACGGCGTGCCCCTGCAGCCCAGCTATGAGCAGCAGGACGAGATCTTCCAGCATTTCATTGCCCGCTACCCCAACCTCAAGTGCATTGCCCGCCATGTGCGCTATGCCCACAGCGGCAGCGAGAACAGCCTCAAGGCCTTTATGTGGTATGACGGCCACACCTTTGAGAGCAAGCTCTACACCTTTAATATTCTGGACCGCGTGGGCGGCGGCGATGCCTTTGCCAGCGGCTTGATCTACGCCATGCTGCACAACTATAAGGCTATGGACATGATCAACTTTGCCGTGGCAAGCAGCGCCATCAAGCACACCATCCACGGCGATGCCAACATCACCGACGATGTCA
>ERZ834769.2710-NODE-2710-length-12657-cov-6.457229_pt1 | contig 12657 bp, 7 predicted proteins | sample MGYA00519690_ERZ834769 | MGnify/ENA primary metagenome ERZ834769 (study PRJEB31850, sample SAMEA3708760) | human gut metagenome | biome: human gut; feature: human-associated habitat; material: faeces | place: China | collected 2014 ... | reverse complement strand
GCAAGCCGACCTGCGGCGTGGGCTGCGACTGCGACCGCTATATGGAGATCTGGAACCTGGTGTTCAGCCAGTTCGATGCCGACGGCAAGGGCCACTACGAGCGTCTGGCACGTCCCAACATCGATACCGGCATGGGCCTGGAGCGTCTGGCCTGCGTGATGCAGGGCGTGGGCAACCTGTTTGAGGTGGATACCGTTCAGAGCGTGCTGCACCGTGTGGAGCACATTGCCGGTAAGACCTACGGTGAGAACGCCAAGGATGACATCTCCATCCGTGTCATCACCGACCACATCCGCAGCTGCACCTTTATGGTATCTGACGGCATCCTGCCCTCCAACGAGGGCCGCGGCTACGTTCTGCGCCGTCTGCTCCGCCGCGCTGCCCGCCATGGCCGGATGCTGGGCATCTCCCGCCCCTTCCTGGTGGAGCTGGTGGAGACGGTCATCCAGTCCAGCGAGAGCGCTTACCCCGAGCTGCGTGAGCACGATGCCTATATCAAGAAGGTCATCGGCACCGAGGAGGCAAACTTTGCCCGCACCATCGATGCCGGTATGAACATCCTGAACAACATGATCGATGGCCTGGAAAAGGCACACCAGCACCTGCTCAAGGGTCTGGACGTGTTCAAGCTGAACGATACCTTCGGCTTCCCCCTCGACCTGACCAAGGAGATCGCTGCCGAGCAGGGCATTGAGATCGACGAGGACGGCTTCCATGCTGAGATGAAGAAGCAGAAGGAGCGCGCCCGTGCCGAGCGCCTGAAGAAGAACATCTCCGGCTGGAGCGAGGACCTGTTCGGCGGCCTGACCGTTGAGCCCACTGTCTTTACCGGCTATGAGACCCTGAACGACACCGGCGTTGTGGTTGCCCTGAGCGACGAGGAGACCCTGACCGATGCCATTGCCACCGATGAGGAGGCAAAGGACGGTGTGCTGGTGGTTCTGGACAAGACCCCGTTCTACGCTGAGATGGGCGGTCAGGTGGCGGACAACGGCCTGCTGACCGGCCCCGAGTGCAGCCTGCGTGTGCTGGACGTGAAAAAGACCCCCAAGGGCTACTACGTCCACACCTGCGTGCTGGAGAGCGGCATCGTCAAGGTGGGCGACCACCTGAACGCTCAGGTGGACAAGGAATACCGGATGTCCGTCTGCCGCAACCACACCGCGACCCATCTGCTGCAGGCTGCCCTGCGTGAGGTGCTGGGCGACCATGTCCATCAGGCAGGCTCTTATCAGGACGCCGAGATCACCCACTTCGACTTCACCCACTTCAGCGCCGTCACCCCCGAAGAGCTGGCCCGGGTGCAGAAGATCGTCAACGATAAGATCTACGAGTCGATGAACGTCACCGTCAAGGAGATGCCCATTGAGGAGGCCAAGAAGCTGGGCGCAATGGCCCTCTTCGGCGAGAAGTACGGCAAGGTCGTCCGCGTGGTTGACATCGAGGGCTGGTCCACTGAGTTCTGCGGCGGCACCCACGTGAAGAACACCGCCCAGATCGGCTGTTTCAAGATCGTGAGCGAATCCTCTGTTGCCGCCGGTATCCGCCGCATCGAGGCTGTCACCGGCCGCAACCTGCTCGTCCGTGCAAATCTGCAGGAGGCAATGCTGCACACCGTGGCCAACACCCTGAAGGCCAACAACATCACCTCTCTGCCCATCCGTGCCGAGGCCGTCATGGCCGAGAACAAGGCCATGAGCCGCGAGCTGGAGGAGATCAAGGCCAAGGTCGCCGCCTCCAAGGTCAACAGCCTGTTCGACAATGCTGAGGAAGTGAGCGGCGTGAAGATCGCTTCTGCATACTTCACCGGCACCTCCGGCGACACCCTGCGCGGCATGTGCGACAGCATCCGCGACAAGGCTGTCAACCCTGTGGTTGCTGTTCTGGTGGGCAAGGCTGAGGATAAGGTCACTATGGCTGTCACCGTGAACAAGCTGGCACAGGAAAAGGGCCTCAAGGCTGGCGTGCTGGTCAAGGAGATCAGCGCCATCGCAGGCGGCAAGGGCGGCGGCAAGCCCGACTTTGCAATGGCTGGCCTGAAGGACGAGACCAAGATCGACGAGGCTCTGGCCGCTGTCAAGGGCATCGTTGAGAAGCAGCTGGGCTGATTGGAAGCGGGCTCACCCTCTCCGGCAGCGCAGAAGCGCTGCCACCTCTCCCAAAGGGAGAGGCAAGAGCGGCCTTAGGCAATGGTTCTGCAAGTTTGCAGTTGTTGTCCTGTCAGATGCATGGGCTCTCCCTTTGGGAGAGCTGTCGAGCAAAGCTCGACTGAGAGGGCGAGAAAAGAAATCGAAAGGAGCAATTCCCATGGAAGATTGTCTGTTTTGCATGATCGCCGAGGGCAAGATCCCCTCTAAAAAGCTGTATGAGGACGATCAGGTCGTGGCGTTTTACGATATCAACCCGCAGGCCAAGGTGCACTTTCTTGTTGTGCCCAAAAAGCACATCCAGAGTGCCGCTGCCCTGACGGAGGAGGACGGTGCCCTGCTGGGCCATATCTTTGCCGTGATCGCCAAGCTGGCCAAGGAAGTCGGTCTGGACAACGGCTACCGCGTGATCTCCAATGTCGGCGAGGATGCCGGCCAGACCGTGAAGCACCTGCATTTCCATGTGCTGGGCGGCGAGAAGCTGCCTGTCTGAGCCGCGCATAAAAATAACGGATCGAACAAAAGAAAGGGAATTGTTATGGCAAAGACCTATACCCTGAATGTTGCGGGCCTGACCCGTGAACTGACCATCTGCAAGGTGAACGACCACATGGACATTGCGGCCTTCATCATGCTGGGCGATGCAGAGCTGACCGTGGCTGCTGCCACCGAGCTGCTGAAAAAGTGCCCCGAGTTTGATATCCTGCTGACCGCTGAGGCCAAGGGCATCCCTCTGGCACACGAGATGAGCCGCCAAAGCGGCAAGCCCTACATCTGCGCGCGCAAGGGCGAAAAGCTCTATATGGCCGACCCTGTCGTGGTGGAGGATCAGTCCATCACCACCGCAGGCAAGCAGAAGCTGGTCATCGACCGCAAGGAGCTGGACAAGATGAACGGCAAGCGTGTGCTTGTGGTGGATGATGTCATCTCCACCGGCGGCTCCCTGAAGGCGCTGGACGCACTGGCAGAGCAGACCCAGTGCACCATCGTGGGCCAGGCCGCTGTTCTGGCCGAGGGCGATGCAGCCGAGCGCAAGGATATCATCTTCCTTGAGCCGCTGCCCCTGTTCTTCCACTAAGTAAGATGCGCCGCCCCCTCTGTGTTTTCTGCGCAGGAACGCTGGGGCTGGAGTTGGTGTGCGCCTTTTTGCCGCAAACGGGACGTTTTGTGCCGTTTGCGGCATTTTTTATTGCCGGTCTGCTGTGGGCGCTGGCGGGCCGTTTGCGCAAAAGCCCGGCCTGGGGTTATGGCATCTGCCTGATCCTGGGGGCTGCGCTGGGCCTTGTGCTGACCGGCTCCACGCAGGCAAAATGGGAAAAGCTCCAGACTGCTTACGATGGCCGCAGTGTCCTGCTGGAGGCAGAGGTGGAGAGAACCTCCTCTTCCTATTTTCCCGGCAGAGTGCGGGCGGTCCTGCGGGTGGAAACGGTGGATCGGGAGGCGGCCTCCCTCCGGGTGGAGTGCGCCAGCCTGCCCGCCTGCAGCCCCGGCGACCGGGTCAAGGGCCGCTTTGCGCTGGAAATGCCCGATGACACCGCCCGCCTGAATGCCCTGGCCGATGGCATTGCCCTGAACGCTGCTTATGAGAAAGGTTTTGCGCTGCTGGGGCAGAGCACCTCCTTCCGCGCCCGGACGGCCCGGCTCCAGAAGCGGCTGAGCGCCGCTCTGCGGCAGGGGATGGCCTCCGGCCCGGCGGGCGTGCTGGCCGCCATGGTTACGGGCGACCGCACCCATCTCTCGAAGGAGCTGCGCACAGCCTACCGGGGCGCGGGGCTTTCCCATGTGCTGGTGGTCAGCGGAATGCACGTTTCGATCCTGTGCGGCGATGTGCTGGGCAGGCTGCTGCCCAACCGCAAAAAGCGACTGCGCGGCTATACCGGCCGCCGGGTCAGGGCGCTGTTCAGTGCGGTGCTGGCGCTGCTGCTGGTGGGAGTGACGGGCTTTACGCCCTCTGTTTTGCGCGCGGCGGGGGCCGTCTGGCTCAGTGCGCTGGGGGTCTGGGTCTACGGCCCGCCGGATGCCCTGACCTCGCTGGGTGTGGCCGGTGTTCTGATGACGGCGGGCAACAGTTACGCCGTCTGTGACGTGGGCTTTCAGCTCTCCTTTGCGGCGGTGGTGGGCACCCTGGCCGGTGGGGCCGTGGTGCGCCGCAGTCAGGAAGCCTGGGAAAAACAGCGGGCAAAGAAAAAGCGCCCCCGCCTCCGGTTCTGGAAGCGGAAAGCGCTTGGGCTTGCGGGAAGTCTGTGGGAAATGGTCTGCATCTCGGCCTGCGCCTCCATGGCCACCTTCCCGGTGCTGGTGCTGCGGGGGATGAGCACCAGCCTGTACGCGCTGGTGTCCGGTGCGGCGGTGCTCTGGCTGGTGGAACCCATCCTGCTCACCGGTCTGGGCGCGGCCCTGCTGGGGCTGGTGCCTGCATTGGCCCCGGCCCAGCGGGTGTGCTCGTGCTGCGCGGAATTTCTGGCAGAGGTGCTGGACCGCTGGGCGCTCTGGGTGTCCGGCTGGCCCGGGGCACAGATCTGGTTCGACACCGCCTATGCCGCCGTGGTCTGCCTGCTGCTGGCCGGGCTCTGCTGGCTGGCGTTCCATAACAGGGTGCGCCTGCGGGTGGCCCTGCCTGCCCTTCTGCTGACGGCGGGGCTTGCCATTTTCACCGGCAATGCCCTGAGCAGGGATGTCGTCCGGGTGGAGCTGGTGGGCAGCCGGAATGCCCCGGCGGTGGTCATCAGCCGGAACGAGAGCGCCGTCATCCTCTTCCGCGGCGGCGACGTGACCCGGTGCGCCGTGGAGACCACGCTGGAGCGCCGGAATATCCGGACGGTGGAGTGCCTGATCGACCTGCGGCTCAGGCCCCGGAGCGTCCAGCGGATGGGGGCGGAACAGCGCATTGCCGTTGACCGGATGGCGCTCTATGCCACCCGCCGTGTCCGCTGCGGCCCGGCAGAGGTGGAGGTGCTCCGCACCCGGAACGGCTGTGTGGCCCGCATCCACGCCGCCGGGCAGACCTTTGTCACCCTGAGCGGCAGTGCTGCGCTTGCGGCCCCTGTGCAGGCGGATTATCTGCTGGCCTCGCCTGCCCGGCCGGACTGCGTGAAGTATGATGCGATCCTGAGCCTGAGCAGCGATTATCGGTGGATGCCGGAGGCTCTTTCTTCGGGGCAGCTCTGCCACAGTTTTTCAAGGGCAGAGTAGGCTTTGAGAGAAAAAATTGGCTTTTTGTCAAGAGCTGTTATATAATAGGAGGTATCAAAGTAAAATCCGGAAAGGAATCAAGAAATTTATGGGCATCGTAGTCATCGGCGCAGTGTTTGTGGACATCAAGGGATATCCGCTTTCTACCTATATCCCCGGCGGGCGCAACGCGGGCAGAATGGAGCAGGTCCACGGCGGCGTGAGCCGCAACGTGGCAGAGGATATCGCCAACGTAGAGCTCCGGCCCACTTTCGTGAGCCTTGTCGATGACAGCGGCATGGGGCAGGATGTCATTGACAAGCTGGAGAACCACAAGGTCAACACCCGGTTCATCAAAAAGGTGCCGGACGGCATGGGTACCTGGCTGGCCATCTTTGACAACAGGGGTGATGTAACTGCCGCCATCTCCAAGCGGCCGGATACCACACCGCTCATCGGCTTGCTGGCCGAGCAGGGGGACGAGATCTTTGCCGACTGTGACAGCATCGCGCTGGAGCTGGACCTTGAAAAGGAGACGGTCAAGCAGACCTTGAAATACGCCAAAAAGTACGGCAAAAAGGTGTATGCGGTCGTTTCCAACATGAGCATCGCCATGGAGCGCCGGGACTTTTTGCAGCAGATCGATTGCTTTGTCTGCAACCAGCAGGAGGCAGGGCTGCTCTTCTCGGACGATTACGACCATCTCGAGCCTGAGGAGATGTGCAGGGTGCTGGCGGGCAATGTGCACAGCGCCAACATCCCCTGCATGGTGGTGACCATGGGCGGCAAGGGCGCTGTGTTCGCCCGCGCCAACGGCGAGTGCGGCATCGTGCCCGCCAAGAAGGTGGATGTCATCGATACCACCGGTGCGGGGGATGCCTTCTTTGCCGGAACCGTCATCGGCCTGACCTACGGCAAGACTCTGGCGGAATCCTGCGAGATCGGCAGCCGCCTGGCCGCCTCGGTCATCTGCATCACGGAAAATGTCTGCCCCCGCTTCCGCCCCCTTGAGTTCGGGCTGGATATCCCGGTGGTGGATTGAGAGAACAAGTAAAAAAGGGACGGCGTGTGCTCCACGCCGTCCCTTTTGTGGTGTCAGGAAAATGGATGGTCTTCAGCCCTGCTTTTTCTCCTTCCGGTTCAGGTACAGGAAGAAGCAGACATTCAGCAGCACACCCACCGCTGTGGAGGTGGGGGCGGCCAGGCCGATCATGGTCAGGCTGGCGTTGGGCTGGATGCTCATAATGTAGGCCATGGGCAGGCGGACGAGCAGGGTCTGGAACAGGCCCTGCGCCATGACGAAAACGGTCTTGCCGCTGCCGTTGAAATAGCCGATCATACTGAACAGGATCGCGGTGAGGATGGTCTCCAGCGCAAAGCCCTTGAGGTAGGCATAGCCGTTGGCGATCACAGGTGCATCCGTGGTGAAGAAGCTGCAGAGCAGGTCGCCCTTGCACAAGACCAGCGCAAAGACGAACAGGCCAAAGAACAGACCGATGCCGATGCCGGTGCGCAGGGTCTGCCGGGCGCGCTGATGCTTGCCTGCGCCGATGTTCTGGGAGATGAAGGAAGCCATGGACTGCATCAGGGCGCTGGGGATCAGCATGGCGAAATTGACGATCTTGCAGGCCACGCCGTAGCCGGAGGAAGCCTCCAGACCCAGGCGGTTGACAAAGGCACAGAGGGCCAGAAAAGAGAGCTGGGTCAAAAACTCCTGCAGCGCCAGCGGCAGGCCGATGGCCAGAAACTTTTTGCACTGGAAGTTCAGCCTGAAGTCCGCCTTTTTGATGGAAAATGGCAGATCTTTTTTCAGCAGCATGATAACAGCGCAGACCACGCTGACAGCCTGTGCGGCCACGGTGGCAATAGCGGCACCGACAGCATCCAGATGGAACCCGGCCACCAGGACCAGGTCGCCGATGATGTTGACCACGCAGGCCACCAGCACAAAGATCAGGGGAGATCGGCTGTCGCCCAGGCCGCGGAAGAGGGCCGAGAGCATATTGTAGGCTACGATGAAGAAGATGCCTGCACCGCAGATGCGCACATAGCTGGTGGTCAGGTCAAGGGCCTCGGCCGGGGCCTGCATCAGGCTGGAAATGGGCCGTGCCAGAAACACCAGAACCCCGAACAGCGCAGCGGCCAGAAGGGCGAATACAACCGCCGCGCCGCCGATGACCGGGCTGATGAATTCGTGTTTCTTTTCGCCGAGATACCGTGCGATCAGCACTGTGACACCCATGGCCAGCTGGGTGACCACAAAGGTGACAAGGTTGAGCACCTGGCTGCCGGTGGAAACGGCAGACAGGCCCGAGGTGGAGCCGAAGCGGCCCACCACCAGCAGGTCTACCGCGCCGTAAGCGGCCTGCAGCACCAGTGCGCCCAGAATGGGCAGCATGAACAGAGCCAGCTTTTTCAGGATGCTGCCCTGCGTGAAATCGGTCTTATCATTTTTCAAGGGAATCTCTCCTTTCGACCATGATCTGATAAAAAATCTCGATGGTGCGGATCATGGTCTCCGCATCCTCTTCCGGGATGACCTCCAGCGCCGGAACAAGAGAGCTGAAATATTCCGCATCGTATTTGCGGGAAAGCGCCCGCCCGGCCTCTGTGATGGTCAGGTAGGTCACCCGGCCGTCCTCAGGGGAGGTATGCTTGGTCAAAAGACCACGAGCTTTCATGTCCTTTACGGTCCGGGTCACGCCGGGGCGGGGCAGGCTGAGCGCATCGCTCAGGTCAGAGACCTTGACCTGTATGCCCTGCTGTTCCAGCGTCTGGATCGCATCCAGATATTGGATGAAGGAGGGCAGAACCCCGTCCGGCAGGGCAGGCAGCAGATCCCGCACCCGCTTGGCCTGATAGCAGGCATCCATCATCCGTTTGATCAGTGCGATGTTCATAGTGGTTTCTCCTCAAATAGTGACCAAAGATAATTACCGCAGATAATTATACAGAACTGCCGGGATTTGTCAAGCATTTTTTGCAAACAAAAATGCACCGCCCGCAGAAAGCGGACAGTGCACTCTTTGAAACAGAGATCGGATCGTGAAATGTGAGGATGAGAAACATTGACGCTGCGGTAAAATGGCGGGTCAGAACGTCAAATCAACCTTTTCCTGGGCGCGGTACTGCAATGCTTCCAGCAGGGCCTCTTCATCCAGCAGCTGTTTGCCTGCCAGGTCAGCCACGGTGCGGGCCACCCGGAGGATGCGGTCATGGGCGCGGGCAGAAAGGCCCAGTGTGTCGTAGGAGGCGCGGAGGAGCCGCTCGGCGGCGGGGGTCATCCGGCAGACACGCCGCACCTGCCCGGCTGTGAGCTGGGCATTGCAGCGCACGCCCTCGTATCCGGGGGCGGCATAGCGCTTGGCCTGCACGGCCCGGGCGGCAAGCACCTGCTTGCGCAGGTCTGCGCTGCTCTCGGCGGGGGTGCTGGTGTGGAGCTCGTCAAAGGCAACGGGGTCCATCTCCACACAGAGGTCGATGCGGTCCAGCAGGGGGCCGGACACCCGGCTGCGATACTGCCGCACCGCACTGGGGGAACAGGTGCAGGGGCGGGTGGGGTGGCCGTAGTAGCCGCACTTGCAGGGGTTCATGGCGGCCACCAGCTGGAACCGGCTGGGGTAGGTGGCGCTGCCTGCCGCGCGGCTCACAGTGATCTGGCCGTCCTCCAGCGGCTGGCGCAGAACTTCCAGACTGTCCCGGGAAAACTCCGGCAGCTCGTCCAGAAACAGCACGCCGCAGTCGGCAAGGCTGCACTCGCCGGGCCGGAAGGTGGTGCCGCCGCCCGCCAGTGCCGCCGCGCTGGCCGAGTGGTGCGGGCTGCGGAAGGGCCGGGCGGAGATCAGGCCCCGTCCCTTGGGCAGCTGGCCCGCAATGGAATAGATCTTGGTGGTCTCCACAGCCTCCTCCCGGGTCAAGGGCGGCAGGATACCGGGCAGGCGCTTGGCCAGCATGGATTTGCCGGTGCCGGGCGCGCCGATGAGCAGTACGTTGTGCCCACCGGCTGCTGCCAGCACCATGGCCCGGCGGGCCAGCGGCTGGCCCATCACGTCCGCAAAATCCGGGGCGGCATTCCAGCCGGAAGCGGGATCAAAAGGGATGGGCGCGGCAGGGGAGAGGGGCACAAGACCCCGCAGCGCATCCACGACCTCCCGGGCCGTGCGGGCGGGGTAGACCTGCATCGCGTCGCCGCCCGCCTCGGCGGCTTCAGCGGCGTTTTCGGCGGGCACATACAGGCTGCGGATGCCGTCTGCTGCCGCCGCCAGCGCCATGGGCAGCACGCCCGAAACCGGGCGCAGGCTGCCGTCCAGTGCCAGCTCCCCCAGAAAAGCCGCGTCGGCAGGCGGCTCCTCCATCTGGCCGGAGGATGCCAGCACCGCCAGCAGCAGGGGCAGGTCATACACCGGGCCGCTCTTGCGGATGTCTGCCGGGGCAAGGTTGACCGTGATGTGGCGGTCGGGCCATTTGTAGCCCAGATTCTTCACGGCAGAGCGGACACGGTCGCCGCTTTCCCGCACGGCGGAATCCGGCAGGCCCACCAGCGAAAAGGCGGGCAGGCCGCCGGAGACATCGGCTTCCACGGCCACGGCAAAGCCGTTCAGGCCGTTCAGACCATAGCTTTTCAGAACGGAATACATGGGGCCTCCTCACGCCGCGTCTGCGGCCCGACGGGGAAATGACCGGGAAAATGCCCGGTCTCGGCAGAATATTCTATTGTCCCAATTATAGTGTCGGGCAGGGGGCTTGTCAATGCGCGGGCACTGCCGCAGGCCCTGCAGACAGCCCGAAAGCCCCAAGTGATGGAAAAGGCTGAACTCTTTGTGGCATTTGTATGATTTGCGGAGCAAAAATTCTTACATAATATGGAATTGACACAGTGCCGGGGAAAGGTTTATAGTATAAGTAGGTTTGGAAAAACTATCCCTGTGCGAAATACGAATTAAAGGTAAGGTGTGCAATATGTATCTGGATGAGTATAAGCGCTGGCTGGCAGCGGATCTGGAGGACGCGGATCTGAAACCGGAGCTGAGCAGGATCGAGGGCAATGACGAGGAGATCAAGGAACGCTTTGCTGTGGCTCTGAAGTTTGGCACCGCCGGTCTGCGCGGTGTGCTGGGTGCCGGTACCAACCGCATGAACATCTATGTTGTCCGTCAGGCCACCCAGGGCCTGGCAAACTGGGTCAAGACCCAGGGTGGCAGCCAGACTGTCGCCATCAGCTACGACAGCCGCCTGAAGAGCGATGTCTTTGCCAAGACCGCCGCCGGTGTTCTGGCCGCCAACGGCATCAAGGTGCGCATTTATGATGCCCTGATGCCTGTGCCTGCCCTGAGCTTTGCCACCCGTTACTACGAGTGCAACGCCGGTATCATGGTCACCGCTTCCCACAACCCCGCCAAGTACAACGGCTACAAGGCCTACGGCCCGGATGGCTGCCAGATGACCGATGATGCCGCCGCCATCGTCTATGATGAGATCCAGAAGACCGATGTTCTGACCGGCGCAAAGTACATCTCCTTTGCCGCTGGCGTGGAGCAGGGCCTGATCCGCTTTGTGGGCGATGACTGCAAGAAGGCCCTGTACGATGCCATCGAGGCCCGTCAGGTGCGCCCCGGCCTGTGCCGGACTGCCGGCCTGAAGCTGGTGTACAGCCCCCTGAACGGTTCCGGTCTGGTGCCCGTGACCCATGTGCTGAACGATATGGGCATCACCGATATCACCATCGTGCCCGAGCAGGAGTACCCCAACGGCTACTTTACCACCTGCTCCTACCCCAACCCTGAGATCTTTGAGGCCCTGAAGCTGGGTCTGGAGCTGGCCACCAAGACCGGTGCTGACCTGATGCTGGCCACCGACCCCGATGCAGACCGCGTGGGCATTGCCATGAAGTGCCCGGACGGCAGCTATGAGCTGGTCTCCGGCAATGAAATGGGCGTTCTGCTGCTGGATTACATCTGCGCCGGACGCATTGAAAAGGGCACCATGCCCGCAAACCCCGTGGCGGTCAAGTCCATCGTTTCCACCCCGCTGGCCGACGCTGTGGCAAAGCACTACGGCGTGGAGATGCGCAACGTTCTGACCGGCTTCAAGTGGATCGGCGATCAGATCGCTAATCTGGAAGCTGCCGGTGAAGTGGACCGCTTTATCTTCGGCTTTGAGGAGAGCTACGGCTACCTGGCAGGCCCCTATGTCCGCGATAAGGATGCCGTTATCGGCTCCATGCTGATCTGCGAGATGGCCGCTTACTACCGCAGCATCGGCTCCTCCATCAAGCAGCGTCTGGAAGAGATCTACGCACAGTACGGCCGCTACCTGAACAAGGTGGGCAGCTTTGAGTTCCCCGGCCTGACCGGCATGGAGAAGATGGCTTCCATCATGCAGAAGCTGCGTGACGAGCCCCTGACCGAGATCGGCGGCCACAAGGTCGTCAAGGTCATGGACTACAAGAAGCCCGAGGAGACCGGCCTGCCCGCCGCCAATGTCCTGATCTACACGCTGGAAAATGGCGCGACCGTTGTGGTGCGTCCCTCCGGCACCGAGCCCAAGATCAAGACCTACTTCACCACCCTGGGCAAGACCCTGGAGGAAGCCCAGGCACAGAAGGACGCTCTGGCTGCCGCCATCGAGCCCATCCTGAAGTGATCTCCTGAAAAAAGAAGCGTTTTTGCCCCTCTGCCCTGCCGCAGAGGGGCATTTTTGCTGTATAAAATCGGTTGCAGTTTGCCGGGCGATACGGTATAATAAAACATGGTTTATTCTATCTGTGCCCCGGGTGGTATTTCCCGGGAGAATAAGAGCAGGGCAGGTGCAGAAATTGGAAAAGAAAGTATCAGCCGTTCTGGTGGCGGCAGGGTCCTCCACCCGCATGGGGTTTGACAAGCTCAGCTTTGATCTGGGCGGGGAGACCGTGGTGCAGCGGAGCATCCGCGCCTTTGCGGAGTGTCCGCTGGTCAGCGAGATCGTTCTGGTGGCCGGGAAGAACCGGGCATTTCTGGAACAGCAGGCCGCGGCCTGCGCAAAGCCGGTGCAGGTGGTGCAGGGCGGCGCGACCCGCGCCGAGAGCGCGAAGAACGGCGTGCTGGCCGCCCACGGAGAGCTGGTGGCTGTCCATGATGCCGCCCGCCCCTTTGTCAGTCAGGCTGTCATCACGGCGGCGCTGGAAGCAGCCGCTGCCTGCGGTGCTGCCGCCGGTGCCGGTGCTGCTGCCGGAGCTGGTGCTGCTGGTGCAGGTGCCGGTGCTGGTGCTGGTGCTGCCGGTGCTGCTACTGGAGCCGGTGCTGCTGCCGGAGCCTCGCCGTAACGCGGCATTGGCTCGTATGCATCGATTCTTTCAAGTTCT
>ERZ834769.2708-NODE-2708-length-12658-cov-185.627628_pt1 | contig 12658 bp, 15 predicted proteins | sample MGYA00519690_ERZ834769 | MGnify/ENA primary metagenome ERZ834769 (study PRJEB31850, sample SAMEA3708760) | human gut metagenome | biome: human gut; feature: human-associated habitat; material: faeces | place: China | collected 2014 ... | reverse complement strand
TATCGGAGATTACCAACTTTTTTAGGCACTATTTCTTATCCCGAACTGAGGTATTTACCTAAAAAGGAGCAACTGCTTTTTACTAGGATAGGTAAACAGTTTTGTGGTTTCTGGTAAACAAAATAGTGGTTTCTGGTAAACAGTTATGTGGTTTAGGTAAATAGAATAGTGGTTTAGGTAAACAAGAATGTGGTTTGTGCTACAAAATGCAGTGATTTTTGGTAAACAACTTTGTGGTTTATGCGTAGTTTTGTGGTTTTAGGTAAACAGAAATGTGGTTTTCTCCTTATAGAGAATCAAATTCTTAATTGTCCAATTGTAGAATTGACTAATTGCCGGAAAAACGGCAAGTAAGTTTCTTTTTAGGTTATTATTTTGTCATTGAACTGCTTTCAAGTAAGTTCTCACCGCATTCACAAGTTCTATGATGGTTATACCAGTCATGGCCCAACGCGAAACCAGAGCCATCAACTTTTGAGGTCAGGAATGAACTGTTTGCGCCTGATGGAAAACTCTTGCAAACTTTCTAGAAAAAATAGTGCCAAGAAAACCCAATGGTCTTTTAGCCTTTGGATTTTCTTGGCACAAAATTTAGCCTTAATCTGTTTCCTTATGTTTATGTAAACGGCTAATTATCTTGTAGCCTCTTCCGTATCTTTTGCCTTTTATTCCAATCAGTCCACCATTATAATAATTCAGAACTTCATTTTTATGGAGTCTTGATAGGGTGGTGTTGAAACAGTTTATCTTGAGAGTAGGATAGAGTTGCATAGTCTTATCAATAAGACTCTCTTTGGTTTGCGGGAGGGACTCCTCTGTTAAGATTTTTACCATCAGAGATGCCAAAGAAGGTTTGGAATTATCTTTCAGGATAGTCTTTTCTTTTTCCTTCTTCTCCTTCTTCTTTTTCTTATGGTTATCTACAGTTGGAGTAGCGGTCTTTTTCTCTTCCTTCTTTGCCTGTTTGGCAAAGGATTCCGCATTGATGTCAAGCTTCAGTCCTAGAATTTCCGAAATGATGTTCTTGAGGACATAGATGAACAACTCGCTGTCTTTACTCTTGAGTGAGGTCTCTTGTTTCCAGTAGCGACTCTTGAAAGCAAGTTGGGTCAACTCTTCAATCTCCTGTTCAGAAATATCTTCTTTGTTAGCGAGACGTGTATTGGCCACATTGAGGAATGAAGCAAAGGAGAAGGTGGAGAATTGACTTGGAATTACGTATGTGAAAATATGATTGTTTTCTCCCTTTGCTGAAGGATGTTTAAGATTAATCATACTCATCCCTTTTACCAGAGCAATTAAAAAAGCCATGCTGGCGTATGAGAGATTTGTATTTTCAACCTCACAGATACCTTTATAGTCGAGGTTCTTATCCGAGATAAAGTTCATGGTAAAAATACCATAGTTAGTCCATTCTGTAGAATGGAGCAACTGCTGGAGTGTGGAATCTTCTGGTGCACCCAAGCCTCTGTTAACGCTATCTATATAGCGACGCATTGTTTCTACTTCTTCCCATTGGAGAAGTGAATCATCTCCCGGCTCATTGTTTCTGATGCAGCCGATGGTTCCCAGTCTGATAACATCAGCAGAAGTTGAAGTTCGCAGGTGATTTGCGAGCTTGGCAAATAAATTAGGCATCCAGTCGAAATCATCAACCGGCGAATCTATATAATCTTCCTGATAGTAATTGTTATCAGTAAAATCTAAATCTTGATACATGCTATATTCTGTAAAAAATTGAATTCAAATCTTTCATTTGCAAAGGTAAGAAAAAATATTCTATTCTCCAATTTTTTTGCTAACTATTTGAACATCAGAGTATATTTTATGGTTTTGTTTGCTGAAAAATCACAAAAAATGGTCTTACTTGTAAAAACAGACAGACTTTTTAATAGTTTACAGGTCAAAAGGTGAGAAAGAATCTGTATTTTTTCTTGTATGATTAAAATGTTTTTTGTAACTTCGCAGCATGATTTAACGTGAATAATAATACTTATATATATAATTAAGGTGAAAGCATTTACATATATCCAGCAAGGAAAGTTTGGCTTCACAGAAAAAGGGAAGCCTACGATAATAGATGAGCATGATGCCATCGTAAGAGTAACGCTGAGCAGTATCTGCACCAGTGATCTTCATATCAAGCATGGTTCTGTGCCTCGCGCAGTACCGGGGATTACTGTTGGCCACGAAATGGTAGGCATTGTAGAGGAAGTAGGGGAGAGGATTTCCTATGTGAAGCCGGGAGACAGAGTATCCGTGAATGTAGAGACCTTCTGTGGAGAATGCTTCTATTGCAAGCATGGATACGTGAACAATTGTACATCTCCACATGGCGGATGGGCACTGGGATGCAGAATCGATGGCGGGCAGACGGAATATGTGAGGGTTCCTTATGCTACAACCGGCTTGAACAAGATTCCTGATTCGGTAAGCGATGAGCAGGCGCTCTTTGTTGGCGACATCCTTGCTACTGGATTCTGGGCTACGAGAATATCTGAAATTACGGAAGAGGATACTGTCTTGATTATCGGTGCTGGCCCTACGGGTGTCTGCTGTTTGCTTTGCACCTTGCTCAAGAATCCGAGAAACATCATCGTCTGTGAAAAATCAAAGGATAGGCGAGAGTTCATCCAGAAGCATTATCCGCAGGTGATGGTTGTTGAAACGGAGGATTGTGAGGCATTTGTCAAACAACATAGTCTGCATGGGGGAGCTGATGTGGTGATGGAGGTTGCAGGTGGACCTGATACCTTCCAGCTTGCCTGGAAGTGTGCCCGTCCTAATGCCATCGTCACCATCGTTGCGATGTATGACAAGCCGCAGATGCTTCCGCTTCCTGATATGTATGGCAAGAACCTCATCTTCAAGACGGGAGGTGTGGATGGATGTGACTGTGGGGAAATCCTTGATTTGATAGCCCAGGGAAAGATAGATACCACTCCTCTGATTACCCATCGTTTCCCGCTTTCAAGAATAGAAGAGGCATACGATGTTTTCGAGAACCGCAAGGATGGAGTCATCAAGGTGGCGATATTTCCTGGATTAACAAGAGAGGGTGGGTCATAACTCCATGACCCACCCTCTCTTGTTAAAATGCAATGTTCTGTAAATATTAAGCTTTACTGCTCGGAATGGCAGAAGCAACACCTTGGTGCATCATACGCGATTTTTCCTTAGCCAAGGCTTGCATGTCTACAGCCACATCGTCTTCATCCACGATTTCTACGCCAGTCATCGTTTCGATTACGTCTTCCATGGAAACCACTCCTCTCAGACATCCGTATTCATCCACGATGATAGAGATGTGTTCTCGTTTTTCCAACATCTTTTCCCATATCTGGTATAGAGATTCATCCTCGTTGAAGGAAAGAATCGGACGCATCAGTTCGGATAATCTGGTTTGGAACTCATCGTCTGAAACCAATTTGAGAACCATATCTTTCAATACGTATCCCACAATGATATCTTTATTGTTGTCATAAACGGGAATGCGTGAGAATTTCCATTCTTTCTGTTCGTAAAACTCCTTGGTAGTCAGATTCATGTTGGCTGATTCTACTACGATGGATGGAGTCATCACCTCCTTTGCCTTTACTCCTGCCAGGCGAATGCAGCTTTTGATGATCTTGCTTTCCGATTCACGGAAGATGCCTTCTGTAGTACCTACGTCTACCATGGCCGATACCTCCTCGCGACTCACGGAAGCCTGGTGGTTCTTCGGAGTAAATACCTTAGTGATAAGTTCCGAAAGCAGTACCAAAGGATAGTTGATAATGATGAGCACACGGATGATCTTGGTAGATGTCATGGCAAGAGAGCGCCAATATGAAGCTCCGATAGTTTTCGGGATGATTTCTGAAAGTACCAGAATCAACAGAGTGAGAATGGCGGAAATGATGCCGAAGTATTCTTCGCCAAAGAGTTTCATAGACTCGGCTCCTACACCGGCAGAACCGATGGTGTGGGCGATGGTATTGAGCGAAAGGATGGCACCCACCGGACGGTCTACGTTGTTCTTATACTGTTTCATCAGTGAGGCAGTCTTGTTGCCTTGATTCTCCTTCATCGAGATAAACGACATCGGAGTAGAAAGTAATACCGCCTCCAGGACGGAGCATAAAAAGGATAGTGACAGAGCACCTAAAAAATATAAAATGATTAAACCCATGTAAATTTAAATTCGTTAATAATATGTTGTCTCAAGCAAGATAGATATTATTTCCGAAGACTACAGTTGAGGATGTAATGGGGAACATTACATCTATGTTTATCCAATATAAGTGCATTTTTAAATACCATATACTATATGTTTCATATTTTCTGCAAAAATACTGATAAAAAAATGAATCTAATATGTTTTTGTTGAAAATTAAATTGTTTTAATATGTTTTTGGTAAATTTGTAGAGAAGTATAAAAAATCTAATTTTAACAGTAAGCGTCTCCGCGTTTATACTTTGCCCTTTATCGTAAAAGTTCTTACCTTTGCACCATAATTTTAAAAGCAACGCAATTATGAGAGCAACAGAACGTTATGAGAGGGCATGGAATGCCTTCCAGATTCATTTGAATCATAATCCAAAAGCCAGTTTGATTCCTTTTTTAAAGGAACGGCATGTAAACCATCGCTCGATGCATAGATGGATGTCAGAGAAAGGTTATTCTGTTAGGTTAGCCAAACAGCAGATTCGTCTGCTTCAGGCCGAAGCCCGTAAAGATTGTTCCGAGGCAATAGCCAAGGACACTGGGATGATGTTTCTTCCCATGGAAATGCCATCCGACCCCGTCTGTCCAGAGAACTATCTTTTTGGCATACCCCTAACCTTCCCAAATGGAACGATAGTCACCATCAAGAAAGGTAGCGTCAAATCTGTCATGCATCTGATGAAACTTTACGAAAAGGAGGATATGCTATGTTTGGACTAAACGAAAATACCCAGTATTACGTCTGCCAGCGATATGTCCGAATGAACATGGGCATAAACGGTTTGTATCAGATTGTGAGAACCGAGATGGAACTTCCGCCACTTGGTGGTGCGGTATTCATCTTCTTCTCCAAGAACCGCCAGCAGGTAAAAATGCTCTTTTAGGTAGTCTTGGATTGATGGCACTTTTTTGTATGTTGTTATATCTACTACTTCTTCTACTACTACTTCTTCTATATCTACTTCTCCTTTTTCTATCTTTTCCTGCATTACGGATAGGGTAGGAGATAGTGTCTGCTATGACCTCCGTAGTTCTAGAGATGTTTGGAAAAACTTCTACATCTTTGGCTATACTGGCAGATTTTACAATGAGTCTTCGTCATTATTCTCTTAAAAATGGGGAAATCTCGTTTTTTATTTGTACTTTTGCCTAGTTATTTCACAAGAATTCGGATGTTAATAGGAAAGAATGGAAAGAAAAATCATTATATTGAGTGACAATCGTACAGATACCCCTTTGCTCGGGACGGAGCATGGGTTATCTGCTTATATGGAATATGGGGGAAGAAGGTATCTGCTCGATACCGGGGCTTCCGACTTGTTCATGCTTAATGCTGAGAAACTGGGTGTAGATTTAGGAGAGGTTGATTATTGTCTGATCTCGCATGGGCATAATGATCATATTGGTGGGCTATCTGCCTTTTTAGAGATGAATCACAAGGCAAAGGTAATTTTGTCTTCTGAGATTCCTGGGGCTGAATATGCTTCTGTCAGACGTTATCTGCATTCTATTACAGGAAATGTGGATTTTCAGAAACATGGAGATCGGTTTGTTTTCATCAAAGAGGATTCTTATGTGGATGGTATTCATGTCTATTCTCATCTGGCTCATCATCATGCACAACCTTTGGGCGATAGAACGCTGTTGATAAAGGCTGATAGTGGGGAGTTTGTGAAGGATACTTTCCATCATGAGTTGGCATTTGTAGTGGGGGATGTTCTCTTTACAGGTTGTGCCCATAACGGTATTTTGAATATTTTGGAATCCATCCAGGAACCTATTCGTTTGTGTCTTGGTGGCTTTCATCTTTTGGACAGTCATTTAAGCGAGCATTATGAGACGGATGAGCAGTTACGGGAAATCTCTTCGGAATTAGTGCGTCGTTATCCTTATGTTGAATTCTATACCGGGCATTGTACAGGAGAGCATTGTTTTGAGGTGTTGTCTGAAGAAAAGTTTTTGAGATTGCATCAGTTTCATTGTGGGGATGATATTTGCTAGAAATAGGTTGGGTACTTATCGACTGAAACCGATATGATAACTATATCATCAGCCAGTCATTGGTATCTCGTAACCCAAACGGATTTGGAATATACGTGTCAATATCTGTCCTTCTTTCACCACATAATAGGCAACAACACCAGACTCATCTTCTTGATAAGCCTCATTCAGCAAAGCCTCCGCAACATTGTTGTTGCGAGTGCTATAGAAAGAATCATTTTTATAATACTGGCGAATCTGAACCATGACTGGACCATATTTCCAAGCCTCAAAATGTGCCTCAAACATAGGTTCACCCTTTTGAATCAAGCACTCACGCTGCGTGAAATAAAGTAGCTTATGCAACTTCATTTCATCAATACGAACGCCAAAATCATCCATATAGCGCTTGTATATATAAGAGGCAACTTGTAATATTCCCATCATGCTCATTATTCATTTTTTATTGTTTACGCCGCAAAGTTACGTCTTTTTCTTGAATCCGCCAAAGAAAAGAGGGGAATTATTTCAGTTCAAACGATACTTTTGTTCTTTTCGCTTTGTTTTGGACATTGTTTGATGTTCAAATACTTAGCGTAGAATAACCTTCACCTTCTTAATTTTACTATGCAATATCCAGGTTAGGATGTTTCCAATGATATATTCCTTTTTGGGGTGTAATATCTAAGTGTGTGTTCCTGGGGGAACGCTCATTTTTGTACCATCTATTCAAGGCTACCTGAGTGATAGGGGAACCTTGGATAAACAGGAAGTGCTTTTGGGGGATGGTATTATATCTATCTTCTATCTTCATCTTATTATTTGCGAGGGGGAATTTGGAATGTGAATCTGTTCATTCCTTTAATGGGTCGGCTTTAGGGCTTGTTTTGTATGCTTTTGGGGATTTTTGACTTACAGAAAGGTTAAAAAGTATGCAAAAAACAGAAAATCTTCATGATAGTTGAAATTATCTGAAAATAAATGTGTATTTTTGTGCCTATAAATATAAGTATAATATAATTTAAAGCTTAATAAAGCGCATAACTTATATTATAGTATAATTTAAAAATGAGATATTATGGTTGATTATTACGAGTATTCTATACCAGAATTGGTAAAGCTTCTTGGTGCAAGATTCAAGGATTACCGTCTGCGTAGCCACATGACACAGAAAGAGGTATCTGAACAATCGGGTATTACAATCGCAACCATTCATAAGTTTGAGAATGGTACATCCGGCAATGTTTCGCTCGGCACATTTCTTTTGCTGCTGAAGGCGATAGGGCAGATAGATGCCCTTGATGAACTGATGCCGGATTTACCGCCATCTGCTTACCTGATGAAAGAAGAAAAGAAAGTTCAACGAATAAGACATAAGAAGTCATGATAGATAGTTCATTAAAAATAATGCTTTGGGACAAGGAAATCGGTCGCTTGTCCTGGGATGCAAGGAGAGGGGTTTCGTTTTTTGAGTACAATCCTGCTTTTCTTGGTGGGAGGCTTGATCCGTTCCCTCTGGTGGCTTCTGTCAAGTCACCTGCCAGCCGTCGTCCCATCATGGGTGACAGGGAAACGAAGCTTTACCGCAAACTGCCTCCTTCCCATATCTGCCATGTTTGTCTTTCCAAGGCTATCTTTTAGGTAGTCTTGGATTGATGGTACTTGGGGGATGGTATTATATCTACTTTTCGATGAAATCGTTCTTTTGGGGGAGCCAAGGAGGAATACATGGTTGATATGGACTGCATGTGTTTCTCTTGGCTCTTTTTCTTTTATGCCGGCTCTTTTATGCTTATCTTTGTCTATCTGTTTTGTTGATATCTATGGTTTGGTTTTACTGTGTCGTGGTTTAGGTAGATATCCATGGGAAGATGATACTTATATCTATTGTTTTCTACTGTAGTTTTGTGAATAGAACCTCGTTTTTATCATTTTGTCGCAGCATAATCCCACCAGGCTTTTTATCGTGCAAAGGTATGGTAGTCTTGACCGATTGTTTGGCTTTTTGCCACTTTTGACTGTCATGCTTACCTTATATGCAAATGCTATCTTCTGTTTCTGCCAAGGCATGTTGTCTTATGCATACAGTTGCTGCTGATTGCTCTTTGTGGAGCACTGATGTGAATGGTGCCAATGGTGGAATTTCGGCTTTCCTATCAAATTTTAAAGTGGATGGAATATAGAGCTTTAGAAATGAACCATTATGAACCGTTTTTCTGAATCTCGATGTAAGTGATGCAGGAAAATTGTAACTGTCTGATAATCGGAATGGTAGAGAAATGTACTTCATACGCCTCTCAACTTAAAAACAGAATATCTTAGTAAAAATCAATATTTTAACATTTGTAATTTGTGTGTTTATATTTTTTTTAGTATTTTTGCAACCTATTTCTGTGTTTCTCATAGTAGAGATGCAGGAGAGTTAAAATTTATAATATGGCTTTCATCAGAAGCAGAATGTTTATGAAACACAATTTGCTAAACACTAGCCTGTTCGCATCATGTATGTGTAAGGTTGAAAGACATAAAAGTATTGAAGATTAGTGGAAGTTAGTCTATTGGTTTTTCAATGCTGTGATACATTTCACAACCCCAATAACTCGGGAAGAGGCATCTTTTCAGGGGAAGCCGGAATATGTCTTGCGACCAGATCTGGTTGGACATTTAGCTACACTTTTTAACTCTTCCCTTGCGTTTACAATTCAAATTCAAAATCCTGTATGTGGTTTATAGTCAAGACTGATGTTTTTTCAGAGCAGCAATCCATAGATTTTCTGCGTGAAAAATACAATCATATCATCACCGACTTCTATTTTCCTTTAGGAAGAAAAACCTACAAGAACGAAAATGGAGAAGTGAAGGTACGCTTTGTGCCGGTCTTGCAGGGAATGTTCTTCATCAGAGTGCAGAATGAAAGGCGTTTGAAGAAGATTCTCTCCCCATATGGCTACTTTATGTACAAGGGTTTTGAAATGGAACCGCATACTTCCGAACTGGTAGAACGCACCTTCTTTACCAAGGCGCATATCCTATCTGCTGACAGCAAGCAGATGTCATTGGATGAAATAGTAAGACAGTCAAAAATCCCTGATGAGGATATGGAGACTTTTGTCTATTTCAATGACAGAATAGGCGATGATATCAATGGATTGAGTATCGTCGAAAAGCGTTACAGCGACCTGGTCAAGGAGAATGACACCATCCGCATCCTCTCCGGGCCTCTGGCTGGTCGGGTTGGCGTTATCAAGCAAATCAAGCATAAGGGTAAGAAAGATCGTCATCTTTTGGTGCGCTTTGGAAACAACTACTGTCTCAGTATCTCTAATATCCGCCAGTATGCCTTGCAGATAGAGCATGAGGCTCCTTCTGAATCCGTGGGTGCATGGCGGGCTATTGACCAGATGATCGGTTATCTGCAGATGAAGGAACCTTCGAAAAATGCGGGGGATCTATTACGCAAGCTCTTCATGAATTATCAGAAGAAATTGACTATATATCACAACCGTCAAACTTCTGATATCGCCTACAGTAAGATGATGGCAAACAGGAAGGATGTCCAGCAACAGGAGGTGCTTGAAAATTTAGATGAATCGATGTGGAAGAACTTCCGCATCCTGGCCAACTACCTCCCTTGTGATAATGCAACCCTCGAACAGGGATTGAAGGAACTGATTCCAGATGTCGTTCTCCGTCCGTTTCTCACGCCTGCTTCAGGTATTGCTATTCCTGAGGGACAAGGTTACCATGTATTACAGCATAATGGAATTACGGAATTCATCTTTCCATGCAACCTTCGGGAATTCTTCAGGGGCAAGGAATATGAGGCAGACAAATATGCACCGGTCTTTGATGAGGACTATGAGTATGATGCTCATTTCGCACTTTTGAAGACTGTAGAAGGCAAGGTAAAGGCTATCTGTTCATGGGGGGGCTTCTATGACAATTATGCTTCTCAAAGTAAAGATGAAAGGGCTCTGTTCCTTTCAGACCTGGAAGCAAAGAAATATTCCCGATTACTCTACCTGCTTACACAAAGCGACTATCGGTTTGAAAAGATCGATGGAATCGGGGGCTTTTCGCTAGAGACAGGTATTGAATACCCTGATGATATGGAGGAGTTGGGGAGAAGAGCTCATGAGTTTTTCACTCTTCATTCATCTCTCTTCACTTCCCTCACCGCAGCAGCCGTAGAAGTATGGCAGGGAGCGCGTCTTCTGATTTGGCGTAAGTATCTCCAGCGCTACGTCTTGCTTCATAAGGTGCCTGTCATCGACCAGCCTTCTGTCATCACTGTTGATTCCAAGCAGGAAGATGCATTTGCAAAGACTGACGGCAAATCGGATATGACAAAGATAGCCGCAGTTTTGAATGATGCGAAGGAAATCATAGAGAACCATCTGGCAAAGGAAGAAATTGCGTATGCTATATTACGGTTTCTTTCCACCTCATTGGTATTCTCTTCCCATTTTGCAGAAGATGAACTATATAATTATATCACAGACTCATTTCATCCGGACAACACGCTTTCTGAGTTGTTCCATGAAATTGTAGGGAAAATCACTCAGATGGATCGCAGCTGTTCAATAGTCAGCCATCTTCACAAAGGAATGGTAGAGTTGCAGGAACAAGATTCGTGGATATACTTCAAGTTCCCATCCTATCTCAAGCAGATTCAGGCGATAGATAAGATGGTAAAAAATAAAGAAGGAATTAAAAATTAATATTATGCAGAAACTTAAACTGGTAATTCTTAGAAAAATTGAATCCAAATTCAAAGATTCTAAGTATGTGGCAGATATTGTGAAAATCAATGATAAGACAGGTTGTGGCGGTCTTCATGGCTATACTGACATCAACGACCCCGCCCTTGATGAATATCGTGATTGGATCAATTTTCATATTCGGATGATGGAGAGCATGAACGCTAGTAAGATGACCCTGACTGTTGGTGAGAATGTTGAACTCTGAAAACAAATTACATATGTAAGCAACCCCTATTTTGGCGGTTTGATGACAGAGGCACTTTTAGTTAAACCTGTTTAAAAATCAGAAAAGTCCAATTTCTTAAAATACCCTGTATCCCCAGTAAACACTGGGGATGGAGTTGTATTGTCATAGGGGTTGGATGCTTACGTTGAAAAAACACCCCAAAAATTTGGTAGTTTCACGGAAAACCCTTATTTTTGCACCTAAAAAAGGAGATACAATTATGAATACAGCTACATATACATTAGATGTCCCTGCAACCGATATTTCTCTTTTCAAATCGTTGATTAAGAAATTCGGGTGGGTTGCCAAAAAGCAAAAAGCCCCTAAGGCTTGTAGATTAGACAAGGCATTAGAAGCAGCAAAGAATGAAAAACTCTTTGCTACTAATGATTTGGATGAATTAATGAAGAGTCTTGCTGAATGATGAAATATACAGTTAAGTATTCAACTTTGTTTAAAAAGTCATTTAAAAAATGTATGAAACGAGGTTGTTCTGAGGGTAAATTTCGTAAAGTCATTTCTATTTTGGCAGAAACTGGAACTTTACCACCAGAATATAAACCACATCCTTCAAAGTCAAACTATAAAGGATGTATGGAATGTCATATTACTTCCGATTGGCTTTTAGTTTGGAAACAAAATGATAAAGAATTGATTCTGATTTTAACCGATACAGGTACACATAGTGACATTTTTGGCTGGTAGCCCACTAATATGAGTTATCTGAGTAAAATGTTATAGCAAGTTATACCCAGGCGGTCCCATCCCGCACAACATGGCGAGGGCTTTGATGCCCCGCCAACCTTATAGCGTAGCGGTTCTGAGCACCGGAGGGCGGTTTTCCTCTTCTTCCCTGAGGGGAGAAGACCGAGATGAGAGGTGGAGCCTTCTTTAATGGGAAAAAGCGATGCCAATGAGTGCAATGAAAACTCGTTTTCAAATTGCCGAGTGCAGCTCGCTTTATCAATAAAGAAGGACGGGATGATTTTAGAAAAACAGCACCGAGTAGGGCGGTTACATCCCTAATCCCTATGGTAGGGATTTAGGGCTTGGGTATAGGGTAAGGTCCCCCCCTCTTCGCAAGAGGGGGACAGGGGAGTCGAAACAAAACTTACGTTATGAACATAGAAGAAAAAAGCAGATTTCATGCATCGCTTCAAGGCTTCATGTCCCTAATCCCATGTAATTATAACTCGAACAAAAAGGAGAATGTCAAGGCTGCCTAAGTGGCAGCTCTGGCAATACCAATTAATAACATGTTTTAAAAAAAATGTTGGATGTGCTAACTGTTGAAAATCAGTAGTTACGTTCTAACGGTGATTTACCACTGATCTCACGGATAATAAAAATCCCAACCTGTATTGCTACAAGCTGGGATGATTTTGAACACGAATAACTCGAATAGCACGAATATCCGGGAACTGTCTGGGCTTTCTAGAGATGGAAGTCGATTTCCTTCAGCCATTCCTTGACATCGAAGCA
>ERZ834769.2702-NODE-2702-length-12673-cov-3.191631_pt1 | contig 12673 bp, 11 predicted proteins | sample MGYA00519690_ERZ834769 | MGnify/ENA primary metagenome ERZ834769 (study PRJEB31850, sample SAMEA3708760) | human gut metagenome | biome: human gut; feature: human-associated habitat; material: faeces | place: China | collected 2014 ... | reverse complement strand
CTATCCGTTAAGATTTTCTCTTCATTCGCCAAGTTGTCCGCCGGCCGGCGGACGATCGTTCACTGGCCGGCGGTCGATCGTTCGCCAGCCAGCGGACAATCGTTCGCCAGCCAGCGGACAATCGTTCGCCAGCCAGCGGACAATCGACCGCCAGCCAGCGAACGACTTATGAATAGCATCTAAAGATACAACAAATAGGGAGGAAATTCCTAATAAATAGAAAGAAAAAACGTAATGCTTCAAATTATTTTCGTGAGAGCCTTGCAGATTCATATACAATGTATTACCTTTGCACACAATATGACCTCCCACGCTTCCCATAGAACAGCGCACCCGGGGAGGTCTTCGAGTTTTTACATGGTAGCTTCTGATAAAATTGATTATACAAAGAAGCCGTTGACCCTCGCCGAGCAAGTTGCACGGCTAAAACAACGAGGGCTTGTTTTCGATGATGAAAGCGAGGCAACCGCCTATCTTTTCAATATTAGTTACTATCGGCTTCGTGCTTACACTTATCCGTTCCAAGAAAACGATGAAGATACCGACCATAACTTCACCCGTACAGACATACACTTTAAGGACATCATTGCCCTTTATTGCTTTGACCGCAGACTGCGTTCGCTTATTTTCAATGCAATTGAGAAGATTGAAGTGGCAGTGCGCACAAAGATCGTACAGGTCTATGCCGAAAGCACAGGTGATAGCCATTGGTATGATGATGAAAGTTTGTATCGTTTCGACTATGATAATTTAATGGAACATATCGAAGCTGACGTAAACCGTAGCAACGAGGATTTTATCAAGCATTACAGTTCCAAATACAATGCCCCACCAATGCCACCAAGTTGGATGGCACTCGAAGTGGTGTCGTTTGCCACATTAAGCCGATTGTTCCAATCCTTAAGATTAGATACTCGCAAAGAGTACATTACTGATCAATTCGGCTTGAAAAAAGTAGCTATATTGGAGAATTGGCTACACGCAATATCCAATCTACGCAACTGTTGCGCCCACCACAGTCGCATTTGGAATCGTCGATTTATGGTCAGCATAACCTTGCCATACAACACTCCTTATCCGTTTATGGATAGAACGACTATCGAACAAATACGCACAAACAAATTGTTTGCCGTACTTTCTTGTATAGCCTATATCCTTGATATGATTAGTCCCGGTAACGACTTTAAAATTCATATCAAGGAACTGCTTAAATCCGATTGCAGTCTACTCGAACTTAAAGATATGGGATTTCCGAAGTATTGGCAATTCCTCCCGGTTTGGCAAGAAAAATAGCAAACTATGCATCCGGTCACGCAACCAAATAGTTTACCCCTTCCACGTTCTTCCGTATATCAAGAAATTGTAGTACTTTTGTAGACTATATATAATCAGGAATATGACAAGACGCTCAGAATACAGAGGCACAGATAGATCCAGGGCCCCTCGCGGACGTAAAGTTACAGTGAAAGAGGAGAATACGTTACTCACTTTCCTGTTCGGCCTTTTAAACGAACAAAGTAAAAGTTCCGTCAAGGCACTGCTCGCCCACGGACAGATTTCAGTCAATGGTACGGTAACCTCACAGTTCGACATGCCGCTCGCACCGGGCGACGAGGTGTTAATCAGCTACGAACGGGGGAAAGTCGAGTTCAACAATCCGCTGCTCACGATTGTTTGGGAAGATGACGACCTGATAGTCGTAAACAAGAAAGAAGGCTTGCTTTCGGTTTCCAGCGCGCGCGTGAAGGAACGGACCGCTTTCCACCTGCTTAGCGAATATGTCAAGAAGACGGACCCGCGCAACAAGATATTCGTGCTCCACCGCCTGGACCGCGATACTTCGGGACTGATGATGTTCGCCAAGAACCAGCAAGTGCAAAAAGCATTGCAATCGAACTGGAACTCCGCCATCACGGCACGCACATACGTGGCCGTAGTGGAAGGACGACCGGAGAAAGATTCCGACCTGATCATCTCCAACCTGACCGAAAACACCAAGATGCAGGTCTACGTGACAGTCGAAGGAGACGGGAAAGAGGCGATCACCCGCTACCGCCTGCTGCACAGCAACGGGGCTTATTCGCTGTTGGAACTCGATCTGGAGACAGGACGCAAGAACCAGATACGCGCACAGATGCAATCGATCGGCCACTCCATCGCTGGCGATTTCAAGTACGGGGCGGAGACAGATCCCACCGGACGGCTGATGCTTCACGCCCGACGGCTCGACTTCATTCATCCGGTAACGGGCGAAGAGATGCATTTCGAAACACGCATTCCTGATAAATTTTCCTCTTTAGCTAAATAAACAAAAATAAGAATAATATGAAGAAGCTCTTTAGTACCTTGATGTTGGTGCTCGTCGCACTGACCGTACAGGCACAGATTCTCCAGCCTGTGAAATGGAAGATACAACTGAATGATTCCGGTTCCGCAGAGAAAGAGATCGTGTTTACCGCTACTGCCGATAAAGGCTGGCATTTGTATGACCAGGACCTGCCGGAAGGCGGCCCAGTCTCCACTTCGTTCACATTCGAGACACTGAAAGGAGCCGAGCTGATCGGCAAACCGACACCGTCTGTCAAACCGACTACCGTGTATGACGAACTGTTTGCCATGAACCTGCGTTGGTATCCGGGAACTGTCTCGTTCACCCAGAAGATTAAAGTGACCGATCCGGCCAAGTTCAAAGCCGAGGGTGAAGTGGAATTTATGGCTTGTAACGACGAGACTTGCCTGCCGCCAGACCGCGTCGGTTTCTCGTTCGACAAAAAGAATATAAAGATGACGGCTGCCGCCGAAACGGTTGCCGAAACCCCGGAAGTCGACCAAAACGATGTGACAGCCGTGCAACCGGATACCGAAATAATAGAAGAACTGCCCAGTCCGGGAATCCCCGAACCTGACACCAACAAGGACAAAGCTGAAAATAAGCCGGTCCGCGTTTCCAACGAACTGACTGACAACACTGCCCTTTGGACTCCTGTTATCGACCAGTTGAAGGCTTTCGGCGACACGACGGTTTCCGCAACCGACACGTCCTGGTTGTTCATCTTCTTCGCCGGTTTCTTAGGCGGATTGATCGCCCTGCTGACACCTTGCGTATGGCCGATGATCCCGATGACGGTCAGCTTCTTCCTCAAACGGACGAAGGACCGCAAGAAGGCGATCCGCGATGCGGTGACGTACGGACTTTCGATCATTGTGATTTATCTGGTGATGGGATTGCTGATCACGGGTATATTCGGGGCAAGCGCGCTGAACGACTTGTCGACGAATGCGATCTTCAATATCATATTCTTCCTGCTGTTAGTTGTCTTTGCCATCTCTTTCTTCGGGGCGTTCGAAATGGTATTGCCTTCGTCCTGGACGAATAAGCTGGACACGAAGGCGGATTCGACAACAGGGATTATCAGTATTTTCTTCATGTCGTTTACGCTGGTGCTGGTGTCTTTCTCTTGCACGGGTCCGATTATCGGGACTTTGCTGGTGCAGGCTGCTTCGATGGGGACGGCGGTTGGACCGGCTATCGGTATGTTTGGTTTTGCTTTGGCGCTGTCTATTCCGTTCAGCCTTTTCGCTATCTTCCCGAATATGTTGCAAAGTATGCCGAAGTCCGGCGGCTGGCTCAACTCTGTCAAGGTGGTGTTAGGTTTCCTTGAATTGGCTTTAGCGCTGAAGTTCCTCTCTGTCGCCGACTTAGCTTACGGATGGCGGTTGCTGGATCGCGAGGTGTTTATCGTGCTTTGGATCGTGATCTTTATCATGCTGGGAGTTTACCTGTTAGGCAAAATCAAGTTCAGCCACGACAGCGACCTGCCGTATGTATCCGTGCCGCGCCTGTTCATGGCGATCATTTCTTTCTCTTTTGCCGTTTACATGGTTCCGGGGCTTTGGGGAGCTCCATTGAAAGCGATCAGTGCTTTCGCGCCTCCTCTGTATACTCAGGATTTCAACCTGTACAATAGTGAAGTGCACGCTGCTTTTGACGATTACGAAACCGGTATGGCTTATGCCAAGAAGGTGAACAAGCCGGTCATGATCGACTTCTCCGGCTTCGGTTGTGTAAACTGCCGTAAGATGGAAGCATCTGTTTGGACCGACCCGAAAGTAAAACAGATATTGGAAAACGATTATGTCCTGATCACCCTGATGGTCGACGACAAGACGAAGCTGCCGCAGCCGATCACAATCGAAGAGCACGGCAAGACTCGTAAGTTGAAAACAATCGGCGACAAATGGAGTTATTTGCAGCGCAGCAAATTCGGTGCAAACGCCCAACCGTTCTACATCTTGCTGAACGACGAGGGCGAACCGCTCGGCCCTTCGTATGCATTCAACGAAAGTGTTCCCGACTATATCAAATTCCTGGAAAACGGGTTGAAAGTCTTCAAGCAACAAGAAAAAAACAAATAATATCTCATAGGCTGTGTGTTAAAGAGATAGAGAAATCAATCTCTTTAACACACAGCCTTCCTCCCCAATCATAACAACTAAAAAATGGCAACTAAACAAGAAAAGATGGAAGCCTTCGGACAATTGCTCGACATTCTGGACGAGCTTCGTGTTAAATGTCCGTGGGACCGTAAACAAACAAACGAAAGCCTTCGCACGAATACGATCGAAGAAACTTACGAATTGTGCGATGCCATCATGAAAGATGACAACAATAACATTAAAAAAGAATTGGGCGACCTGCTCCTGCACATTGTCTTCTATGCCAAGATCGGTGAAGAAAAGGCGGCGTTCGACATCAAAGATGTATGCGACAGCCTTTGCCAAAAACTGATCTATCGCCATCCGCACGTTTTCGGAAGTGCACAGGCCGATACAGCCGGCAAAGTGGAACAGAGCTGGGAACAACTCAAACTAAAGGAAAAAGGCGGCAACAAGACAGTTCTCGAAGGCGTCCCCGCTTCACTCCCTTCCGTGGTCAAAGCTCATCGCATCCAGGACAAAGCCCGCAACGTTGGCTTCGACTGGGAACAGCGCGACCAAGTCTGGGATAAGGTGCACGAAGAGTTTACCGAACTGAAAACCGAAATCGACAAGATGGATGCAGACAAGATGGAAGCCGAGTTCGGAGACCTGTTCTTCAGCCTGATCAACGCTGCCCGCCTCTATAAGATCAATCCGGATAATGCTTTGGAACGCACGAACCAGAAATTCACCCGCCGTTTCAACTATTTAGAAGAGCATACCATCAAAGAAGGCAAGTCATTAAAAGAAATGTCTTTGGAAGAAATGGATCGGATCTGGGACGAAGCCAAATCGAAAGGTTTATAAAAAACAAAAGGGGAACCGACATCACGTCGCCACCCCTCCCTTAACTTAAACGCCAAAACTAAATCTAAACAAAAAACACAAATAATGATAATATTTTATTTCTTTTTATTCTCTTCTTTTCTATCATCTCCTCCTCTCATAAACTCCCGCGCGAACTTTCCTTCCGCACGTTTGTATTTGTAAAGTTTCTTTGGAGACAATATCTTTTTAAACTTTTCATAATACTCCTTTTCCAACTGTGCCTGCTTCATGTTCACGCTCACACACTCATCGATTACCTTTAGGTAGTCAGCATCGGTTGCACTTTCATTGCGCTTTAAATCTTTGGATAGTTTACGACATTCACGACCGGCCTCAAACATCTTTTCTTGCAGTTCGTTACAAAGAGGTATAAATGATGCAGCCTCTTCCGGGGTCAACCCCATTTCTGCCGTAATGAAAGCATTCTTTTTAGCAAGGAACGCTTCTCTATCAAAATTTCGATGCTGTTTCCCACTTTGAGCGTGAGCACTGAATGAGAACACAACTAAACACGCCACAAATGTAATAAAAAATATTTTATTCATACAAGTATTCTTTCAAAAATATTTCGTCAAACTTTATTTTTTTTCAATTTATTCGGTTTCCCCTATTTCTTCTGCCAATATATAACCGGCATACTGATCTTCCAGGTACTCCAGGTATTCTTCGTCCTCGGCCGCTTGCAGAGCGGAAACCGTGTTAGGAGACACTTCTGTTTTCACGAGTAATGAATCCGTTTTTGCCGTTTTATCTTCCGGCCCGACCAAAACTTTAAAAAACAACCCCAGTCCGGCAAAAACGGCTGCCATATATAACCAGGGACGAACACGATCCATCAAGGAAACTTTTTTTGCTTCCTTCTCAGGCTCTCTATCGGGAAGCTGACTCATAATGTTTGCCGTCAATCCTTCCATATACCCTTCGGGCACAGTAAAAGGATTTTTCCCTTTAAGACGGTCCAGATTGTTTTGTTCTGTTTTCATATCATCTCTCTTTTATGCTCTTTTGACAAATGGTAACACGAAAGGTTTAAATGTCTTTTGTTAAAAACTCCTCCACTTTCTTCACCGCATGGTGATAGGAGGCTTTTAAAGCGCCTACGGAAGTCCCGAAAATCTCAGACATATCTTCATATTTCATATCGTCAAAATATTTCATATTAAAAACGGCACGTTGTTTCTCCGGCAATGTTAGGATCGCTTCCTGCAACTTCATCTGGGCAGCATCTCCGTCGAAATACTCGTCTCCTTTCAGGCGCTCCAGCAAAAACACGTCCGTATCGTCAATCGAGACATTGTTCTGCGCACGCTGGCGGTTCAGAAAGGTTATACATTCGTTAATCGCGATCTTATACAACCAGGTCGACAACTTCGCTTCTCCCCGGAAATAGTCGATGTTCGTCCAGGCTTTCAGGAATGTATTCTGCAATAAGTCGTTGGCATCATCATGGTCCAACACCATCTTTCGTATCTGCCAATACAACTTCTCCCCGTAGAAATTGACAACCTGCGCGAAGGCATCACGTTGATGCGCCGGATCACGTAATTGTTTTATTATCTCTTCCTCTATATATTGTTGCATTCCTACTCACTAATTTGGGGTAAATATAAGAAAATAATCATTACTCTCTTCCTTTTCCTGTCTATTCAGACGAAAAAATATCCACAAAGGTTTAATCCGGTCTTTGAAAATAATTGGTCCGTCTGAAGAATAATCAACACTTCAACTCTCAATTTTCCAAGACATTTGTTTATCTTTATTGCTCAATTAATATTAAAAGAATCAACATGAAGAACAACAACTCGACGATCGAAAAATTGATTACCATTCTTGATAAAAACAGATAGGAGATTTTATCAAAAAGGAATGTTCCAATGACAGACAGTTCCGGGACCGTTTCCTTGCATTAGGAACAGGCACCTTATTTACCCCAACCCCATCCTCTTATTCAAATCGTATCAATGAACTCATAACAGCTTACCAAGGGCGGTATGGATATATAGAATACCACAGCACCTTTGGCTTCAACAGTGCCGTTTCAAGAATCTTGGAGGAAGCAGACGAGGCTATGGAGAATAAGAAATGGGACGTAGTTTTTGCCTTATTAAGCGGGTTTGCCGATTCAGCCGAAGAAATACTGAACTGCGGTGATGACAGCAATGGAAATCTCGGTTCCATCATTAGCGACTGCTTTGAAAAATGGGACATCCTTACTCAGCAAAAACTGCCGCATGAAATAGAAAGCAAAATATTCAATTTCGTCCTTACTCGCTTCAAAAACAAAGATCTCGATGGATGGGACTGGAAATGGGACTGGAAATGGGACTGGATGGGAATAGCCATCAAGCTCGCCAACACTCAGGAAAGACAAAATTCAGTGTTCGCAGCACTCGATGAGATCAAGCCAACAGGCGACAACTGGAATTCAAAGTATGCATATAACAAAGCCCGTTCTTATCGCGTCAAACTAATGGCACGTTGCGGAACCCCGGAAGAGCAACGTAAATTCATGTATGACAATGTAGACAACAGCGATTTCCGAAAACAACTTCTTCAGATGGCATGGGACGAAGGCGACCTTGACGAAGTACTCAAGCTTGCACAGCAAGGAATAATCGCTGATGCCCGATATGCCGGCCTTGTCAATGACTGGAAGACATGGGAAATGGACGTATATCGCAAAAAAAATGATGTGGATAATATCCTTCGCCTTGCACGTTATTTCTTTTTTAACGGAAATCTCTGGAGAAATAAAGATTACTCTTATACAAACATGTATTCTCTGATCAATCCAATGTGTCAAAAGAGGACTGGACAAAATGGCGTGACTCTTTGATCGAAGAAGCCATCGACAAACAAAACAGGAATATCCTGACATACATATTCACCCAAGAGGAGATGTGGGACAGATATATAAATTATATAAAGAAGAACCCCGACCAATATCTTCTGGAAGACACTCCAAAGGCTGTGCGTAACCTCTATCAAGATGAATTTATTAAGCTGTACGGAAATTGCGCACGTCAGCATTTTCAAAACGCATCCAATCGCGACGCTTATCAGGACGGAGCCAATATGCTCCGTAAGCTCATTGAATATGGAGGAAAAAAAGAAGCAGATGTTATCATTGAAGAGCAGAAGGCTCGCCGCCCCCGTCGCCCCGCACTTATCGAAGAACTCTCAAAAATCAAATAAACCGAAAACAAAAAAACGGCTTAACACACATTGATGTTAAGCCGTTTTTGAAGTGCCCAGAACAGGACTCGAACCTGCATGCCTCTCGACACACGCACCTGAAACGTGCGCGTCTACCAATTCCGCCACCTGGGCAATTCAGCACTTTTCAGTGAAGCAATCTCTCTCGATTGCGGTTGCAAAGGTAGCAACATTTTTGAAACTGCCAAACAGTAATCATACTTTTTTATGCAACAAATGCAGATTTGAAATAACTTATTGAAGATAAGCCATAGAGTATGATTTTGAAATAAGGTAGTTTATGCTTTGGCGAGATGGTGAGTGAAATCCAAGCTCTACGGGAGCGTTGTACATTCCTGTTCCACTTCCTTCTTATTCTGTTTTATCTTTTGTTTCTTGTGCCACCGCTCCCTGCGAAAGGAGCGGTTACACCTTATTACTTGAAGGGGCATCCTCCGTGCTTACGCCATGTTGCACGGTGGTGGCTGTCATTCAGAATACCTCAGTTGTTGGTTATCACTACGTTGCTTTTATCTTCGTTCAGGCTGATGGTGAACGAGATATTGTGATCCTCTCTTTTTTTCTCGGCATACTGTTCTATCTTGTCGGCTCCGAGTGAATATGCAGGATTGTTGTCACTTCCAGACAACTTATTGTAAGCTTCACTTCCGTCTGCATACAATACTTTCACCGTCTCTATCTTCTTAGATCCGATTTTGTAACTCTCCTTCGTCAGTTCCACACCCTCTTTCAGTTTTTGCGTGACAACCAAGGTAAAGGTGGAAGGGAACGCATCGAATTTCACCGTCTTGCTCCATTCCTTCGTAATGGGTTCCGTTACCTTTTCGCCCTTCGGGGAAGTGTATTCAGCGGAGATGTCGAACAATGCCAACTGGTCTTCGGTGTATGACAAATCGAGTGTATAGGAGGCGGAAGCTACAACTTTATCGCTGATAATGTCATCGCCATTATCGTCATCGTCATTCGAACAGCCAGTCGCGATGGCAACGGCAGCGATTGCCAAGAATCCATAAATTAGATTCTGTAGTTTGTCCTTTGTAACATTCATGATCTTCATAATTAACTTGTTTTTATATTTGAATTATAACATGGACCAAATGTAATGTAAGTGCTATAAAAAAGAGTGGATTTTAAGTGAGTAGGTGTCCCAAAAAATTATATTAGGTGTCCCCAAAAAACACACTTTATATTTAATATTCTAATTATCAGGTATTTATCAATGAGAGAATAATTCCGTCTTTATATAATTGGACGGATTCATGCCGTATTTCTCTTGGAATTGTCTGTAAAAGGAAGTTTTTGACATTTGTGCTTCCTTGGCAACAGCTTCCATGCTCCACTGCGGATGCTTGCGCATCAGGCCGATGGCATAGTCCATCCGACAGTCCCGCAGGTATTGTGAGAAACCACATCCGGCAAATGTCTTGAACAATGCGGCAAACTTGTAATCCGGAATGTGAATCTCTTTTATCAGTTCACTCTTGTTGAAGCCGGGACGCAGGTAGAGCTTGCGGCTGATAATCTCATGGCTGATGCGGTCGTATAGCACACGGTCTTTTTCCGTCAGCTTGATGACCGGAACCTCTGTTCCTTCATCTTCTTCGTCCGGCAGGTTTTGCTCTTTTTCGGATAACTCCGACATCTCGCTGTCAGGTTCCTCCTGCGTATTGTAGAACTGCTGCAACTCATCTCGCAAACGTATGTTCTCTGCCTGCCGGATGAAAAACTCGCTCTTATAGGTCATCAGTTCATCGATGGTGCCTTTCATGGCCTCGTTCTTTCGCAGTATAATCTGCTTGTCATGCAGGATGCAGATAATGAATCCTATCGCCACGGCCAGCAATATGGCGGTGGAAGGAAAGACTATGGTACGTATGCGTATCGCGCTCTCGTCTTCTTTCAACTGTGCCGCCTGCTCGTTGGTCTTGTATATCTCGGCCAGTTCGAGTGCAGCACTCTGCTGTTCCCGTGCTTTCAGACTATCGCGAAGTACGGAGAGCCGCTCGAAATAGACGGAGGAATTCTTATGGTTGCCCACGTCACGGTAGGCATAGCCAAGGAATTTCAGTATGGAAGCCATGTAGTAGTTAACCGTGTCTTTCTGCCCGATAAGGAAACGCTCGCGCGGCAGGTTGATACGGAATATCTCGTCATACTGTTTAGTGTCGAACAGATAAGGCATTACGAGGTAGTTGTTTCGGCCAAGCTCTTTGTCGAGTTCCCTGAATTTTCGGTAACACTCCGCTGCTTCCGTTTCGTATCCTGTGCGTGAGAGAGTTACGGTGCGCATAGCGAGGAGATCTTTCAGCTCGCTTTCTGCCAGTCCGTCTATGGCGGGTTCATCTCCAGTGGACTCGGAAACGATATCTTCCCACCCGTCCAATATGCGAAGCACGTTATCATAACGCCCGTCACGCTGGTAGAACAAGGCAAGCGTCTTATATTCATAGCGCAGGTTGTCGTATTTCAGGCGGTAGTCCGTATCGTCCATCATCGCCGCCCCCTGTTCCATATATTCGTAGCCCCGTTCCTTGTCGCCCTGATGGAACAGACTCTTGCCCATATTGAACAGGGCAATGCTTTCCATAGACTTGTCTTTCAGTTTTTTGGCCAAAGCCATGAGCCGATTGATGCAACTCATCTTGTTCACCTCGTCGTGCAGACCGTCGTAGCAGGAAATCTGGCGGTGCAACAATTCCATGCAGAGGGTGTCATTGCCTTTCACGTGGGAACTTTCCAGAGCGCCTTTATAGTGTTTCAATGCCTCACGATTGCGTCCTGTGTTGTAGTTCAGGTCGCCCTCGATGTAATCAAGTTCCCATGCCGGGCAGGTCTTGCGGCGGCGCATCTCCGTCATTATCCGATCCGACTTGCTCCGGTCAGTATAGAGATACTTGTAGATATGGTCTTCGTTCAGGATGCTGTCGGGCAGGGACACGCTTGCCGGTTCGTTTCCTGCAAAAGTAAAACCGGAGAAAATCAGTGTCGCTAACAAAGGGATTATAAGGTCTTTCAGTTTCATCTGTTTCATATATACACAGCCGTCAATACATTCTTTATGCAAATCTAAGTGAAACTATTTTTATAAGACGAATGAATTATACAAAAATATGTTTTTCTGTTAATATTTTCCGTTTGCATTACAAATACAGTAGAATATTTTTCATCAAACTCTTCCAATATGCAACTAAACTATTATAGTATATTTTCTAATAGGCCTTTGCTATACTCCTTTTGTGAAGAGGAGATTGTACCGGATGCCCATTAACTGAGCAATGCGGAAATAAACGGCAACAGGGGAACTACAGAACGATACAAATAAATCAAAAACTGGAGGAGTACAAGCAACAAATACGCCGGAAACTACTGACGGATGAAGAAAAAAGGCTAATGAAAAATCGGGCACATGATATTGAAACATGTTTTGGAGACATAAAACAAAATATGTTGTTCCGCAGAGTGCATTTGAGGGGACTACAAAAAGTAGAAACAGAATGTATTATCATCTCAATAGCCCATAATTTAAGAAAAATGAATCGTGCTAATGCAAAGGAGATTGCATGAAGAGCTTAGGGGGAGAAAACAAGGCTGTTGATACAATAAAGAATATTGCAAATAAAAAAACGGCCACCTCCCTTTCAGGAAGCAGCCGTTTCCGATTTTATGCTTTATGGGAAGAATTACATCATACCGCCCATGCCGCCCATACCAGGGTTCATGGCAGGAGCCGCCGGAGCTTCTTCTTTCTTTTCAGCGATCACACATTCAGTAGTCAGGAACATACCAGCGATAGAAGCGGCATTTTCCAAAGCTACACGTGTTACCTTAGCAGGGTCGATTACACCGGCAGCACACAAGTTTTCATACTTGTCTGTACGGGCATTGTAACCGAAGTCGCCTTTACCTTCTTTTACTTTCTGAACGACTACTGCACCTTCTTTGCCGGCGTTGGCAACGATCTGACGCAACGGTTCTTCGATAGCGCGTTTAACGATTTCGATACCGGTTGTTTCGTCTTCGTTTTCACCCTTCATGCCTTCCAATGCATCGATAGCACGGATGTAAGCTACACCACCGCCAGGAACCGTACCTTCTTCAATAGCGGCACGAGTTGCATGCAGAGCATCGTCAACACGGTCTTTCTTTTCTT
>ERZ834769.2701-NODE-2701-length-12678-cov-4.017745_pt1 | contig 12678 bp, 8 predicted proteins | sample MGYA00519690_ERZ834769 | MGnify/ENA primary metagenome ERZ834769 (study PRJEB31850, sample SAMEA3708760) | human gut metagenome | biome: human gut; feature: human-associated habitat; material: faeces | place: China | collected 2014 ... | reverse complement strand
GGGCATGGCTCCGATGCGCAGCCACCTGATGCACCTGTTCAAGACCGAAAAGACCAAGCGCCCCGTGTCGTTCTGGTACGGTGCCCGTGCGCTGAAGGAGGCTCCCTATGTGGACGAGTTCCATGCCATCGAAAAGGAGTTCCCCAATTTCAAGTTCAACCTGGCGCTCGACCGTCCCGATCCCGAGGCGGATGCCGCGGGCGTGAAATACACCCCGGGCTTCGTGCATAACGTGCTCTATGAGAATTACCTCAAGAACCACCAGGCGCCCGAGGACTGCATCTACCTCATGTGCGGCCCCCCGATGATGATCGCGTCGGTGGTCAAGATGCTGGACGACCTCGGAGTGCCGTCGGAGAATATCCTCTACGACAACTTCGGCTCGTAGCGGTGCGGTGATCCGCTGAACGCCGCAGGCGCATAAACGGGAAGGGGCGAAGATTCGAAGTGTTTCGAAGGCTTCGCTCCTTTCCGTTTTTCGTTGCCTCAGGGCGGGGGGGGGAGTGCGGAGCTGCCGGGATTTTTTGTGCTGTATATCGGCCCGTCCGGGAAAGTACAGTATCGGGATAAATTATTATATTTGTATTAATAACCGATTCGACAAACTCTAAAAACCTTAATTCTATCGAAATGAACATTCCTTTGATTTTCTGGATCGTCCCTGCCGCTGCTGTCATTGCTCTGGCCGTAGCCTGGGCATTTTACCGCAGCATGAAGCGCGAGGACGAAGGTACCCCGCGCATGCGCGAGATCGCCGAGCACGTGCGCAAGGGCGCCATGGCCTACCTGCGCCAGCAGTACAAGGTCGTGCTGATCGTATTCATCATCCTGGCGCTGTTCTTCGCCTACCTGGCCTACGGCGCCGGGGTGCAGAACCCCTGGGTGCCCTTCGCCTTCCTGACGGGCGGTTTCTTCTCGGGGCTTGCCGGTTATTTCGGCATGAAGACCGCAACCTATGCTTCGGCGCGTACGGCCAACGCCGCACGCCAGTCGCTCGACCGCGGCCTGAAGGTCGCCTTCCGCAGCGGCGCCGTGATGGGGCTCGTGGTCGTGGGGCTCGGGCTGCTGGACATCTCGTTCTGGTATGTTATCCTCGAACGCTTCGTGGAGGTGTCGGGGCCGCAGAAACTCGTGGTCATCACCACGACGATGCTGACCTTCGGCATGGGCGCCTCGACGCAGGCGCTCTTCGCCCGCGTCGGCGGCGGTATCTATACCAAGGCGGCCGACGTGGGTGCCGACCTGGTGGGTAAGGTCGAGGCGGGGATTCCGGAGGACGACCCGCGCAACCCCGCGACCATCGCCGACAACGTGGGCGACAACGTGGGCGACGTGGCCGGCATGGGCGCCGACCTTTACGAGAGCTACTGCGGTTCGATCCTCGCCACGGCGGCGCTGGGCGCCGCGGCCTTCTCCTCGGCCGGTTCCGAGGCGTTGCAGATCAAGGCCGTGATGGCCCCGATGCTGATCGCCGCGGTGGGCATCCTGCTCTCGATCCTCGGCATCTTCCTCGTGCGCACGAAGGAGGGGGCCACGATGCGCGAACTGCTCCGTTCGCTGGGCGTGGGCGTCAATTTCAGCTCGCTGCTGATCGCCGCCGCCACGTTCGGCATCCTCTGCCTGCTGGGCGTCGAGAACTGGGTCGGACTCTCGTTCTCGGTCATCACGGGCCTCGTGGCGGGCATTGTCATCGGGCAGGCCACGGAATACTTTACCTCCCATTCTTATAAACCGACGCAGAAGATCGCCGGGAGCGCCCAGACAGGCCCAGCGACGGTCATCATCGCCGGCATCGGCTCGGGAATGATCTCCACGGCCATCCCCGTCGTGACGATCGGCGTGGCGATCATCCTTGCCTACCTCTGCGCCATCGGCTTCGACATCGAGAATATGATGGCTCCGCAGAACATGTCGATGGGTCTCTACGGCATCGGCATCGCGGCCGTGGGCATGCTCTCGACGCTGGGCATCACGCTGGCCACGGACGCCTACGGGCCTATCGCCGACAATGCGGGCGGCAATGCCGAGATGAGCGGCCTCGGCCCCGAGGTCCGCAAACGCACCGACGCGCTCGACGCGCTGGGCAACACCACGGCCGCCACGGGCAAGGGCTTCGCCATCGGATCGGCGGCCCTGACGGCCCTCGCGCTGCTGGCCTCCTATATCGAGGAGATCCGCATCGGTCTGATCCACAACGGGGTGACGATGCTCGAAATGTCCGACGGGACGATGCGCTTCGTGCAGGACGCCTCGATTCTCGATTTCATGGAATATTACCGCGTGTCGCTGATGAACCCCACGGTGCTGATCGGCGTCTTCATCGGCGCGATGATGTCGTTCCTCTTCTGCGGGCTGACGATGAACGCCGTGGGCCGCGCCGCGCAGAGCATGGTCGAGGAGGTGCGCCGCCAGTTCCGCGAGATCAAGGGCATCCTCACGGGCGAGGGAACGCCCGACTACGCGCGCTGCGTCGCCATTTCGACCCGCGGTGCGCAGCGTGAGATGCTGTTTCCGAGCCTGCTGGCCATCGCCGCTCCGGTCGTTGTCGGACTGGTATTCGGGGTGGCGGGCGTAATGGGCCTTCTGGTCGGCGGATTGAGTTCCGGTTTCGTGCTGGCGGTCTTCATGGCCAATGCCGGGGGCGCCTGGGACAACGCCAAGAAGATGGTCGAGGAGGGGCATTTCGGCGGCAAGGGTTCCGACTGCCACCGGGCCACGGTCGTGGGCGATACGGTCGGCGATCCCTTCAAGGATACGTCGGGTCCGTCGCTCAACATTCTCATCAAACTGATGTCGATGGTCGCGATCGTGATGGCGGGGCTTACGGTCGCCTTCCATTTATTCTGATTTTATAGGGCATCTTCGCACTTGCGCTCGCAGGGCACGAATGGGACGTATTTCGATACTACCCATCCGTGCCCCGCTTCGTTTAAGCACAAATCTGCGTCTCCAAAATCGAATAAAGTCTTTTGTCCTTTTATTTTTTCGACGTTCCGCTTTCGAGGATCGAGACGATGGAGTAGAGCGTGAAACAGATGGCGCCGAATCCCGACAGCACACGCGCCGGGACGAAGAATTTGGCCTGGAATGCGGCCTCCTCGTAGAGAAACGCCGCGAGGAACAGGCATGCCAGCGCCGTCAGCACGGGGATGATCGGAATGCGGTTGGCCAGCGGGAAGTCGGCGTGCCAGATTTTCGCCAGCAGAATCACCTTGCTCGAAATGCTCCAGCAGATCAGCGCCAGACCGATCAGCACGAATCCCACGAAGTTGATCGGATGGTCCCAATAGGCGAAAATCAGGATCAGCCCCAGCACGAATGCCAGCGAACCCATCGTCAGCACGAGTCCCGTCCATTTGCCTTTTTCGGCCATCGTGTAGCTGCCGCGGGCCTGGCGGGCGATGCTGGCGACCAGCGCGATGAGCGACGTGCAGACGCAGGCGATTCCGAACATCACGCTCCCGGCGACGATGTGTGCCGGAAGCGTTCCGCGCACATAGAGCAGGATGCACCAGACCCAGGCGATGGCGGCGATTGCCGAGACGATGAAGATCAGCAGCGACGACTCGGCGCGGGTGAATCCGGCCGGGTTGACCGAGAAGGAGTCGTCGGCGGAGTTTTTGGGAATCAGGCTGAAGCGTGTCGACGAGGTCGCCGCCGTGGCCACGCAGGCCGTGATCAGCCCCAGTCCGCAGACGACGTGTCCGGTGACCAGCGCGCCGGGCCAGTGCGAGGCGATGATGAATGCGCCGCTGATGAGCGTCAGCATGGCGAACGTGTAGCCGATCGCCGGGAAGAGGTACTTCGCCGCCGCCGTGTAGGTCCCGATGATCTGGCGGATGATCGTTGCGGCGGTGCAGTAGAGCGCGATGCAGATGGACCCGAGGTAGAAGACGACGGGACCTGCCGTCAGGCGCGCCGCGTCGGTTCCGGCCGCGAAAATATAGGCTCCGTAAGCGAAGCAGAAGGCGGCCATTGCGAGCGGAATGGTGCGGAAAAGGATGCTTATACCGTGATTCATAGGCTTGATTGTTTTCCGAACACCCTGCAAATCCCGCACCAACAAAATTTTTCGTATCTTTGGGGGCGTAACGATCCTTTTACCAGTCGGAAGGTTTTACGGAGTTGCGCGCGATTTTGTGTTGCGCCCCATTCGACTTTTTAGTATCTTTGTCCCTATGAAAAACATCGTTTTTGACCTTGGCGGAGTTCTTTTCGCCCGTGATAAAAGCAAGTGCACCCCCGAACTGCTCGAATTTTTCAGTTTTCTCCGCGCCCCGCGCATGCCGCTCTTCTGGGAGGAGTACGACCGCGGCACGTCGACGCTCGAAGAGGTGACCGCCACCATCAGCGGGATGACCGGCCGCCCCGTGGAGACCTGTGCCGCCGTCCTTCGGCTGGCCGTCGACCTGCAGGAACCCGTGAAGCCGACCGAACGGCTCGTCGGCGACCTGAAAGCGGCGGGCTACCGGCTCTACGTGCTTTCGAACATGTCGCGCGAGTTCATCGACTTCCTGCGCCGCTTCCCCGTCTACGGGCTTTTCGACGGCGAGGTGGTCTCCTGCGAGGAGCACACCGTGAAACCCGAGCCGCGCATCTACGAGATTCTGCTCGAACGCTATGGCCTGACCCCCTCCGAGACGCTTTTCATCGACGACCGGGAGATGAACATCGAGGCGGCCGCCGCTCTGGGCATTCACGGCTTCGTCTTTGATCACCGCGATCCCGACGCGGCGTGCGACGCCCTGCGCCGGCGGTTGTTGCAATCGGACTGCATATAAACAAAAGGAAGAGACCGGCGCAAACCGGTCTCTTCCTTTTTGAGCCTCTTCCGGGAGATCAGTTGAAGGTGTAGCGGATGCTGAACATCGCCGACCAGGTCGAAATCGTGCCGGCGTACTTCGACCATGTGGGTTTGTTGAACGTGTAGGCGCCGTTCTCGTATTTCAGGATGTTGGTCGTGCTGATCCGTTTTACGTTGCCCCAGTCGCGGTTGAGCATGTTGGCGATGTTGTTGACATCGAGTCCCAGCGAAATCGTGTTGCGCCGGCCTTTGACGTTGACGTAGAAGTCCTGCGAGAAGCGGAAGTTCAGCATGTGCTGCCAGGGCATCACGGCGCCGCCGCGCTTCGAGTATTCGCCGGTGTGCTTCGAGAGATAGTCGTCGTTCCGGATGAATTTCCAGTACTCCTCCCTGTTCTCGTCCGACGTGAACGGCATGCCGTCGAGTTCCTCGCGGGTCGGAATGTAGATCAGGTTCACCGCGCCGCGGTCGTTCGTCACGGGGTTCTGGTACTTGCCGCTCTGCACGTACATCGTGTAGGAGTAGCGCGAATAGGAGTACGAACCGATATATCCCTGGCGGAACGCCTCGTAGTAAAGCCCGAAGTTCGACGCGCCGCTCCTGTGCGCGAGGCGGTAGCCGACGTTGAGCAGGATGCGGTGGGGCGACACGTAGGATGCGTAACCCAGTTCGGGCACGTTCGAACCGTTCTTGTTGAACGTGTTGGTGCTGAATGCCGAGGTCACCTGATCGCCGATGCCGTCGATCACGTTCTTGGCGCTCGAATAGGTGTAGGCCGCCGTCAGCGAGAGACCGAAGCCCCAGGTTTTCGACACCTGCGCCGAGACCGAGGCGTAGTAGCCGTCCACGTCGTCGGTGTTGTTGATCAGGTAGGGATTGACGGTCTCGCCGTCCTTATTCCTGATATTGCCGCTTTCCCAATAGGTGCGCGCCTCGGGTTCGCCCGGGAGCCGGATGCCGCCCTCTTTCTCGACCATGCCGAGTTTGGTGACGGTCACCGAGTTGAAGTCCTTGTTGTAGATCCCCTCGATATTGAGGTTGACGTCGCCCGGAAGTTTCAGGTCCAGCGCCAGCGAGCTTTTCCACGTCGAAGGCATTTTGAGGTTCTTGTCCAGAATGGTCGGCTGCGTGTTGGCCGCCAGGTCATGTCCCTTGTAGGTTCCCTTGTACACGTCTTCCAGCATGTCTTTGACATTGGTGTGGAATTTGGGCATGTTGTCGCCCTTTTCGTTTCTGTAAAGCGTGAGTCCGTTCTGGATGGTGTTGCTGTTTCCGGCCACCGATACGAGCCATACGAACGGCAGGCGGCCGTTGAACACGCCCGTACCTCCGCGGAGGATATACTTGCGCTCGCCGGTCATGTCCCAGTTGAAGCCCACGCGGGGAGCCACCGACAGACGCGCCTTGGGCATATCCGAGGTCTTGTAGCCGCCGTGGTCGGCGAAGATCTCCGTAAAGTCCTTATTTTCGTTGCCCGAGATCGACGGATAGACCGGAACCTCGAAACGCACTCCGACCGTCGCCTTGAAACGATCGCTTACGTTGATCTCGTCCTGCAGGTAGACCGAGTACTGCATGTGGGAGAACTGGGGGAACGCCTGCGACAATGCGTCGTTGTTGCCGTGTGCGATGCGGAACGCCAGCGGGGCCTTGTCGTTCTTGAAGTCGTCCCAGCTTTCGTAGACGTAGTATCCCGCGCCGCCCTGCAAGTAGCCGTTCGTGGTCAGGTTGTGCTCGAACTGCAAACCGGCCACCAGCCGGTGCTTGCCCAGCGTGTAGCCGATCTCGTCGGTTAGGATGTGCGTCGACACTTCGCGCAGGTTGCCTTCGGTGAAGGGATCGAGTCCGAACGAGGCGTACAGGGCGCTCGCGCCGTTCTCGGCAGGCTCCAGAATGTCCACCGTCGGGAAGATGCCGCCGTCGTAGCTGCGCGGCTCGTACTGGTGCGAATAGGTGTAGCGCAGCGTGTTCGTCAGGCGGCTGTCCATGAAGCGGGAGTTGAGTTCGGCGGCCACCGACGTGAAGTTCTGCTCCTGATAGTAGCGCGAATTCCCGAAATACATGGCGTAGACCGAGGTGCGGCCGTAAACGTCCTTGTCGTACACTTTGCCGGCGTTGAGCGGCGAAATGGACGACGACGGGGCCGACGAATACTTGTTCTGCGTCCGGCTGAACCGCACGTTCAGCGCGTGGTTGCGGTTGATGTTCCAGTCCACGCGTGCCATGAGCTTGTAGCCGGGCGTCTTCACCGAATAGTTCTGGTAGGCGCCGGGGTTGTAGCCGTAGTTGTCGATCAGGAACCGGCTCATCTCGTCGAGTTTCGCGGTCGTCGGGCGGTTGTATTGCAGGGCTTTGCCGAAATCCTGGCTTTCGCTCGTGCGGGCCAGCCGGGAGTTGCCCGGCGTGGTGTTCCACTCGCGCTCGAAGTTGGCGAACACGAAGAGCTTGTTCCTGACGATCGGGGCGCCGACGCTGAATCCGAGCGTGTTGTTCCGCATCTCGCTCAGCGACAGTTTGCCGCCGTCGTACTTGTCGCCCTGGAGCTGGTCGCTCTTGGAGTAGAGGTAGGCCGAGACCTTCAGGTCGTTGGTTCCCGACTTGGTGACGGCGTTGATCGCTCCGCCCGTGAATCCGCTCTGGCGCACGTCGAAGGGGGTTATCGACACCGACACCTGCTCCAGCGCGTCGAGCGAAATGGGCGAACCGCCTGCGGGCAGGTTGCCGCCGATGCCGAACATGTTGTTGAACGCCGCGCCGTCGACCGTCACGTACGACTGGCGGTAGTTGCCGCCGCCGATGGCCAGTCCCGAGGTGGTCGACGAGGCCTGCGGCGTGAGGCGCATGATGTCGTTCATGCTGCGGTTGACCGTAGGCATCAGTTCGATCTGCTCGTTGGAGATGCTGGTGACCGCCCCTGCGCGGTTGACGTTCATCGAACTGTTCTTGCCGTCGGCCGTGATGACCACGGCTTCGAGCTGCTGGCTGTCCTTGAGGAAAGCGTCGCGCTTGAGGGTCTGGCCCAGCGACAGCATCAGTCCCGGGAATTCGACGCTCTGGCAGCCCACGAACGAGAAGGTCACCGTGTAGGGACCTCCCGTGCGCAGTCCTTGCAGGTTGTAGCCGCCGTTCTTGTCGCTCACGGCGCCGTACTGCGTGCCTGAAGGGGTGTGCACGGCGATGACCGTGGCGCCGGCGAGCGGCTGTCCGTCGGCGTCGGTCACCGTGCCGTTCATTCCCGAAGTCGTCACCTGCGCATCGGCTGCGCAAAATGCGAAGACCGAGAGCATGAGAAGGAAAAGTTTCTTCATAAACGTTGGTTTTTGTGAATAAGGGATTTTTTTGGGTTTCGTTGTAGATGGATCGTTTGTTTCCTTTTTCGCGGCGTTTCGGTTTCCGGATTCGGCCGTTTTGAGAAAACGGCGAGAGACATTCCTGTTGCAGGAACATCCCTCGTCAGTCGTATGTGTGTCCTGAAAGAGCTTTTCGCCAATGGCGGGTACTCATTTCCGGGGTGTCTGTGCAGACGATTTCGGCCATTCCTTCCATGGCGCAAATATATATCAAATATTTGTGAGCCGCAATAGAATAGCGCAAATTTTCAGTCGACGATATTTCAACATTCCGGCCTCCCGGTCCGGAAGCCTGCGGCACGTTCCTTGCGCGGGGCCGGGGTATGCTTTCGGTGCGTGAAAAATACTGGCGTTATTCGCTTTTCGTGCTTATCGCGGGGCTGGGCCTTACGATCTTCGTCGAGCTGACGCCGTTTCTGGGCGGCTTGCTGGGGGCCGTGACGATCTACGTGCTGCTGCGGCGTCAGATGTGGTTCTTGAGCGAACGGCGGCGGTGGCGGCGGAGCCTTGCGGCGTCGCTGCTGCTCGGCGAGGCGATCTTCTTCTTCCTCGTTCCGATCAGCCTGATCGTCTGGATGGTCGTCAACCAGGTGCAGGACATCGCCCTCGCGCCCGAGTCGGTCGTCGAGCCGCTCAAGCACATCGCTGCGCTGATCCACGACAAGACGGGATACAACCTCTGGCAGGAGAAGAACATCACGTCGCTCGTGGGCGTGATCCCCCGGCTGGGGCAGTGGGTGCTGGGCAGCATCATGGATTTCGGCATCAACATCATCGTGCTGCTGTTCGTGCTCTATTTCATGCTCATCGGCGGCCTGCGCATGGAAGGCTACTGCCGTGAGATACTGCCTTTCAACCGGGACGTGGGCAGCAGCGTCATGCGCGAGGTGCACATGATCGTCCGTTCGAACGCCATCGGCATCCCCCTGCTGGCCGTCGTGCAGGGCGTCGTGGCGTTCGTGGGCTACCTGGTCTTCAACGCCCCGAGCCCGCTGTTCTGGGGCGTGCTGACCTGTTTCGCAACGATCATCCCCATCTTCGGGACGGCGCTCATATGGCTGCCGCTTGCGGGTTACATGGCGCTGACGGGCGACTGGGGGCCGGCCATCGGGCTGCTCCTCTACGGCGGGCTGGTCGTGACGCACGTGGACAACGTCGTGCGGTTCATCATGCAGAAGAAGATGGCCGATACGCATCCGCTGGTGACGATCTTCGGCGTTTTCATCGGGCTGTCGCTCTTCGGGTTCATGGGGGTGATTTTCGGGCCGCTGATGCTGGAGATGTTCGTCTTCTGCGTCAATATCTTCAAGAAGAAGTACCTCGACGGGACGTCGTACAAGCAGTTGTTCGTCCCCGAGCAGGATATTCAGGCATAGCCCGCCGGGCGCTTCCGGGCGGGGCGCTTTTACGAAAAGTAACCGTTTCCGGTGTTTTTTGTGAAAAATCCCTGTAAAATGGTTGGAATTTCAAATTGTTTATTATCTTTGTTATTGGAATAACAGTAAAAGCGGCAACAAGAACCCTTAATCAAAAATATCACAATGGCGAGAAATCTCAAAATCAGAGACCTTACGTTGCGCGACGGACAGCAGTCCTCGTTCGCGACGCGCATGTCGCAGGCACAGGTAGACCGTTGCCTGCCCTTCTACAAGGATGCAAATTTCTATGCGATGGAGGTCTGGGGCGGTGCCGTACCCGACTCGGTGATGCGTTATCTCAACGAGAACCCGTGGACGCGCCTGGAGACGATCTACAAGGCTGTGGGCAAGGTGTCGAAGCTCACGGCGCTTTCGCGCGGCCGTAACCTGTTCGGCTATGCGCCTTACCCCGACGACGTGATCGACGGCTTCTGCCGCAACGCGATCGAAAGCGGGCTGGGCATCATGCGTATCTTCGATGCCCTGAACGACGTGGACAACGTGAAATCGACGATCAAATACGTCAAGCAGTATGGCGGCATCGCCGACTGCGCCGTATGTTATACGGTCGACCCGAAATATCCCGAACCCTCCTTCATGCAGCGCCTGATGGGCAGGAAACAGCCGCAGCCCGTCTTCACGGATGCCTATTTCCTCGACAAGGCAAAACAGATGGCCGCACTGGGCGCCGACATGATTACCATCAAGGATATGTCGGGCCTGATTCCGCCGCGCCGTGTCGCCACGCTGGTCAAGCTGTTCAAGAAGAACATCTCGATTCCGGTCGATTTCCATACCCACTGTACCCCCGGCTACGGCCTGGCTTCGGTGCTCGCGGCCATCGTAGCCGGCGTCGACATCGTCGATACCAACTGCTGGTATTTCGCCGAAGGCACGGGTGCCCCGGCCATCGAGCTGATCCACGTGTTCTGCGGCAAACTGGGTGTCGACACCGGCGTGAACATGGAGGCCGTGGCCAAGATCAACACCCAGCTGCGCGAGATCCGCAAGGAGCTCAACCAGTCGGTATTCGGCGCGGACAAACCCGAGCCCAAGGCGTTCAACCCGCTGACCGACAAGCTGCCCGCCGAGATCGACGCCCTGTTCGACAAGGCTATTGCGGCCGCCAAGGCCGACGATGAGGACGCTACGATCGACGCCTGCCGCAAGATCGAGGCCTATTTCGGCTTCCCGGCTCCCAACGAACTGGTGCAGAAGGCCGAGATTCCCGGCGGCATGTATTCGAACATGGTCGCCCAGCTCAAGCAGCTCAAGGCCGAGGAGATCCTGCCCCGCGCCATGGAGCTGATCCCTTCGGTGCGCCTGGCCGCGGGTCTGCCGCCGCTGGTGACCCCCACCTCGCAGATCGTGGGTGCGCAGGCCGTCAACTGCGCCCTCGACGAGAAAGCCGGACGTCCGATGTACACCAACAAGTCGTCGCAGTTCGTGGGCCTCGTGAAGGGCGAGTACGGCAAGACGCCGGTGAAGATCGACCCCGAATTCCGGTTCAAGATCTGCGGCGTGCGCGAGGAGACTCCCTACGACACCTCGAAATACCAGATGCAGCCCAATCCCGAGCTTCCCGAAGCCGGAGGCGTGAAGCTCGCCGCCGATGAAAAGGAGGTGCTGCTGCTGGAGTTGTTCCCGCTGGTCGCCAAGACGTTCCTGACCAATATGAAGGTGAAGGCCTACGAGGCTTCGAAGCCGGCCGAACCTGCCGCCAAGGCCGGGGAGACGCCCGCCGGAGAGACGCAGGCCGTGATCACGGGCAACGTCGTGACGGCTCCGCTGCCGGGCCGCATCATCGAACTCAAAGTGAAGGTCGGCGACGCGGTGAAGGCCGGACAGGAGGTCGCCGTTCTCGAAGCGATGAAGATGGAGAACGCCATCACGAGCGATTTCGCCGGTACGGTCAAGCAGATTCTGGTCCGTCAGGGGCAGACCGTGGCTACCGACGCCGTTCTGATGGAGATCGAATAACACGATCCATTCTTTCCGGACGCCATTCCGTCCGCAGCGCCCGAATGCGTTGCGGACGGAACTTTTTTTCGGTGGCTTTGGTATTGATCTTGGATGCTTCCGCGACGATGCTGCCTGCCGCATTGCAGTACGCTGCCCCGAGCGCATCGGCCGCCGCGCCCGGGCGCGGACCGGGGCTTGCCGGGGATGTGGAGGACGCCTTGCGGACCTTGCTTCCGATGCTGCGCGAACGTTCCGACCGGACGTTCCTCCGACCGCCGGCTGAAAATCTGCGGCGTCTTGTGCGACGACATGACCGTCGCGCCCGTGGCCACGGCCACGAGCAATCTGAAACACCTCTGCGAACTGGTCTGACCGGTGCGGCGAGGCTACTCTTCCGGCGTGGGGGCTTCGTCCGTCCGGTCGGTGTAGAGAATTCCGTCGAGATGGTCTGTTTCGTGCTGGAAGATTACGGCCGTGAATCCGTCGATCGTCTCCGTTTTTTCGGCGAACCGCTCGTCGCGGTAGCGCAATACGATCCGCTGCGCCCGCACCACCGTGCCCGCTAATCCCGGAATCGAGAGACATCCTTCCCGTCCCGGGGCGGTTTCGGCCGACGATTCGACGATCTCCGGGTTCAGGTAGAATTCGAACGGCTCTCCGGGCTTGTCGAAACGCTGCACGGCGATCATCCGCCGGAGAATCCCCACCTGCGGGGCGGCGATGCCTACGCCCGTGTTCTGCGGGTCCTGCACCGTCGCGAGCATCCTGCGGCGCAGGACGGCGTAGTCGTCCGTCCGCAGCATCCGCCCGGTCACCGGAGCGGCCTTTTGACGCAGGACGAGCGAGTCGGCCGGGTTTCCGACGGTCAGTATGCGCATGATTTCTCCCTTCCCGGCGTGAATGGTCTCCTCCTCTGCGGCGCTGAACCCTCCGGAGCATCCGGCGAACGCCAGCGTTGCGGCCGCGCAGGCCGCCAGTATCGTTTTCTTTTCCATGATAGCCGCTGTTTCTGTGAATAGGCTTTTTTTTCGGTAATTCGCCCGGTTTTTCCGGATAACGAAAAAACGGAGATCGTTTAGACCTCCGTTTCCTTCCGTAGCGGGTCCGAGACTTGAACTCGGGACCTCATGATTATGAATCATGC
>ERZ834769.2698-NODE-2698-length-12711-cov-3.885193_pt1 | contig 12711 bp, 13 predicted proteins | sample MGYA00519690_ERZ834769 | MGnify/ENA primary metagenome ERZ834769 (study PRJEB31850, sample SAMEA3708760) | human gut metagenome | biome: human gut; feature: human-associated habitat; material: faeces | place: China | collected 2014 ... | reverse complement strand
GTAATACGGGTATTCTGCCGTCATCAAGTATCCTCTTGCTTATCCACGGTGTTTTGTAGCCCGCATCGGCTACTATTGCCTTTATCTCGGTGTTTCTCTCTACAAGTCTGTCATATAATCCGTCAAATGCTACGCTGTCGTGTACATTCCCGGGGTTTACGGTAGGCTGACGAGAGTCGAACCCATCACGCCTTACAAATAATAATTTTCCGTTTTTTCTTGTCTCATCACTTGTAATACGCCGGTATTACTGCGTTCTTCGACTTCGCCCTTACAAAAAATTATTTATTTGTAAGGTCAAAGAGTTTCTCTCAGCCGCCTTTTTTCGATTGGCACAGTGCGAAATTTGCAGTAAGGCTGTCGCCTTACAAAAATAAGCGTAAGCAAGGCGATAAAAGGCGGCAAGTGAAACCGTAACGGGTTCGACTCTCGTCAGCCTAACTTCCATTATATATCCGTTTTTATCACAGCATGTCTGAGCTGTATAAGCAAAACACTTTTTATGCTCGCCCTTGTGAAACACGCCGCTTTCAGGGTCGGTTGTAGATTCCGTAATTTCCTTTTCTTCGGGCGGTTTAGGTCCGTCAAAAGGCTTCTTGCCGTGGTCGTTTCGCTCTTCGTTAATTTCTTCCATCAACTGCTTTTCGTAGGTCTTTGCCGCCTGCGGTACCGCCTTTTTGACCGCTTTCTTTAAATTGGCGTTTGCTTTAATATGCGTTCCGTCTACAAATACAGCTTCGGGTGATAAATATCCTGCCGTTTCTATTTCGTTTAATATCCAATAAAATATTTCTTCTATTGTTTTTTCGGTGTATCTATGCTTGAAATTATAGCTTACGGTTGAAAAGTGTGGTATCTGTTCGTTCATCAGATACCCTAAAAACCATCTGTATGCCACATTCATTTTAATTTCTTCTACCGTTCTTCTGAGCGACGGCAATCCGTATAAATGCTGTATTAACACCATTTTAAATATTACTACAGGATCTATGCTTGGTCTGCCGTTATCTGCACAGTACAAATCTTCCACTATGTCATAGATATGGCTGAAATCTACTGCGCTGTCTATTTTCCTCAGCAAGTGGTCTGCCGGCACAAATCCCTCTATGCTGAATATTTCAAGCTGGTCGCGGTTTTCTCTTCCCTTTACTATCACTTTCATCACCGCTTCTATTATACCATATTTACGTAAAAAAGCCCAGCTTTTGCTGGACTTTTTCGACAGACTGAGATGGAGACATTCATTGTCTCCATCTTTTATTTGATGTAGTACAGTTAATGTTTTCTTGAAACTACATAAAAACCTCCTGCACATTTCTAATGCCCTTATTAGAAATTGTGAAGGAGGTTTTTAATTTGATTAGAAGCAAAAAATTATGACTGAGGTCTTTCCAAAACTGGGAGGACTTCCGCAACCTGTCATTGACAAAATGTTAGAAAAGGCGAATGACGGGATGCTACTCTATACACCGGTGCAAAAAATCGGTGAGGAAAAAGCGGGTACGTACTACTGCCTAAGGTGTGGCCCGCTTAAAGAAACAATTAACAAATATTTAGTAGAGAAATATAAAAAAGTGATAATGAATAATTGTTAATCTTAGGCTTAACGACATTAGTGAGTAAATTCAATTCATAGTAATTTCTTCTTTGTTGTGACTATTGGAAACATTTGTTTATCTATGAATAAGTAACAATTATCCACAATAAAGGTTTTGTTGCTAATCTATTGCGGTAAGCTTAGTTGGTACTTATAATTACTATCAAGAAATCGCAGTAGATACTCTAATATCTATAGTTAAGGTAGGTATAAAGCATGGTAGATTTAAAGAAATTATGAGATCTAGCAAAAGACCTTAAAGGTTGAGAGGAGTAAACAGGGAGGGTGTTAGTAGCACACCCATGAATTTAAAATAAATGATTTAAGAACAATTTTTATCTAAAACATTTTTTACGGGCAAATGGTATATATCGTTTTAAATTAGAACAGGGCATAATTACATCAATTGTTTTTATGCCTTTTTATTTTTTTATCCTTCCTGTTTGTAAGCAGGAAGGATTTTTTATGTTTTATAGCTGGCTTTGTTACATAGCCAAGTATCCGTAATCTCCCGAATTTTTGAACCGGAACCATTTTCAAAAATTCAATTCAAAGGAGATTACAGAGATGAAAATTTCAAATGATTATGAAATACGCGTTGAACAGAAATATTATGCGATATTCAAAGATGTCAATGGCATAGAGCAAAAAGTGGAGGTTGAAAAGGAAGTAGTAGAGGCTTTGATCCAAGCACATCGTTCAGAAAAAGCGAATGCCAGATATAACGAAAGACACACATACTCACTTGATTCGTTGAGTTATGAGGGAGAAGCTTTTGCTTCCTATGATGATTACATGTTTGAGAAAGAATTGACTCATAAAGAAAAAGTGAAAGCTGTTTTGGGAAGTATGAAGCCAAAACAAGCCAAATTGTTGTTTAGCATTTTTTTCTTAAATAAAACACAGCAGGAAATAGCAAAGGAAGAAAATGTATCACAGGCGGCAATATCGCAACGCTTTTCGGTGAGTAAAGAGAACTTTCAAAAAATGTATAAAAAACTTTTCTCGAAAACCTTATAATTCACTTCTTTTTTGTCGGTATAGTGAGGGCGCCAATAATGCCTTCGTAAAACTTTGACAACTGAATACCCATTCATCAAGTACATTACTTGCGTAGATAGCCGCGACTGTAGGTGCGCCACGACCTTCTGATAGAAGAGAGCGATAAAACCTATACGGCAAAAGCCGAATTGCAATCGGTGTTGGCAATGACATACGCAAGGGACAATGATACTTCCGTAATTCGCGGTCGGTCCACAAAGAAGGGGCGAGGGTGAAATTCCCATGGAGCAGATAAGCAATCTGCCGCTTGATGACTTCCCATCATATTCGGGGTGTCGAGGACAAATAGAGTATGTGAAAGGTGTCCGGGTAGAAAGCAGATTGCATGGGACATAGCGGTCGCTTCCGAGATTGCCTTTTATACATATTCTAAATGTCACGCACTTTTGGGAAGAACCGAACGGGTGTGGGTATTCGGTCCAAAATGAGAAGGAGTAAAAACAATGAGAAAAAGCATTAAAGAAATTATCAGGAACTGTTGCGAATCAAATGAAGAAATGAACTCGTCAGATTTCAAGGACTGCGTCAATGCGGTGTATTTTCACTTGGGGCAAGCAATGAAATACGAAGACGGCAGCCGAATGTCAAACAATCATTTGAGAATTGCAGACAATATCTGCGCAGCAACTTCGGATTGCTTTCTTGATGAGGAAGATAATCTTGTGAATTGGTTCAAAGGCGAAGAATGTACCTTTTGCCATCCTGTCACGCGTCAGACGATAAAAATTAGGATTCGCGATGACTGCGATGCAATTTACTTCTTCCTTCGCTACTGTATGAAGCTGAAAAGGAAAGAAAAAATTGAGGATGACTTTCTCAGCTATCTTTCCTACATTCTCTGCGAACCGTGCTTATCTTAATTTTTCTGTCCGGGGGCTTAGGTCCCCGATACATAACAAAACATAGGAGGTCAATTATGACACAAGAAAAAATCTACCGGGGCGATATATTTTTTGCAAATCTGAACCCCGTCAAGGGGTCTGAGCAAGGCGGAAAAAGGCCGGTCGTGATCCTGCAAAATGATGTAGGAAATAAGTTCAGTCCGACAGTTATCGTTGCGGCAATCACAAGCCGGACAAGAAAAAAAGCGAAAATGCCGACTCATGTTCCTTTGGACAATGCAGCACTCGAAAAAAACTCGCAGGTTCTTTTGGAGCAAATACGAACTTTGGATAAGTCACGATTGATTACTAAGGTCGGAAAACTGACAAAAGATGAGATGATTGCGATAGACCGAAGTCTTGAGGTTAGTCTTTCAATCAGTGGGAGTGTGTAATCATGCGCATTTCGGATTTAACCGTAGATGAAGAATTTGAAAGCGTTATTCCGCCGCTTACAGATGAAGAATTTGAGCTTCTGAAAGAAAGCATTTTGGATGACGGCGAGGTTTATCATCCGCTTGTAGTCTGGAATAACATCATTGTTGACGGACATCACCGATACAAGATTTTGAAAGAGCATCCTGAACTTAAATATCGTATTACGAAGCGAGAGTTTGAAAACAGATATGAAGCAATATCTTGGATTTGCCTGAATCAGCTTGGGCGAAGAAATCTTAACGATGCACAAAAGAAGATGCTGATAGGCAGAAGATATAAGGCCGAAAAAGCATCACTTGGCGCTTCTGATGGGTTTCGTGGAAACCAACACACAAAGTTGGTAAAAGAACAAAATGTTCCTTTACCAGATGAAAACAGCACGGCAGATAAGATTGCAAGTGAACTTAATGTGTCGCACATGACAGTCAAGCGTGCCGAAAAATTCGTTGACGGTGTTGACGCTGCCGAAGAAGTATTGCCGGGTGTCACAAAGGACATTACCTCCGGGAAAATCAAGCCGAAGCAAGCGGATGTTGCAGCTATTGCCAAAGCTCCTGCCGAGGAACGCAGACAGCTTGCGGAAAATCTTTACAAGAAACCGACTCCCGAAGAAAAAGCCCGAAATAAGAACAAACGGGATTTGATGAAGGCAATACGGATGTGCGATGCAACTCATATTCCCTCAGATACAAACAAAATCACGCCGCAGGATATGCTGATGACCTTTGAGAGTGAAATAGAAAAGGTCATCAGTTCTATGGACTTTTGTCTCGACTATTTTCCCGAACTCTTGACCTCGCCGGAATATGTTGTACAGGTCAAAGAAATTATACAACCGCTGAAGGACTATATTAAAAATTTGGAGGAAAACAGATATGCAGCCACTTTATAAACTCATGGAAATCAACAGCGAACGCCTTGTGATCGACAGAAATGTCTATCAAAGAAAACAGCACAACGATAAAATAACGCAGATTGTTGCTTCCTGGGATGAACGAATCGCCAATGAGCCGAAGATAAGCCTGCGCGACGGCGTTTACCATGTATTTGACGGTCAGCACACCATTCTTGCCCGCGAAGCAATGAACGACAACAACCCGGTAAAAATTCTCTGTAAGGTGTATTACGGCCTTTCGGAAAAGGAGGAAGCATTGCTCTTTGCCAAGCAAACCGGGATTTCGTCAAAGCCAAGTGCAGGTGAACGACTACGAGCCAACCTGTACGGCGAGGATGAGGAAGCAAAAGCGTTTTGCCGCGCAACAGAAGAAGCCGGACTTTCGGTTGATGTGAAAGGAACGCGGCACAAAAAGCATATCGCCTGCGTCAGCACAGCCTTGAACGCTTACAGGGTGCTTGGAAAAGAGCTTTATGTTGAAGCGTTGAGCATTATTGCTGAGGCGTGGAACGGCAAGCCGGATTCTTTGCGCTATGAAATCGTAAAGGCAATCACCGAGTTCGTACAGTTTTATAACGGTAAGTATGACAGACCTGTACTTATTGCAGCTTTGAAAAGCAAAAAGCCGATTTCCATTCGTAACAAAATTATCACCGACTGCGAGCATCCGCAGAACATTAAATATGCCAGACAGATTATGATTGCTTACAATGCGAAATCGGACAAGACACTGCCGGACCTTAAAAAGAACGACAAACAGTGAGGATGAGAATTGATGAGTGAATGTAAGGATAACATTCCAAATAAGGAAGCGGTTTATATAAGCGCATACACCATTATCAAAAAAATGCTTTCTGACGGAGTTATCAGCGAAAAAGTTTTCAGCAGGCTCAATGAGAAAATAGCAGAGCGACAGAGTTGTCCCGCCTTTTCTCACTGACCTGAAAATGCCGGGGTTCCGGCATTCTACATAATCGCACATTTCACAAAAATCATGATTCGCCGTACAATCTTGATAAAAACATAAGGAAGTGAGTTACATGCAGCAATCAACAAAAGATGTAAAAGTGATATGTCCGACAAAAGGTTTGTACGGTGATAAAAAGCTACGAGTGGCTGCGTATTGCCGCGTTAGTACAGATTCGGATAATCAGGAAGATTCGTTTATCGCTCAGGTAAAATATTATAATGATTTTTTGCGCTTGTCCGATAATATGGAACTCGTAGATATTTATGCCGATGAAGGGATCACGGGAACGAGTATCAATAAAAGAGACGACTTCAATCGTATGTTGCGGGATAGCAGCCTCGGAAAAATCGACCGTATTTTTGTCAAAAGCGTGTCCAGATTTGCAAGAAACTCTTTGGAGTGCATTGAAAGCATAAGATTGCTTAAATCATATGGTACTACAGTTCTTTTTGAAAACGACGCTATAGATACAGACACTATGAACTCTGAGATGATTCTTTATATTAAAAGTGCGTTTGCACAAAGCGAATCATTGTCAGGATCAAAGAGAATGTCTACTGCTATACGCATGAAAATGTCAACCGGTGAGTTCTATAACCATATGGCTCCGTTTGGTTATAGGGCTGAGAACAGAACCCTTATTCCCATCCCCGAGGAAGCTGAGATCGTAAAAAGGATTTTTAACGAATACATTGCCGGTAAGGGAATCGGAAAAATTGTTTCGGATTTAAACAGGGATGATGTAGTCGGAAAACCTCTTGGGAAAAAAAGAGTACGGTATATACTAACAAACAAAAAATATTGCGGAGATAGCCTATATCAAAAGTCTTACACGCCGCCTGTATTACCGCTTCGGAATATTCCGAACAGAGGCGAGGTTGACAAATATTATGTTGAAAATACGCATCAGGCGATTATTGATAAGTCTGTTTTTCAAACCGTCAACAAGATGTTTGAGAAGAATATGCTGCGATACGGAAACCGTCAGAAACGTGCATCTGAAAATTTCAGTGGCAGAATAATTTGCGGTGATTGTGGGTGGGCATATAAGAAGAAAAGCGGAAACGGAGAGCCGACATGGATCTGCACAAAGGACGGCATTGCAGGTCAGCGTTGCAACACTCATCCTATATCCGAAGCAGTGTTAAAAAAGGCTTTTGTTATGATGTTCAATCGGTTACAACAGCATAAGGATATAATAATTAAGGATACGCACCGTAAACTGTTGATTTTACGAAAAGCCTTTTTTAATAACAGTACGGCTGTTGAGGATATTGATAATGAATTGGCGGAGCTGGCAGAACAGAACTCAATGTATGTCCGTTTTCATTCTCAAAAAATCATTGACGAAATAACCTTTATGGAACAGACAAACGAAATCAAAAGGCGAATAAGTGAATTAAGAAGCCGTCGCATAAAACTGATGAATGAAAATGAAGAAGAACGCTGCATTGAACTGCTGAGAAAAACCGAGGAACAGCTTGACGAATTTCCACAGGCGATTTTATGCTTCGATTTTTGCCTTTTCGATAAGCTTATAAAAAGAATCATCGTTTTAAGCGATTCACTGGTATTTGAATTTCGTTGCGGAATAAAACTCAGGGAGACGATATAATGGAACTGCGCACCTTGCTTTACGGATACAATAAACATCAATTTCGCTTTTATCCAAACAGGGATGAAAGCGCTGTTGTAAAAATGATTTTCGATGAGTACATAAGCGGAAAGACGCTGCAACAAATCGCGGACCGCTTGACGGCAGAACAAATCGTATATTACAAGGATAAAACCGCATGGAATAAAAATATGGTGCGGCGTATTCTTGAAAACCGACATTATATCGGTGATGAAGAATACCCAGCTATTGTAACTGCCGATGAATTTGAAAAGGCAAACAAAAAACGTCTCAGCAAAGGCGGCGAACGGGTTACAGATACTGTGCAGGAAAAGTTTTTTAAGTATCATACCGTATGCGGACAATGCGGAGGTAGATTCACCCGTCGGAGAAATTGGAGCAAAACACGCGAAAAGTGGTATTGCACTTGCGGTTGTAAAAATACTGTATATATAGATGACAAGCTATTTTACAGTCAGATTCATTCTATTATTAGCTGTGTAATTGCAGAACCCGCATTACTTAATGTGTTGCCACAGGAGAATTCTTTATGTGTACTTACACCGGAGGTTATGAGGGCAGATAAAGAGATTGATCGAATGACAGAAAGAAAAAACATTGACTTTCTGCCTGTAAAAAAGGCAATCTTCTCAAATGTTTCGGACAAATTTGATTGTTGCACACTCGATAGAGCAAAGGCGTTCAGCGGTGTTCTTATGCAGTATTACGGAGAACAAACCGCATCGGATGCTATAAACATCAAGGTGCTTGAAGATACGGTTGATAAAATCACAGTTGATGAGAACGGTATTATTTCGGTTGAGTTCTTGAACGGATGTCGAATTTCAAAGGAGGACAATAATGGAAACAGCAGTAACACCCAGACAGAAAATTATAACTAAAATAGAAGCAAACCCGGCGTTGGTATCAAGAAAAAATTCAAATCGTCCGTTGAATGTAGCAGCTTACTGCCGCGTATCGACTGACGCAGAGGATCAGATAAACAGTTATCGTGCGCAGGTTTCATATTATACGGAGCATATTTCTCAAAATCCGAAATGGCGTTTTGTCGAGGTTTATGCCGATGAAGGTATAACGGGTACTATGGTTAAAAAGCGTGAGAACTTTCTTCGTATGATTAAGGATTGCGAAAAGGGCAAAATAGATATGATTCTTACGAAGTCTGTATCCCGTTTTGCCCGTAACATTGTAGACAGCATTAGTTATATCCGTAAGCTGAAAGCAATGGGGATTGGGATTTATTTTGAAGAACAGAATATAGACTCGCTAAAAGAGGACAGCGAGACATATATCGGTATTTACAGCGTAATGGCACAGTCCGAAAGCGAAAATATCAGTGCCAATGTTTCTTGGGGTATAAGGAAACGTATGCAAAACGGAACCTATGCCTGCCGCTTTAATATGCTTGGGTATCGCAAGGATAAAGATGAAACAGAGCCTCGTATTATTCCGGAGGAAGCCGAAATTGTTCGCACTGTTTTCAAAATGTATGATGAAGGATACAGCTTGGATCAGATTAAATCTTATCTTGAAGAAAAAGGCGTTAAAACCTCCAACGGCAAAACACAGTGGAGTAAAGAAAATATAAGAAGAATGCTCACAAATGAGAAGTATGTCGGCGATGTTATTTATCAAAAGACTTTTAGAACCGATTGCATAAGTAAACATACAAAAGTGAATCGGGGTGAACGGACAAAGTATCTCGTCAGTAACAATCATCCGGCTATCGTAGACAGAGATTTATTCAACGCGGTTCAGGCGGAAATTGCGCGGCGGAGCAGCAAACGACGGACTTCCGATAAAACGCTTACTTCGCTTGGCAAGTACAGCGGCAAATATGCTCTTTCAGAACTTTTAATATGCGCCGAGTGCGGTAGTCCTTATAAAAGAAAAACATGGACAAACGGAAATGAAAAGCGTATTTATTGGCGCTGCCTTAATCGAATTGAACACGGCGCAAAATATTGTCCGCACTCAAAAGGATTTGAAGAAAAAAGGTTACACAGTGCTATATGCAGAGCGTTAAAGAAAGCAGTAAATGATAATGCGGAATCGCTTTTGTTGATTAAGGCAAATCTTGCTTATGCAGTTACCGGAGATGAAGCCAACCTTGATTTGGGGGCTATTGAAAAGCGTATTAAGGAAGCGACAAAGGAAATGGGAGAGTACATGGTGAATTACCGCAACACAGGCGGTGATAAAAACCGGTATCTGGAGTGTATCCAAAGTGCTGCCGATGAAATTAAAGCCCTGCGTGTTCAACTTGAAACCGCAACGTCAAAGCTTGAAAAGTGCGACGAGGCTAATGCCGAGATCAAGCGGCTTTGCGATTGGTTGGATTGCCATGACACTTCCTTTGCTGATTATGATGACATCGTAATTCGTCGGGTTGTGGAGTGTATAAAGGTCTATAAAGACGGAACAATCAAGGTAATAACAAAATTCGGAACAGAAGCGACAGAAACTATATAATAAGAAAGTCGGCAGATAAACTGTCGGCTTTTTTACATACTGAGAGCTTGTATAGCTTTCCGAAATATGGTATAATCATAATAGCGTAAGGGATTTGTGATTGTGCTATTTCGTCCCGACAAATATGAGAGACGAATAGATATGTACAATGAGTAGAAAAGTGCTTGTTTTAAGGGATGAAACGCATTGTGCCATTTCGTCGCACAGTCACAAATAAAGCATTCCGTAAGGAGTGCTTTTTCTTTATACAATCATACGACCGAAGCGATTATTCGCCCGCGGGTGAATAATCGCTCCCAACAACCAAATCAAGGTACGATAAATCCTTTATTTAAGCGGCTTTAGGCACATTTTTCGATGTGATCTCTTAATAGGGATTCCGTAAAGCACTACGGGAAAACCAAGGCGTCGAAAATTTATTTTTTACGGCTTTGCCGCCATTTTACAACAAATGCAATACAAGAGCAAATCAATTTGTACTTGATTATCCTTACGGTGTATGCGATAATTATATATACGCAAAAGCCTTTAAAGGAGCGAATGGTATGCGCAGAACAAAATTAAGCGGCAGCTTTTTTATTTGCCTGCTTATCAATATGCTTTTAAATTTTGAAGGTATTATTCCCGCAGCGGTTTTGCTTGCTTTACACTTCGTGTTAAAGCTGTCGGTTTGGTGGGCGGCTGCCGCGCTTATAATCTGGCTTCTTTGGCTTATTGTATGGATGAAGATAATAGGCAGCGCGGGACAATGCGGCAATACGGCAGACCCGCCGAAAGAAAACAAAAACCCGTATTCTTCCGATCGGCAGCAAAAAAAACGATAAATCTTCGGCATTATTCCGAAGAATCGAAATATAATATATTATTAAAAAGGGGATATTATTATGGGACTTATTAAAGCAGGAATAGGCGCTTTAGGCGGTACGCTGGCAGATCAGTGGAAGGAATTTTTCTACTGCGAAGCAATGCCTAAGGAGGTGCTTGTTACCAAGGGGCAAAAGCGCGTAAGCGGCCGTTCCTCCAACACTAAGGCAAGCGACAATATTATCTCAAACGGCTCAGGCATTGCCGTGGCAGACGGTCAGTGTATGATAATCGTAGAGCAGGGCAAGGTTGTAGAGGTTTGCGCCGAGCCGGGCGAATTTACATACGATACCTCAACCGAGCCTTCAATTTTTTCGGGAAGCTTAGGCGAGGGCATTAAACAAACCTTTAAAACAATAGGCAAGCGTTTTACCTACGGCGGCGATACCGGTAAGGATCAGCGCGTGTACTACTTCAACACAAAAGAGCTTATAGACAACAAATTCGGCACGCCGAACCCGATTCCGTTCCGCGTGGTAGACAGCAAAATCGGCTTAGACGTAGACGTTTCGGTGCGCTGTTCGGGCGTGTATTCCTACAAAATTGCCGACCCGCTGCTTTTTTACACCAACGTATGCGGCAATGTTGAAAAGGAATATACCCGCGACGAATTGGACGGTCAGCTGAAAACCGAATTTATAAGCGCCTTGCAGCCGGCGTTCGGCAAGCTTTCGGATATGGAAATGCGCCCTAATCAGATAGTAAGCCACAATACCGAGCTTGAAAATGCTATGAACACGGCGCTTTCCGCTAAATGGGGCGAATTGCGCGGACTTGCGGTGGTAAGCATTGCGTTAGGCTCTGTTACCCTGCCCGAAGAAGACGCCGAGATGATAAAACAGGCTCAGCGCACCGCCATTATGCGCGACCCGACCATGGCGGCAGCTACGCTTGTCGGCGCACAGGCGGACGCTATGAAGGCGGCGGCTTCAAACGAAGCTGGCGCTATGACCGGCTTTATGGGTATGGGAATGGCAATGAACACAGGCGGCGGTGTGAACGCGCAGAATTTGTTTGCTATAGGTCAGCAACAACAGGCTCAGTCTAAACAAACCGCGCCCGCTGCAAACAGTTGGCAATGCAAGTGCGGAACAACCGCCGCAGGTAATTTCTGCCCCGAATGCGGCTCGCCTAAGCCTGCCGCCGAAGAGGGCTGGACCTGCTCCTGCGGCGCGGTAAACAAAGGCAAATTCTGCCAAAACTGCGGCGCAAAGAAACCTTCGGGCGTGCCGCAATACCGCTGCGATAAATGCGGCTGGGAGCCTGAAGACCCTAAAAATCCGCCTAAATTCTGCCCTGAATGCGGCGACCCGTTTGACGGCGGCGATATTATTTAACGGGGGAAAAGAATATGCAAACCTTACAGGAGTATAAATGCCCCTGCTGCGGCGGAGCAATCGAATTCAACAGTACGCTCCAGAAGATGAAATGTCCTTACTGCGACACTGAATTTGATATGGAAACCGTCAAAGAATTTAACGAAGCAGCAGCTAACCAGCAATCTGATGAATTGAACTGGGAAAGTGCTTCAGACAACTCCTGGAAGGAAGATGAAGCCAGCGGAATGTCCGTTTACATATGCCAGTCCTGCGGCGGAGAAATCGTTGCCGATGAAAGCACAGGTGCTTCCTCCTGCCCATTCTGCGGCAATCCGGTAGTAATGTCCGGCAAATTTTCCGGTACCCTGCGTCCGGATTTTATCATTCCGTTTAAGCTGGACAAAAAGGCAGCCAAAGAAGGTCTGACCAAACATCTTCACGGCAAGATCCTTTTACCCAAAGTATTTAAAAAGGAAAATCACATTGACGAGATCAAAGGTGTTTACCGGGATCTCTCCTATGTGGAAGAGCCAGTGCCTGTCCATGAAAGCCAGGCAAAATGGTATGCGTACATTTA
>ERZ834769.2686-NODE-2686-length-12740-cov-3.544659_pt1 | contig 12740 bp, 5 predicted proteins | sample MGYA00519690_ERZ834769 | MGnify/ENA primary metagenome ERZ834769 (study PRJEB31850, sample SAMEA3708760) | human gut metagenome | biome: human gut; feature: human-associated habitat; material: faeces | place: China | collected 2014 ... | reverse complement strand
CATTAATTGCAAAAAATGTGAGAATAATGCTATATAAATATATAATATATAGCAGAAATAAAAAAACAAAATCAGGAGGAAAAAACATGTTTAAAAATCTAAAAAAATCAAATGATGGAAAAATTAGTACAAAAGTTTTAGCAACATTTTTAGTTTTAACTTTAACTTTTTCAAATTTTGCACTACTTCGGATCATATTTGGGAAGTGGTTTAATTTCATATGCAGCAGATGAGCAAAATCAAATTACATTTAATGCCCAAATACTAGATAGCGAAGGAAAGGAAGTAAAAGAAGCAGACATAACGTCTGAATTAAATTTACATTTAAGCATAGCGGTAAAGGAAGGTAATTTAAAAAATGTAAATCTAGACTTAAGCAACTGCAACTTTAAGTTAAAAGATGAAAGTGGAATAGATCAAATAAATGCAGGAGAAAACAAAGAATTAAACTTACCAATAGTAGCAAGAAACGATAACAAATTTAATTTAGATTTATTAAACATGGAAAGTAAAATAAAATTAACAGGAACATATTCGAACGATAATAAAACAGAAGAAGTAAATAAAGAAAAAACAGTTTCAGTAAAATGGAATGCACAAGAGCTTTATAATATGGATGATGAAACAAGAAAAGCAACAAAGGTACTAGAAAATGAAATAATAACAAATAAAACATATACAATAGATGGAGAAGAAAAAAGAGTAGTACAAGTAAAAATAAAATCAGGAATAAAAGACAACATATATCCAATAGAAAAAACACAAATAACAGCAAACCCACTAGAATCAGGAAAAATGGAAGAAGGTAAATTTGTAGCTGAAAATGAACTAAAAGCAGAAAAAGTTGAAGTTGTAGCATATTCAACAAAAGCAACAAACGGAAAAGATGGTTCAGCAGATTTTGGAAAGACAGAAGAAAACAAATTAGGATCATGGAAATATGATAGTGAGAGTGGAAAAATAACAATAACAGTAAACAATAGCAAAGATGAAAACAACTGTGTAGCATGGGCTAAAAATGCAGTAGACGAATTTGTAATTACATACATATATAATGAAGAAAGTGTAAAAAATGTAAATGCATTTAGAACAGTAGTAGAAAGTAACCTTAAACTTTATACGGATGAAGGAGAACATAAAAAAACAGTAAGATACTGGGTAACAAATACAGAAAAGGCTATGCCAATAGAACTAAATATACAAGCACCAGAAAGCTTAAGTAAAAGAAACATTCAAAAAGGAGAAAGCTTTGCAGAAGCTTGGACATTAAACATAAGCAACACACAAATAGGAGGAGATATATTAGCTGTTTCTAAAATAGACAAATTAAATATAGCAGATTCAGAAGACATAAAACCAGTTACACATTATAATGCTACATATATAAATAAAGAAGACTTTATAAACATATTAGGGGAGAATGGAGAAATAGTTATCCTAAACATGGCTACAGGTGAAGAATTAGGAAAAATAACAAAAGAGAGCACTATAGAAAATAACGACAAAATACTTGGAATTAGTTATTCAGAAAATGCAAGCCAAATAGGAGTGCAAATAAGCAAACCAGTAAAAGCTGGAAAATTAAGCATAGCAAGTAGAAAAACTTTAAACATTTCAAGTGTTGAAGAATATGTGTCAAAAATAGATAAAATAGATTCATTAACAATTAATGCAATAGCCGGAATACAAAAAGCAGGCGAAGAAGAGTTTATATATTCAACAGAAACAATATCAAAACAAATTTCACTAGTAAGCCCAAAATCAAATGCAGAGTTGGGAATAAATTTAGGAAAAGATAAAGAAACTTTACCAGTAGGAGAAGAAAACAAAGTTGACTTTACAGTTACACTACATACAAGCAAAGAAACAGACAAACTATTTAATAATCCAACAGTACAAATAGAATTACCAGAACAAGTAAAAGAAGCATCAATAGTAGAAAACACAGAAGGAATATCAAATGCTAATGGATTAGAATTAAAAGGTATAACAATAAACAATAATATAATAGAAGTAAAATTAACAGGAAATCAAGGAGAATACGTAGATTATAACGGACAAGATACAACAATAACATTTTCTGCGAACCTAAAAACACCAGAATTACAACCAACAACTACAGGAGATATTAAATTAACAGTAGTAAATGGAGAAGAAAAAATAGAAGATTCAAAACAAGTAACATTCTCTGCAGAAAAAGGAATAATACTTGCAAATAGTATATCAAATTATAATGGAGAAGAACCTGAAATATTAGCAATAAAAGAAAACAGCAAAACAGGTTTATTAAGCGAGGAAAAATCAGCAATAGCACAAGTTAAAGGAACAATAATAAACAGATGTGGAAAATGTAGTTGTAGTAGGAAACTTCGCAGGAGAAGGCTCTACAATAACACCTATACTAAAAGAACAAATAGCAGTAGAGAATGCAACAGTAGAATATTCAGCAGATGGACAAACCTGGGAAGCATATAATGCAGAAAAAGCAAGCACATACAAAAACTACAAAATCACATTTGCAAAATTAGCAGATAAATCAATAACAACATTTACATATAAAATAGAAATACCAGAAAATTTAGGCGCAAACAAATCTATAAATAGCACATATGCTATAAAAATAGAAGACAAAGCACAAAAAGCAGCAACTATAACACTAGAAACACCACAGAAAATAGAAATAGAAGTATCTGCAAAAGCAATAAGTGATACTATATATGAAGAACAAGAAGTTACATTTACAGTAGATGTAACAAACAAATCAAACGTTACAGCTAAAAATGTAAGCTTAGAAGCAAGCCTTCCAGAAGAATTAGAATTAGTATCAAAACCAGAAAACTTTGATATAGAAGCTGGAAAAACAATAACAAAAACAATAACAGCAAAAGTAAAAGCATTACCAGAAGAAACAAAACAAAAAGATATTACAACAACAATAAAAGCAACACCAAATGGCAAAGAAGATCAAGCAAAAACAGTAGAAGTAAAAAATGTAGTAAAACAAGCTTTAATAAAAGCAACAATTGAAGATGCATATAGTGATGGAGCAGAATTTATTTACGAAGGAGGACAGCTAGGATATAAAACAACAATAACAAATGTATCTGACGAAACTTTAACAAATGTAGTTATTACAAGTAAATTGCCAGAAGGAACAAAGTTGAATACAAAAGAAATTGGAGTCTATAAATATGAAGCAACAGAAGATCCAGATATGATGAAAGTAGAAAAAATAGATATAGACATAAAAGAGAGTGGGGAAAACGGAAGCATAATATATATCATACCTAAATTAGAAAAAGGGCAGACAATAAATATAGAAATAAAAATGAAAGCTGATAAGCTAGATAAAAATGTATATGAAAAGGAAATATCATATAATGAAGTAATTTCAATAAATGAAATGGAGGATTATACTTTAAGAAAAGACGATATAATTATAAAACCAAATTATGAAATTAGTTTTTCATCAGAAAACTTAACAGACTCTTCAAGAAATACATATGTTAATCCCGGAGATGAGATTAGTTATACTTTAAATATTAAAAATAAAACTAGATTTACTCAAGATATTGAAATTAATATTAGTGAAATTACAGGATTAAAACAATTAACTAAAGTAGAAGAAGCTATTTCAATAGGAAATAGTTATGCTATAAAAAAAGAAATAAAACCAGAAGAGACATATAGGCTAGATATAAAAGGAATTGCAAATGATGCTAAAGAAGAAGACTCTATAATAAATTTCAAAGCTATTATTTCACAAATTATACAAGATAGGGAAGGAATATCAGAAACTAGAGAAATTGTATTAAAAGAAGAAACAACAGAGTACAGAATAAAAGGAACTAAAATAGATGAGCCAGATAAACCAATAGATCCAGACGATCCAGATATACCAGTAGAAAAAACATATAGTATTTCTGGCACAGCATGGTTAGACGAAAACGAAGATGGAATAAAAGAAGAAAAAGAAAAATTACTAAAAGGAATTTTAGTAAAAATAAAACAAATCAACAAAGAGAATGTTGCAGAATATCTAAAAGGTGAAGATGAAAAAGAAATTATAGCAATAACAGATAACGAAGGTAAATATGAATTTAAAGACCTAAAACCAGGAAAATATATAGTAGAATTTGAATACAACACAAAAACATATATGCTTACACCAGTAACAAATAAAGATTCTGTACCAATTGCACCAACAACATCTGAAGGAACAACAGTAAAAACAGACACACTTAATATAACAAATGAAAATATAGAAAACATTAATATAGGTTTAGTACTAAATTCAAAATTCGATTTAGAATTAAACAAATATATTACAAAAGTAACTGTTCAAAACAACAGTGGAACAACAGAATACAATTATAATAATGAACAATTAGCAAAAGTAGAAATAAAAGCAAAACAAATGGCAAGCTCAACAGTACTTGTAGAATATCAAATAGAAGTTAAAAATAATGGGGCAGTTCCAGGAACAGCAACTGTAATTGCAGACTATTTACCAAAAGGACTAAAATTTAACTCAGAAATGAATACAAATTGGTATCAAGGAACAGACGGAAATTTGTATACAGAAGAATTAAAAGACATAATGTTAGAACCAGGAGAATCAAAACAAGTTAAGTTAGTTTTAACTAAAGCAATGACATCAAATAGTACAGGCACATTTACAAATGCAGCAGAAATATATGAAGATAAAAATGATTTTGGACTAGTAGATACAAATTCTACACCAGCAAATCAAGAACAAAAAGAGAATGATTATAGCACAGCAGAATTACTTATAAGTACAGCAACAGGTAGTCCAATGATGTATATCGGAATAATAATAATAAGTATGCTTATATTAGGTGGCGGAATATACCTAATAAATAAAAAAGTAATACTGGAAAAGAATATATAAGGAAAGGAGGAGTGTAAAAATGAGAAACAAAGAATATGTTAAATTGTATAAAAAAATAGCTTTAATAGTTTTTTCACTACTAACTTTCTTATTATTAATGGTAATTAAAAATAATGTATATGCTGCTGTTGATATGACATACATGAGCGGAAGATTAAATACTTCAACATATTATCATGTAGAACAAAGAGATTTATGGAAAAATGAAAATGTTTATTGCATAGATCCAAATAGAATAGTGTACGAAGGAGATTATAAAGTATATAAGAGTTATGAAGTAGACAGTAAAAGGGGAATATATGCGGCTAATGAAAGACAAGGAATACAAGCATGGATATTGTCAAATGATGGTGTGCTTGGATATTCTAGATATGACTTGGCAACAAGTACATATGAACAATATTTAAAAACTTCTGTTGGACAACATTTAATGTGGATGTCTATGGGATCTCCTTGTTCAAGAATTCCATACAAAAATTTTACATACAATGGGAAAACATGGAAACAGTGGCACTATTATGATACGAATGGTAATGATCAAGGATATCAAGGCGGAACAATAATTCAAGAGAAAAATGGAGTTAGAGCATGGGGAACATTACCATATAATGTTGAAGATGAATGGAAGAAGATTGTTGGAGATGAGAATGATAGTGAAAATAATCCAGGTTACTTGAATTTACTTAATTATTTTAGAAAGAGAACAAATATAGAAAAGAAAAATTCTGACAAGGTAAAGGTAGAATATGATGCTTCAAAAACTGTTTTTAAAGGAGCTTCACTATCATATGAATCTGAAGAAGTATTTTCAAACTTTGATTGGGAAAAGAATTATATTATAATTGGACCAATTAGCTTTAATGTGGCTACAGGGGATTGGCTAAAGAATATAGAAATAGATTATACAAAAAACGGGAAAAAATACTATAATCAAACACCATCAAAAAACAATGACGATATTAAGGCTTTCGAAAAAGAAAAAGGCTATAATGGTTTTGATGAAGTAATAAAAGAAAGACTAGAAGATATTCAAAAAAATATTGCAATACATGGATATTCAGGAATACTTGATTATGGTGTAATATATGGTAAGAATAGAGAACCAGAGATATATTTATGTGTAAAAAAGGATGTGGGAATAACATCAATTGATAATATAAAAATAACTGTGTCAAGAGGAGAAATTAAGGCTTGGTGGTATGAATTAAAGCTAAGTGGACAACAAACTTTGCTATATGGAGATGGAAAGGTAGAGTTTAATGACACTTCATTAAGATTTGAATCAGAGGCTCTTATTCCACCTGTTAATCTAACATTAAACAAAGTAAATAGTTTAGATTTAGAAGGTGATGAACTATATAATATACCAAACATACCATTTAACATAAAACTTGAACAAGATGGAAAAGAAATATACAACAAAGATGTTACAACAGGCAAAGATGGAAAGATAAAAATAGAGAATGTAATGCCTAAAAATAAAAACGACATAACAGTAACTATTACAGAAAAAAAAGACATAGATGGGGATGGTTACAAAGTATTATCAGAGCCCCTTGTAATAACACTACAATGCAGTGATGATGGAACATACTGGAAGGAAAAGGATGGAGCTGGAAAACTGTCAGGAGGCGAAAAGTACGTTGTTAACTATAACACAAATGCAACAATAGGATTAACAGTAAAACTAGAAAACAAATCTATAATAGAAAAATTAACATTATTAAAAACTTCATCAGTAAGTGGAGGAAAAGTTGAAGGAGCAAAATTCAAATTAACACTAACAAACATTGCAAGTATAAAAGGATATAAAATACCAACAACAGGAACTCCAACAATAATTGTAACAACAGATAAAAATGGAAACATAGTATTAGAAGACATTGAAATAGCAGACTTAAGTAAAGACATAGTAATTACAATGGAAGAAACAGAAGCACCAGTAGGTTACAAAAAAATTGAAGGAAAAATAACAGTAACATTAAAAAGAAAAGGAAATACATATACTATACATAAGGCAGAAAAAGAGGATACTGTTACTGATGATGAGTTTAAAGCAGGAGAAGTAACATTAATAAATCACGAATTAGTATTAAATATTAAAGATATTCCTATAATGAACTTAGGTGGAATAGTTTGGACAGAGAAAATAAAAACAGGTAAAGAACAACCTGATATAAATAATACATATAGCGAAAGTGACGACGAAGCTTTAGGTGGAGTTACAGTAAGATTGCTTGACGAAAATGATAAAACTGTAGCAACAACAAAAACTGCAGAAAAAGATGGACAAGAGGTAACTTATCTAAACAATTTAGGAAAAGAAGGCACAGTAAAATTAAAACAAGGTCAATATTTATTCACAAAATTAGATGACGGAACAAACTATATACCAGTTGGAACAGATTATAAAGTAGAAATTGATTATGATGGTATTACATATAATCCTTTAATAAATCCAGATACAAGCATGCTTTATAAGAATAAAGAGGATAATAAAGGGGTATTTTCAAAAATAACATCAGAAGAAGACCATGGATTAGCTGATGGTACAAAAACAATATTTGGAACAGAAAATGAAACCCAAAGTAAAACAAATGGTGGCTACACAATTAACTATACACTTCAAGATGAAGAGAATATACCAGACAAAGCAATATATTCAAATGTAGAAAAAGATGGAAAACAAGCTTTTGTAACAGCAAGAAGTGAAAAATACTTACAAAAAACAGATGATTGGAAAACTACATGGAAAGACAATAACGGCGTTGGAGAAATTAACTTAGATAGTTATGCATTTGACATTAACTTTGGATTATATAAAAAGTTCTTTGACTTAAACTTAGGAACAGACGTAGATTCAGCTGAAATTGAAATAAATGGACAAAAAACTGCATATACTTATGACCAGATACTAGATGGAATGCTAGATAAAGACTTGAAAGAAAAATTATATAAAACGACAGATGATAAAGTTGATTATAATTTATACTTAGCTTATTCAGACTACTATTATAGAATTGATGACTATAAAGTGCCAGGTGATACAAATAGTTTAGGACAACCTTATGGAGAAGCATTACCTAATAAAAAAGATAAAAATACAGAATTACAAGTATATGTCACATACGCATTGCAAATAAATAACCAAAGTACGCAACACAACGCTACAGGAGTTAAAGTTAAATACAGCTATGACGAAGGATATGAATATGTAGGCGATGTGGAAGGAACTGTTAACGATGAAAAGAATAAAATACTAACTATAAGCAATATTAATCTAGTGCCAGGAGAAAGTAAAAAAATAACATTAAAATTCAAAGTAAAGAAGAATGAAGATGGCACATTTTTTAAAAAACCAAGTGATACAAGCAAATATACAAATGTGGCAGAAATTGTTGAATATTCTACAACAGAAGGAAGATTAGTAGATGCAGATTCTGCACCAGGAAATACTTTCTTAGGAGAAAACAAACCAACAACTAGACGTGAAGATGATACAGATACAGCAAATGGAATTGTTATTACATTCAAAAAGAATGCAGAAAGAAGTATTTCTGGAAAAGTATTTAATACTAATGGTAATAACGTCAGTGACGTAATAGTTCAACTTATAGAACTTGTAGAAATCAATAATAAACAATATGAATACATTTGGCAAGAAACAGTAGCTGGAAGCAATACAGTAAAAACAACAGATAGAAATGGATATCCAGGAAAGAGTTATTCTTTTAAAGTTGATGATATGAATAAAGCTGGTGAATACAAATTTACACAAGGAATTATTCCAGGTAACTACATTGTAAGATTTATATACGGTGATGGTACATATTTCGATGAATCAATTGAATCAAAAGATGCAACTGAAGAATCTAAAAATAATATAAAAACATATAATGGTGAAGACTATAAATCTACTTATGTTGATTATAACTATAATGCAGAATGGTACAACAATATATCTTTAGATGGAGAAAACTCAAAAGCAGTAGATAACGAAGCAAGAAGATTAAAAGTAATGAGCTATGCAGTAGATGTAGATGGTACAAAAGGTGCAGAACTAGCATTACTAAGCAAATCAATAGGAACAGATGATGAGAAATTAAAAGCTGTATTAGAAAATACTTGGATGTGTGCAGAAACATTAAAAATAAAAGTACCAGTAGACACAGACGTAAAAGATAACACAAGTGATACAACAGAAGTAGGAAATGGAAGCAGTCCAACTATTTCAAACACTCAATTCAAAAACGTAAACTTTGGTTTAATGGAAAGACCAAAAACAAAATTAGTACTAGAAAAACATATAACAGGTTTAACAGTAAAACCAGTAGCAAGTGGAGTAAACTTAATAGCAAATGCAACAGCAGATATTAATAAAATTCTTGACCAAGGTGAAGGCGATCAAATACAATTAGAAGGACAAAGAGATGGATTATCTGCAACAAAATCAGGAAGAACAAACAGAGGATTGTGGTACTTACAAACAGATACAACAGAATTAGCTCAAGGTGCAGACGCATACATAACATATACATATGTAATTAGAAACGAAGGCGACATAGATTACTTAAACAAAAATTTAATTAGCTACTATAAAGCAGTAAAAGCAGAAGAGTACGCACAAAAACTTTCAAATTTAGAGGGAGAAGTAAAAGATGCTAAAAAGCAAGTAGCCTATACAAACGGAACATACATTTCAGATTTCTACTATACAGGAACAAAAGGTGAAAATGATGAAGAAGTTTTAGCATCAGTAGAGCAAATCCAAGAAGCATTAAACCCAAAAGTAAAATTCGTAAACAGCACAACAGACTTTAATATTATAAAAAATCAAGATGGAAGTACTTTAGTAGAAAATAAAAATGTATACAAAGAAGACGGTACTGGAATAACAGAAGAAGAAATAAAAGAGCAAATAGAAAGTACAAAAGCAACAGGCAAAATGAAAAAAGATGACAAAGATATTTCTAAAAAGCTTGTAGTTTCAGTAGGTTTATCAGCATCAGAAATAGAAAATGGTGGAGTATATGATAGCTATATAGCACAAGTAACACACTACACAAATGCAGCAGGAAGAAGAGACCAAAGCACACCAGCTAACCTAAGCTATGTACATAGTGAAGACACTAGAATTACTTTAGATAAATACAATGAAGAAGACGAATTCTGGGCTGAGACATTTAGAATTACAAAGCCAACAGGTGAAGATAAAATAACACCAGTACAAATAGCAATAATAACAATATCAGCAGTAGCAGTACTAGGAGTAGGAATTATCTTAATAAAAAAATTTGTACTTAAAAAATAATAACTAACAAAAACCAATAAAAGGCCAAAACCTTTTATTGGTTTTTACATTAGGTGAACACAGGGCTTGCCACATGTATATAAATTAAAAAAATAGATATAATAAAATTATTGGTATATATTGTATGAAAAAAATGCTTGTGATATAATTTATAAAAATGGGTAAAACCAAATATATAACAAAAGAAAGGAGCATAAGCTTATGTCAGAATATGAAGAGCTAAAAGCAAGACTATTTAACAAAAAGGAATGCGGATGGGAGAACTTAAGAGAAGAAGAAAAAACAAGAATAGATACATTTGGAAATGAATACATTTATTTTTTAAATAAATGCAAAACAGAAAGAGAAGCAGTAGAATTTAGTAAAGAAATATTACAAAAGAATGGCTTTGTAGACTTAAGAGAAAAACCAACATTAATGCCAGGAGATAAGGTATACTATATAAATAGAGCAAAAAGCGTATATGTTGCAGTAATAGGAACAGACACATTAGAAACTGGATTAAATATAGTAGGAGCACATATAGATTCTCCAAGATTAGATTTAAAACCAAATCCATTATATGAAGATTCAGGATTTGCATATTTTAAAACACATTATTATGGAGGAATAAAGAAATATCAATGGACAACAATTCCACTTAGTATACATGGGGTTATAGTAAAAACAACAGGAGAAAAAATAAGAATAAATATAGGAGAAGATGAAGCAGATCCAATATTTACAATAACAGACTTACTTCCACACTTAGCACAAGATCAAATGGAGAAAAAACTAAAAGAAGGAATTGCAGGAGAAGATTTGAATTTACTTATAGGAAGTATTCCTTATGGAGATGAAAAAACAACTGAAAGAGTAAAATTAAATATTTTAAGAATATTAAATGAAAAATACGAAATAACAGAAAAAGACCTATTAAGTTCAGAGTTAGAATTAGTACCAGCATTTAAAGCAAGAAGTTTAGGATTTGACAGAAGCATGGTAGCAGGTTATGGACAAGATGATAGAATATGTGCATTTACAGCTTTAAGAGCAATATTAAATGTAAATAATCCTAAAAAAACAGCAGTATGTATATTAGCCGACAAAGAAGAAATAGGAAGCATGGGAAACACAGGAATGGAATCAAATGTATTTGATACATTTGTAGCAGAGTTACTAAATAAAAAAGCAGAAAACAGACCAAATCAATTAGATAAAGTATTCTGTAATTCTAAAATGTTATCAGCAGATGTTGATGCAGGATTAGATCCAATATATGCAAGTGTATCAGAAAGAAACAATGCATCATTCCTAGGACACGGAATAGGACTAAACAAATATACAGGTGCAAGAGGAAAATCTGGAGCATCAGATGCAAACGCAGAATACGTAGCACAAATAAGAGCAATGTTAGAAAAAAATGAAATACCATACCAAATAGGAGAATTAGGAAAAGTAGACGTAGGAGGAGGCGGAACAATAGCCTATATTCTAGCAAACAAGGGAATAGATGTAATAGACTGTGGCGTACCAGTATTATCAATGCATTCACCATATGAAGTAACAAGCAAATATGATATATACCAAGCATACAGAACATATGAAACATTCATGAAATAAACAAATGGGGGAAAAAGGGGTCAGACCCCTTTTTCCCCATTTTATTTTTTAGTAGGGGATAAAAAACATAGGGGCATTATTATAGAAAGAAAGGAATGGTTGTAATGCCTCGTTGTAAAAGAAACATTGTAAAATCAGGAACATATCATATTATGGTGAGAGGAGTAAATAAACAAGAAATATTTTATGATGACAAAGACAAGAAGATGTTTATAAGAATGCTACTCTATTACAAAAAAAGATTAGATTGTAAAATTTATGCATATTGTTTAATGAACAATCATGTACATATTTTATTTAAAGATAAAGAAGAGTCAATAAGTGATTTTATGAGGAATATAACATCTAAATATGCGTATGAATTTAATCAAAAGCATAAAAGAGTTGGGCACTTGTTTCAAGATAGGTTTAAAAGCATATATGTTTATAATGATGAATATTTGCTAAGGCTAATAAGATATATACATAGAAATCCAGAAAAGGCAGGGATATGTAAAACTGAGGATTATAGATGGAGTAGCTATAAAGAATATATATTCAATAATAAAATTATAGAGAAAGATGAAATATTAAAGAAGTTCGGAGAAAATAAGTTTACAGCTTTAAAAAGATTTATTAAGTTTGTTAATGATAAAAATGAAGAAGAAATGGATAGCATATACTTAAAAGATAAATTAACAGATGAAGAAGCAAAGAAATTAATAAAGAGGATAACAAATTTAGAAAATCTATCTGAGATAAAGAGTTATAACAAAATAGAAAAAGAGAAAATACTACGAAAGATATTAGAAACAAATAATATAAAAGCAAGCCAAATAGCCAAGATTTTAGAAATAAGCAAGAACTTTAAAAGCAGAATTGGGGAAAAAGGGGTCTGACCCCTTTTTCCCCAAATTAATTTAAAAAATCTCTTGC
>ERZ834769.2677-NODE-2677-length-12776-cov-4.196761_pt1 | contig 12776 bp, 13 predicted proteins | sample MGYA00519690_ERZ834769 | MGnify/ENA primary metagenome ERZ834769 (study PRJEB31850, sample SAMEA3708760) | human gut metagenome | biome: human gut; feature: human-associated habitat; material: faeces | place: China | collected 2014 ... | reverse complement strand
AGGCGATGCCTTCCTGATTAAAATTAAGATTTTAATCAGGAAATAGTATCAGAAATATTATGGGGCCATTTACAAGGCCAAGGCGGAGATTGGATATGAAGTTTTTTGTAACCGGAGTGGGTGGCCAGCTGGGCCACGATGTGATGAATGAGCTGCTGAAACGGGGCCACAGGGGCGTTGGCTCGGACATTACCCCTGCCTACAGCGGCGTGGCCGACGGCTCCCCGGTGACGGAGGCACCCTATGTGTCCCTGGACATCACCGACCGTCAGGCTGTGGAGAAGGCAATTACGGAGGTGAACCCCGACGCGGTGATTCACTGCGCCGCCTGGACCGCCGTGGATATGGCCGAGGACGACGACAAGGTGGCGAAGGTTCGAGCCATCAACGCCGGGGGCACCCAGAACGTTGCGGACGTGTGCAAAAAGCTGGACTGCAAGATGACCTACATCAGCACGGACTACGTTTTTGATGGCAAGGGTACTGAGCCCTGGAAGCCGGACTGCAAGGACTATAAGCCCCTGAATGTGTATGGTCAGACGAAATTGGAAGGTGAGCTGGCGGTCAGCCGGGAACTTGAAAAGTACTTTATCGTCCGCATTGCCTGGGTCTTTGGACGAAACGGGAAGAATTTTGTCAAGACCATGCTGAACGTTGGTAAAACTCATGACACGGTTCGCGTTGTGAATGACCAGATCGGCACGCCAACCTATACGTACGATTTGTCACGGCTGCTGGTGGACATGAATGAGACCGAGAAATACGGCTACTACCATGCAACCAATGAAGGCGGCTATATCAGCTGGTACGATTTTACCAAGGAAATCTACCGTCAGGCCGGCTATCAGACGAAGGTTCTGCCTGTGACAACAGAGGAGTACGGTTTGAATAAGGCGTCGCGTCCGTTCAACAGCCGTCTTGACAGGAGCAAGCTTATAGAAGCCGGCTTTACGCCCCTCCCAACCTGGCAGGACGCGCTGAATCGCTATCTGAAGGAAATCGGGTACTGAAAGAATACCGCGTTTCTCCACATTTAGTGCTATAATTTGTCAAATATATCCGCAGGGGACGAAGGTTTATCGTCCCCTGCGGTTTTGTCAATTTTTCCGCATGAAATGCTCTTTCAGAGCAATCTCATTTACCGTTTTCCAAATCTGCGGCAATGATCCGCTTCATGGCTTCGATGCCCACCTTGACGGCGCCGGTGGTGTCCTCGGTCATGGGCATGGCGAGACCCGCTTTTTCCCGCTCCTGATTCCACACGGCGTGGAAGCAGCTGCCGCAGCGCACGCCCAGTGCGGCGGCGACCACAAACAGCGCCGCGGATTCCATTTCGCTGGCCTTCACGCCCAAGCGCTTCCAGCTTTCCCACTTTTGCAGCAGGTCGTAATATACAGGAGATTTTTCCGGGCTGTGCTGACCATAAAAAGAATCCTTGCATTGGACGACGCCGGTGTGGGTGCGGTAGCCCAGACTCTCACTGGCAGCTTTCAGCGCGGCCGTGACGTCAAAGTCAGGCACGGCGGGGAACTCAATGGGGGCGTATTCCAGAGAGGTATGCTCGTAACGGATAGCGCCCGTGGCGACCACCACGTCTCCGGGCAGAACGTCCATGGCGATGCCGCCGCAGGTGCCGACCCGAATGAAGGTATCCGCGCCGATGGCCGCCAGCTCCTCCATGGCGATGGAGGCCGACGGGCCGCCGATGCCGGTGGAGCAGACGGACACCTTTTCCCCCAGCAGCGTGCCGGTATAGATGGTATATTCCCGGTTCTGGGACACGAAATGCGCGTCGTCAAACAGCGCGGCGATCTTCTCGCACCGGCCGGGATCGCCGGGCAGGATCACGTAGCGGCCCACATCGCCCTCTACGCAGCGAATATGAAACTGTTTTTCCAGCTTTTGCATAATACCCCTCCAGATGATAACAAAACGTTGTAAGCGTGTTTGATATTACAAATTGTATTTTCTTTAATGAATAGATTATTATTTTACCACAGCTCACAGCAAAATGCAACGCTGGGAGAAGTTACAGCTGGTAGTTTCGCCGAAAATCGACCATACTACACACGGCACGCAAAGCACTGTGCCCGGAAAATTTGATAAAAAGGAGGATGGGACATGACGAAAAAAGTGATGGCGCTATTGATGGCGGCGCTGCTGATGCTGGCGCTGGCAGGCTGCGGCGAGAACAAGAACAACACCAACCGCCCCGGCAGCAACAGCAACAACACCACCAACGGCAGCAATGACGCCGACAAAGGCAACGGCACCGTGAACGACGGTCTGACCGACAGCAACGGCGCGGCCCGGAATGGCCGCAGCAGCTACGGCACCTACCGCGACAGGAGCAGCGACAACGCCTTCGACAACAACCACGGCAGCACCTTCGGCGGTGTGGGCGAGGAGCTGAAAGAGGATGCCCAGCAGTTCCCTCCCACGGTGTGGGACAGCATGACGGGGAACCACGGCGCCAGCGGCACCGCCACGTGGCGGCAAATGCTGGACAACGGCTTTGTCCATGACACGGACGGCTTTTTGCTGGACGGTGAAAACGCCTGCTGGTCATAAGGAGAACGGGCGGAGGGCATGGCGTGTCCCTCCGCCCTGTTTTCGTTCTGATTTTGCCGGACGGAACATATGCTGGCACGAGGTGAAGCATATGCAAATTCATGTGGTGCGGCCGGGAGAGACGCTGTACGGCATTGCCCGGCAGTACGGCGTCAGCGTAACGCTGCTGGGGCGGCTGAATCAGGTGCCAGCCGGGGGTGCGCTGGCGGTGGGACAGACGCTGGTGGTCTACGAGCCGGAGCGGGTGCATGTGGTGCGGCCCGGTGAAACGCTGGAGGGCATCGCCCGCCGTGAGGGCGTGTCGGTGCTGTCGCTGTATCAGAACAACTACTTCCTGGGCGGGCGATCCCGCATTCTGCCGGACGAGGAGCTGATCGTTGCGCTGAAAGGGGAAAAGTCCGGGACGCTGGGCGTCAACGGCTACGCCTACACCTTCATCCGGCAGGAGCAGCTGCGGACGGTGCTGCCCTACATAACCTATCTGACGCCCTTTACCTACGGGATCACGCCGCAGGGCGGTCTGGTGATCCCCAACGATGGGCCGCTGTTGTCCGCCGCGCCCCAGTACGGCGCGCAGCCGTGGATGCACCTGTCCACCCTGACGGACAGCGGCTCCTTCGACAGCCGTCTGGGCGGAGCGCTGCTGGAAAACGAAACGGCGCAGAAGGCGCTTATCGACGCCGTCGCAGCCAACATGGCGGAAAAGGGCTATCAGGGGCTGGACGTGGATTTTGAATATCTGGAGGGCCGTCAGGCGGCGGCCTACACCGCCTTTATCGACGCGCTGCGGCAGCGGCTGAATCCGCTGGGCTGGCCGGTGATCGTGGCGCTGGCCCCGAAATCCAGCGCGGAGCAGCGGGGACTTCTGTACGAGGCGCACGACTACGCCGCCCTGAGCCACGCGGCCAACGCCGTGCTGCTGATGGCCTACGAGTGGGGCTATACCGCCGGGCCGCCCATGGCGGTGGCTCCCCTGCCGCAGGTGCGGCGGGTACTGGACTACGCCCTGACGGAGATGGCCCCGGAGAAAATCTTTCTGGGGGTGCCCACCTACGGCTACGACTGGCCGCTGCCCTTCCGGCAGGGCATCACCCGTGCACCCTCTCTGTCGCCGCAGGAAGCGCTGGCGCTGGCACGGCGGTACGGGGCGGAAATTCAATACGACGAAACCGCCCAGTCCCCATGGTTCCGCTACACGGCGGAGACCGGCACTGTCCACGAGGTGTGGTTTGAGGACGCCCGCTCCAGCCTTGCCAAGCTCCGTCTGGCGGCGGGCAACGGCTTGCAGGGTGTGGGGCTGTGGAACCTGATGCGTGACGCACCCCAGACCTATCTGGTGCTGAACGGCGCGTTTCAGGTAGAAAAACTCGCGTAAGTAAACCGCGCTGTGTTAATGACACGGCGCGGTTTTGCCTTGCCAAAATCATGGCGGCACAGTATAATGACCTCAAGAGATTTGATGCAAGGAGGCGAGCGCATGGTGTCCCCCAACCGGCAATACGAGAGCATGCTGACCGCAGCGCGGGAGCGGCTGTCCCGGCACGCACCGGAGAGCATCGCCCGCCGCGCTGGCGTCACATGGGACGGCGGACGGCTGGCCCTGCCCAGTCTGGGGCAGACCGTCACCGTGACAGTCCCGGACTTCGCCGTTTCGCCGGAGCTGGACATGTGGCACGCGCTAACGCTGCTGCACTATCTGGATCTGGCGGACGGCACGCCCCTGTTGGGGAAGATGATGGCCTTCGCCCAGTACCCCGACGGCATGGTGCGGGGCGGCGGATTTGACCGCCGGGCAGAGCTGGTGATCCGCCGTCAGCTGGGTCTGCTGCCGCCGGAGGAGCTGCGCCGCCGCTGCCTTGCGCTGGGCGCGGAGCTGCTGCCCTCCAACGCCGACCTGTGCGCCCGGTTCCCGTTTCTGCCCCGCTACCCCCTGTGGCTGCGGCTGTGGTTCGGGGACGAGGAATTTCCCGCGTCGGGACGGCTGTTTCTGGACGAGAGCGCCGCCCACTACCTGACGGTGGAGGATGCGGTAACGGTGGGCGGCCTGCTGCTGGAGCGGCTGGCAAGCGGCCCTCTACTGGGCTAGAAGAAAGGAGCAACTATGCGCAAATATGTTCTGATCCCGGATTCCTTCAAGGGCACGCTGTCCTCTCGTGAGGTCTGCCAGATCGTGGCAGAGGCCATCCGGTCACAGGAGCCGGAGGCGGAGATCTGCGCCATTCCGGTGGCCGACGGCGGCGAGGGAACGGTGGACGCGTTTCTGTCGGCGGTAGGCGGGCAGCAGGTGCCTGTGGCCTGCACCGGGCCATACGGCGAAGCCATCACCGCCTGCTACGGCCTGCTGCCGGACGGCTCCGCCGTGGTGGAGATGGCTGCGGCGGCGGGACTGCCCATGGTGGGCGAGAACCGCGACCCGGAAAAGACCACCACCTATGGCGTGGGCCAGCTGATCCGCCACGCCGCCCATCACGGGGCGAAACGGCTGGTGCTGGCGCTGGGCGGCAGCGCCACCAATGACGGCGGCTGCGGCGCGGCTGCCGCCGTGGGCGTGAAGTTTTACCGTGCGACGGGAGAGAGCTTCGTCCCCGTGGGCGGTACATTGAAGGAAATTTACCGCATTGATATTAGCGGCATGGATCCGGCGGTGCGGAGTATCCCCATTCTGACCATGTGCGACATTGACAACCCTCTGTGCGGTCCCACCGGAGCCAGCGCCGTGTTCGGCCCCCAAAAGGGCGCGGACGCGGCCATGGTGCGGCGGCTGGACGACGGATTGCGTCAGCTGGCGGCGCTGCTGGAGCGGGATGTGGGCCGGGACGTGCTGAACCTGCCGGGCGGCGGCGCGGCAGGCGGCTTTGGGGCCGGTGCGGCGGCATTTTTTGCAAGTCCCCTGCAAATGGGCATCGACGTGGTGCTGGCGCTGACGGACTTTGACCGGCGGGCGGCAGACGCGGCGCTGGTCATCACCGGCGAGGGCCGTCTGGACAGCCAGAGCCTGCGGGGCAAGGTGGTGGTGGGCGTGGCCCGCCGCGCCAAGGCGCTGGGCGTTCCCGTGGCGGCGCTGGTGGGCGGCAGCGATACGGACGTGGCCGCCGTGTACGGCGAGGGCGTCAGCGGCGTGTTCCCCATCAATCCCCTGCCCCAGCCCTTCAGCGAGGTCAGGGCGCACTGCCGGGAAAATCTGCGCTTTACCGCCGAAAACCTCATGCGGTTCTACCGTGCGGTACGGCGATGAAGTATGGCATTTTCGGCAAAATACAGGCAAACAGAGAGCGGCAGCCCCAACGGGCTGCCGCCTTTCTCATACTTTGGTATGATTTACATTTTCCGGTAATGGTATGTAACAGAATTAGTATACTGGGATCAAACGGCGTGAGAGCGCCGTTTCAAACGAGGGAGGAACGACTATGGCGGGAAGCATTATCATAAAGCCCGCTGTCCAACAGCGGTTTGACAGTTTCATCCAGCGCGGCAGAGTGCTCTTTGTCAGCGCACCCTGCGGCTTCGGAAAAATCACGCTGGCGGACGCGCTGCTGGAGGGCCGGAGCGTGTTGCGCCTGAGCGCGGGAGCGCCCGACTTCTCTCTTGACGCGCTGCCGGAGGCGTGGGACATTCTGCTGATCGACGACTTTCAGCAGCTGCCGGAGGGCAGCGAGGAGCAGACGCTTTGCCAGCTAAAGCTGTCCGGCGCGGTGCGGCATTTCGTGTTCCTGTCGCGGGGCGTGCCGCCCAGCTATCTGACGGCGTTTCAGTACGCGGGGCTGATGACCACGCTGGAGGCCGACGACCTTCTCTTTGACCGGGAGGATATCCGGAAATACTTCGCCCTCAGTGGCGTCCCCATAACGGACAGCGAGATCATCGGCCTTTTGAAGGGCTCCATCGGCTATCCGCTGGGAATCGCCGTCACGGCGCGGTGCATGTCCGGCGGAAAGTCCTTCGGCCCGGAGGTGGCGGTGCGGGTCTATCGCAGGGTGTTCTCCTATTTTGAGGACGCCATCTACCGGCGCTTTGACCTGCCGGTGCGGCGCTTCCTGCTGGAGCTGACACCTTTCGAGCGCTTTGACCTTGAGATGGCGCGGATGGTCAGCGGCACCCCCCACGCAGGCGAGCTGCTGGACTGGCTTTTGCGCCACACCACCATGCTCCGCTAACCGCGCTTGACGCTGTCGGTGTAAACAGTGGTCGCTTCGTTGATCTCGCTCAGACCGGCTTCGGTCATGCGGATGGTCATAGAGTTCTGCGCGTCATCATAAACCAAGGTGAACTTGCCGGAATCCTCCGCCCATGTGGTGATCTTATCGGTGCAGGCGGAATCGCGGAAGAACTCGATAACCACGTCGTTCTTGTGGTAGCGAATACCCTTGCTCAGAGTATCCACATAGGTATACTCACTCAGGCCGGAAGCCTTGGAGGTAATCGTGGGCAGGGTGCTGATAATCTGGTAGTCCACGATATCGCCCACGGAGGCGGTAGCGGTGTGAGCGTAACCGTCCGTGATGTCGGTCAGGCTGCCGTTATTCTTTCCAGTGCTGCTCTTGCTCTCACGGACGGTCTTTTCGAGGTCGGGGTTGCCGGTCTGGTTCTTGGGGTACACGGTCAAGTCGTAAATCCACTCGCTGCCATCAATGGTGGTCATAGGCAGGGACACAAAGAACGGATTACAGGTGCTGGTAACATTCTCAGGCACGCGGGTTTCAACCACCAGGTACAGGCCCTGCTCCATGTTGGATGCAGAGGTATGACCGGTCGTATCGGTCTCAGTCATGGCAACGCCTCCGTTCTTAACAGCAACCTCCAAAGCATTCTTCACATTCGTAGCGTTGGCTGCGAGAGCTGCGGCCAGCTTGTTGTTCAGCGCATCACTGGTGAAGTAGTTGATACCATTTTCAGACTTACGAGCATCGGAAGCAGTCAGACCAATGGTGGACAACACGGTATTGGAACGCTCAGAGCTACGGCTCTGACGATGCTGTAGACCTTGTCCTTGGCGGCGATCCGTTCCGGTGTACTGACATCTGCCATTCGGTAGGTAACGCCGCCGCTCTCAGGTACCTCGCACAGCGACGCACCATCAAACAAGACACGCAGGCTACCAGCGTGTGTCCTATCCGTCAGGAAACCCTCTCTGGCAAGAACGACCTCCGCTTCCCTGAGATAACGATTCTTTTCTTCTGCACTGATATTCATTTAGCTCCTCCTTAAACGCAAAAAGAGCGCCGGTTCGATGGTTCTACGAAACCAACAAACCGACGCTCTAAACTTTGTGAAATTTTTTCATGAAAAAAGCCCCCTTTTGTGAGGAAAATCCTCGTACAAAAGGGGGCTGCATCCGATTTTATCGCCAGAAAACAGAAAAAGAGGGGTTCAAATCACGTCGAACGCCTCTCAGACGGCTCTGACATCCATGCTCAAAACCGGTAAAATCGGGGTGTGAAAAACCCCGGAAAGGCTTGATGCCACGCGGTTTTCACCGCATGGCATCTAAACCTGTTTGTTAACTTGGAGCAGGGTACGGGAATCGAACCCGCCTCCTCGGCTTGGGAAGCCGATGTACTACCGATGTACGAACCCTGCAAGTGGAATTATCATACCACACTTTTCCGCCCATTGCAAGGCGAAAATCGCCGCGGCCGTCACTTTCCCCGCCGCGCATAGGCCAAGCCGCCCGCGGCATAGGATAGCAGCAAAGAAAAAGGAGGGCTTGGGGTATGAAACGAGCAGTAGGTTTTCTGGCGGCATTAGTGCTGACGGTCGGTCTGGTACGGCCCTGCTGGGGGGTGGAGCTGACGCTGACCTCTCACGCGGCGCTGCTGATGGAAAAATCAACAGGGAAGATTCTTTACGCCCAGAACGAGCATGACGCGCTGCCGCCCGCCAGCGTCACCAAGATCATGACGGTGCTGCTGACCATGGAGGCCATCGACAGCGGCCGCATCGCGCTGGACGACATGGTGACGGTCAGTGCTTACGCCGCCGGGATGGGCGGCAGCCAGGTGTTTCTGGCGGAGGGTGAGCAGATGTCGGTGGACGATCTGCTGAAGGCGGTGTGCGTATCCTCCGGCAACGACGCGGCGGTGGCGCTGGCGGAGCATGTGGCGGGGGTGACGGAACTGTTCGTGGAGCAGATGAACAACCGCGCCCGTGAGCTGGGCATGAAGGACACCCACTTCGTCAACTGCACCGGCCTGACGGCAGAGGGTCACGTGACCTCCGCCCACGACATTGCCCTGATGAGCCGTGAGCTGCTGCTGCACCACCCGGAGGTGCGGAACTACACCACCATCTGGATGGACACCCTGCGCAGCGGCACCTTCGGTCTCAGCAACACCAACAAGCTGATCCGGTTCTACGAGGGCGCCACGGGGCTGAAAACCGGCTTCACCCAGGAGGCAGGCTACTGCATCAGCGCCACGGCGGAGCGTGACGGCATGGAGCTGATCGCCGTCATCATGAAGGGCACTACCTCCGACAGCCGCAACACCGACGCCAAGACGCTGCTGAACTATGGCTTTTCCACCTACACGCTGGCCGATATCCAGCCGGAGGAGCCGCTGCCCGTCCTGCCGGTGACGCTGGGCACGGCGGACACCGTGGCCCTGACGCTGCCGGAGGAGGGCCGCACGCTGCTGTTGGAAAAAAGCCGTTCCGGCGGCCTGACCCAGACGGTGGAGCTGCCGGAGACTGTGACAGCGCCGATACAGGCGGGACAGCAGGTGGGCACGCTGACCGTCCGACAGGATGACACGGCGCTGCTGACCGTTCCCATCGTGGCGGCGGAGACGGTGGAGAAGCTCAGCTGGAGCCAGATGACGCGGCACATGCTGCAAATGGCCATCTTCTGCGGATAAGCGGAAAAATACGCAAAATCCCCCTTGTATTTTCCTGCCGGGCGATGTAATATTATCTTTTAAGAATAGATTGTTGCACAACAGGAGGTACGCACGATGATAAAGGTCGATCTTAGTAATATTCAGAGCTTTCTACGCCTGCCCTATGAGGCGGCAGTGTCTCCCCGGCTGAAGATCGCCCACAGCCATTTGCAGCTGGGCAATGGCCGCGGCGGCGAATTTACCGGCTGGGTACACCTGCCCCGCGACTACGACCGGGCGGAGTATGAGCGCATCAAGGCGGCGGCGAAAAAGATCCAGAGCGATTCCAAGGCGCTGGTGGTCATCGGCATCGGCGGCTCCTATCTGGGCGCACGTGGCGTGCTCGAGTGCCTGTGCTCCCCCAACTATAACCTGAAAAAGAAGAACACCCCCAACATCTACTTCATCGGCAACGGTCTCAGCAGCGAGGCGCTGACGGAGGTGATGGAGCTGGTGGAGGATGTGGATTTCTCCGTCAACGTGATCTCCAAGTCCGGCACCACCACCGAGCCTGCCGTGGCCTTTCGCTTCTTCCGTGAGCTGCTGGAGAAGCGCTACGGCAAGGAGGGTGCCGCCCGCCGCATTTACGCCACCACCGACGCCCGCAAGGGTGCGCTGAAGTCTCTGGCGGACGCCAACGGCTACGAGACCTTCGTGGTGCCCGACAACATCGGCGGCCGCTACAGCGTGCTGACCGCCGTGGGCCTGCTGCCCATTGCCGCCGCCGGTATCGACATCGACGCGCTGATGAGCGGCGCGCAGGAGATGATGGAGACCTGCGCCGCCGGCGACATGGAGCGCAATCCCGCGTGGTGCTACGCCGGAGCCCGGTATGAGCTGTACCGCATGGGCCGCAAGATTGAAATTCTGGCCGCCTACGAGCCGTCCTTCCGGTTCATGGCGGAGTGGTGGAAGCAGCTGTACGGCGAAAGCGAGGGCAAGGAGAACAAGGGTCTGTTCCCCGCCAGCGTGGAATTCACCGCCGACCTGCACTCCATGGGTCAGTACATTCAGCAGGGCGAGCGGCACCTGTTCGAGACGGTGGTGCGCTTCGGCCCCTCCGCCCACCAGCAGCAGGTGCCCTTCGACGAGGGCAACGGCGACGGCCTGAACTTCCTTGCAGGAAAGAGCATGGACTTCATCGCCCGTCAGGCCATGGACGGCACGCTGCTGGCCCATGTGGAGGGCGGCGTACCCAACATCATCGTGGAGACCGGCAGCAACGACGCCCACACGCTGGGCGGACTGATCTACTTCTTCGAGTATGCCTGCGGCCTCAGCGGCTATCTGCTGGACGTGAATCCCTTCGACCAGCCCGGCGTGGAAGCGTATAAGAAGAACATGTTCGCGCTGCTGGGCAAGCCCGGCTACGAGGAGCTGCGGGAGCAGCTGGTGAAGAAACTGGGTCGTTAACAGTTTTTTCATGGTGATTTTCATTGCATTTTCCCCGGCGGTATGGTATGCTGTTAGCAGAAGCATAACCATATCTTTATAAAGGAGTGATTTCTTATGGTTAGATTGATTATGGGCGCAAACGGTGCAGGTAAGACGAAGCAGCTGATCGAGCTGATCCACGCTGCGGTGGAGAGCGAGAACGGCAGCGTCGTGTGTATCGAGCCCAGCGCCGACATGACCTACGACATCAGTTACAATGTGCGTCTGGTCAACGCCGGTGAGTATAATGTGAATAATTACGAATGCCTGCGTGGCTTTATCAGCGGCCTGTACGCCGGCAATTACGATATTTCCCATGTATTCGTGGACAACCTGTGCAAGATCGCGGGCGACAAGGATCTGCAGGCGGTTGAGGACTTCCTGGGCTGGCTGGATCGTTTCAGCAACAGCAATGACGTGAAGTTCACCGTCACCATCAGCGCCGACGAGGATCTGGCCACCGAGGGCCTGCGGCAGTATACCTGATTTTCAAAATTAATCAAACAAGAGGAATGGCTTTTGCCATTCCTCTTGTTTGATTAATTGGCTTTTCTTAACATCCCAGCGCTGTTATTGTGCCGAAGAAATTTCTGCGTCTACTGTGCGGCAGGGTGTGGGCACCCCGCCCGCTGTTTACCTGAAACACCATCATAAACCGAGCGGGAGGGATACCCCAAGGGCACTCATTCCGCTGCGCTCACCCCTCCCCCTACGCACGGATGCCGCACCCATTACGTCCATCGCGCGGTGGCCGGACCACCGACAGACCATTTGTAGGGGCGGACGACTCTGTCCGCCCTAACGATAAACATCCGGGCCACCGACAGGGCCGGCAGAGTCGTCGGCCCCTACAGCATTCTATCGCACAGCTTTGCCCCCTCGGAATGACAGAGATGGATTTCTCAACAAGCTAAAAACAGGGACGACATGCGCCGTCCCTGTTTTTCTTATTGCCGCCATGTGTCGCCGCTTGGGTCAAACGCCACCTGCACGGCGCTGTCCGCTGGCGGCGCGGCGCTTTTCAGTGACGCGTTCAGCGCGGAAAGCTCCTTGATCGCTCCGGCCAGCTCCTTGATCTCCCGCACGGCGATCTCGTCGCCGGACATGTGAGCCGCCGTCTCCGCGCAAGCGCGGCTCAGCTGCTCCGCCGCGCGGCGCATATGAGTTTCCCACGCCGTGGTTCTCGCCATTTCTCACCCCCCTTTCACCAGATACGGCGCAAAGACCTGCACCGCGTATTCCGCCAGACAATCCCGGCAGACGGCCTGACCGTTAATGTGGTAGTATTTCTCCCCACGGTAGATCTCGCCGTCGCACAGTGCGCACCGGGCGCTGACGCCCTCATAAGGCTCCATATCGTCACCTCCCCTATTGGTGACGAAAGAAAAATCGGGTGTTGCCCCACACAGGGCAACACCCGCAGGTCTTTTCACTTCTTTCCCAGCTGGTAGAAGGCCACGGCGCTGGCGGCGGCCACGTTCAGGCTGTCCACACCGTGGGCCATGGGGATGCGTACCGTATAGTCGCAGTGGGCGATGGTGGCGGCGGCAAGACCGTCCCCCTCCGTGCCCAGCACCACGGCCAGCTTGTCCTCTGCCAGCAGGCGGGGATCGTCGATGGACAGGGAATCGTCCCGCAGTGCCATGGCGGCGGTTTGGAAGCCCAACCGCCGCAGCAGGGCCATACCGCCCTCCGGCCACGGGGCATCCTCCGGGAAGTACGTCCACGGGACTTGAAACACCGTGCCCATGCTGACCCGGACGGCCCGGCGGTACAGGGGATCGCTGCCCTGTGTGCTCAGCAGCACGGCGTCCATGTTCAGCGCGGCGGCGCTGCGGAAGATGGCGCCGATATTGGTGGGGTTCATGACGTTTTCCAGCACTGCCACACGCCGCGCTC
>ERZ834769.2675-NODE-2675-length-12780-cov-4.036857_pt1 | contig 12780 bp, 6 predicted proteins | sample MGYA00519690_ERZ834769 | MGnify/ENA primary metagenome ERZ834769 (study PRJEB31850, sample SAMEA3708760) | human gut metagenome | biome: human gut; feature: human-associated habitat; material: faeces | place: China | collected 2014 ... | reverse complement strand
GGTCCAGGCCCTGGGCCACGCTGTGTCCAGGCCCGCCCTGGCGGCGGAGATCATCCGGGAGGTGGACCGCCTCTGCGCAGCCCTGGCGGCAGGAGAGACTGGTCCTTATCTGGCCGAGTACCGGCGGCGGTGCGTGAATCTGGGCCGGACCGTGCGGCTGCTGCGCCCGGACGGAGGCCGCACCCCAGACGAAGAGGGCGCAGGCCGAGAGAATCCACTTGTTCATCTCCTGAAAATTCATTGGTTCAACTTCACGCTGCCGCTCTTCTCCACCTGCACGGTGCTGCTGCGGCCGTCGCCCCACGTCACCACCAACTCGAACGGCACGTTGGTCAAGACAGTCACCGCGGGCGTTTCGTCGGCCGATTTGCGGGCGCGGACCCTCAGGTCCACGACGCCGTCGGGACCGAACGGATAGCGTTCGATGCCGTGCGCCTCGGTCCGGGTGAGATCCCACTCGATCCGCCGCTCCGAATAGTCGGACTTGATGCCGAGGATGTACTCGATGAAGACGGCGATGGGCGGCAGTCCGGTCCACCCGACGAAATCCTTGCGGGCCATGAATCCGGGTTCGAGCTTCTCCGGCGCGTAATACTCCCAGAAGGTCCCCGTATTCTTCCACACCTCGAAGACCGCGGCGTAGTGGTTCTCGGCGATCCGCTGCGCCTCGGCGCGGTAGCCCTTGCGCCAAAGGCCGTCGATCACCATATAGTTGGCCCCGGGCCAGACGCCGCCCTGCCAGTAGCGGCCCAGAGCGTTGTATTTGCGGTGGTCGGCCGAGAGCGACGGCACGCGGTGCGGACGGTCGAATTCGGCCGTGTCCGCCAGGTGCGCCACCATGCGGTTCATCCGCCCCTTGTCCAGCGCGTCGGCCTGCAGGGCCCAGAAGGCGCCGATCCCCTTGGTCGTGCAGAGCGACCCGTCGCCGTAGCGGTCGTAGAGGAAACCCGTCGCGTCGTCCCACAGGTGCTCATTGACATAGGCGCGCAGCCGTTTCATCTCGTCCTCCATGTCCTCGATCTCCTGCCAGCGTTCGATGTGGAAACCGATGTTGAGCAGCGACTCGTCGACCAGCATCTGCTGCAGGTTGGTGTCGAGCCAGACCATGTGGCCGTGCGAGAAGATCGGGTTGTATTCGGGCTTCACGCGGGGCATGTTGTCCATGCCCGTCCCCCATCCGCTCGACCAGTAGGTGCCGTCGGGCCACGTGCGGTTGAGCCGCCACCACTTGGCATAGGCGCACAGGGCGGGGAAAACCTTGTGCAGGCGGTCGATGTCGCCGAACTGGCGGTAATACATCAGTTCGACCCACGGCAGCAGGTTGGGCCCCGTCGAGGTGGGATCGTAGCGCTCGAAGCAGTCGGAGCCGTCGGCACGGATCTCGCGGCAGATGAACCCGTCGGGATGCTGCTTGGCGTAGAAGTTGTCCAGCGTGCGCTGGAACGGGAAAAAGCGGTAACCGTAGCGGGCGAACATCATCATGAACGAAGCGTCCCACATGAAGATATTGCCGTTGTAGGCAATATCGAGGTAAGGCGACACGAACCCCGAGCCCTCCTGCGGCTGGCGGATGTTGCCCACGGCGATCTGCCAGGCGTGCCAGTACATCTCGACCTCCTTTTCATGCCCTTCCCACACGGGCGAGGGCAGGATCTTGCGCGCCTCGGCGAACGTCCGGGGTTTGATGTGTTCGGGTTTGGCCGTGCGGAACTCGTTCTCGGCCACGAATACCTCCTTTACATAGGTGTTTTTGTAGGGCAGCTTGTAGGGCCCCGATTTGAGGTCTTGCGCCCCTGCCGTGCCCGCTGCGAAGACCAGCGACACGAATGCCGCGATTTGTTTGCGTAGCGTCATAGTATGCGGTTATTTTATCAGTGATTTTATCCGGCGTGCAATCTCGGTATTCATGTAGGTGCCGCAGAACTTGTCGGCGCCCGGGCCGTAGGCGAATACCGGAAGCATGGCGGGCGTATGGTCGTCGGAAACATAGACGCCCGTCACACGCCCCGTATGCTCGTCGCCGTCGACCACCACCAGGCCGCCGGTTTCATGGTCGGCCGTGACGATGACGAGCGTCTCGCCGTTCGTGTCGGCGAATTTCAGCGCCTCGGCAACGGCCAGGTCGAAGCTCAGTGTCTCGATGACCGAACCGGGCAGGCAGCGCGAGTGCCCCGCATAGTCGATCTTGGCGCCCTCGACCATCAGGAAAAACCCTTCGCCGCCGCGTTCCTGCAATTTGGCGATCGAAGCGCGCGTGGCATCGGCCAGCAGTGTCAGGTTGGCCTCCTCGGCCGCATCGTCCATCGCCTCGTCGATGCAGATGACCTTGCCCTTCGCGGCATCGATCCCATCGACTGAACGCACGAAATCGTATTGTTTCTCCAGCTCCCCGACCAGGTCGATCCCGTCCTTGCGGCGCGTAAATTCACGGATGCCGCTGCCGCAGAGCAGGTCGATGCGCCCGTCCATGAGGCAGCGGGTCAGCTCGTCGGCATTGTCGCGCTCGACCGAATGCCCGTAGAAGGCCGTCGGCGTGGCATCGGCAATGTTACCCAGCGTCACGACGCCCACGGGCAGCCCCCTGTCGTGGAAGAAATCGCTCAGCGAGGGATAGGGCACGCCCTCCGGGCTCATCGAGATATGGCGGTTATCGTGGCGTTCGCCCGTGGCCAGGGCGCTGCCGCCGGCAGCCGAGTCGGTCGTGAAGGCATCCAGCGCATTGTTCTGTTGCAGGCCGATATATTTCATCTGCAGGGTCGACAGCCCCTTGTTGGCATAGAAAGCCGCCACGATCTGCGACAGCCCCATGCCGTCGCCGATCAGGTAGATCACGTTGCGAACCCGTCCCCGGCCCCCGTCGTTGCGGTAAGTCGGGGTGTAGACGTCGATGCCCTTGGAGAGTTGCAGCTTGTCGTTCTGGAAGCCCCGGAAATCGCGCGTGGTCTTGTCCAGGCGCTTGGTGCCCGTCACGCCTTCGGCGGCCGTGCGGCGCTCGCCGATCTGGAAATTCTTGTTGCCGAAATCATCGAAGAACGCGGCGCACACCTCGGGATGGTCGGTATTGAGGTAGTCGATACCCATATCATAAAAGGTATAGTAAACCGTCGTCCCTTCGGGGGCGCCCCAGAAACGCACGGGTTTTCCCCAGGCATGTGCGCGGTCGATGACCGTCTCCAGTTCCGCACGCTCGGCCGGGATGATCGAGCCCTTGCCGTTCCACTGCGAATAGTTGCTGAAATCGGCGCTTATCAGGGCGATGCGCTCCAGTTGCGCGGGCGTATAGTCGGCATCCCACACCCCGTCGAAACGGATATAGGAGGGATATTTGCCGAAATCGGCCGGTGCCGGGACACGCCCCGTGACAACGATCCGCACGGCCTCGGGGTTCACCGCCGGGTCGAACACCTCGGGATAGCGGCCCAGCAATGCCGCAACGGCCTGTAAAGTCGGTTCGGTAGCAGACTTGAGCTCGACCATCAGTTGAAGGTGTTCGCCGGAATCCTTCCATGCCCGCCCGCCGTTACGCCCGAAGAGCGTCACCAGCGGTTCGACGTAGAGCGCCTCGAAGGTCATGCCGGGCGAAAGGTCTTCGACCTCGTGCCCCACGAGCAGCTTGCCGCCGTGCAGGAACACGTCGGCCTCGATGGAATAGACCTGCTGGGCGTACGCCTGCCAGAAGGGGGCACGGCGGCAATAATCGTTGTGCGAATGGATCAGGATGGGGCGCTCGGCCACAGCCGTGGCGCAGGTGCACAGTGCTGCGAACAGCAGCCAGATTTTGAGTATCTTTTTCATTGCGGGATGTTATTTTTCGAATTTGACGATGGCCATCACGGGGGCATGGTCGGAGACATAACCGCCACCGAGCGTATCGGGCAGCACCTCGTAAAGGTCGGCGGCGATGCCGTCGCTCACGAAGATGTAGTCGAGCAACGGGCGTTCGGCCTCGGGTATCTGCCCGAAGTCGGAAAAGCTCCACTCCGTGCCGGATTTACGGGCGGCGACCTGCTTCACGTCATGCAGTACGCCGTCTTTCTGCACGTGCGCCACGACCGACGAGCCGGGCTCGGAATTGAAATCGCCCGTCAGGATCACAGGCCGATCCCCGCGCAGCGCTTCGATGCGCTCCCTGAGCAGGTTCACGCCTTCGTCGCGGGCGACCTGCCCTACATGGTCGAGGTGGGTGTTGACGAAGAGGAACTCCCGGCCCCCTTCCCTGTCATGCAGTACGACCCAGGTTGCCACGCGCTCGCAGGCGCCGTCCCACCCTTTCGAGCCTGCGACGTCGGGGGTTTCGCTCAGCCAGAAAGTCCCGGATTCGAGGGGCGTAAAACGATCCCGCCGGTAAAATACGGCACTGAACTCGCCCGCCTCGGCACCGTCCTCACGGCCGACGCCCACCGCAGCATAGCCGGGCAGCAAACGCTTCAGGTCGCCGAGCTGGTTGGCAAGCAGCTCCTGCGTGCCGAAAACGTCGACGCCGTGCGAAGCGATCACCTCGGCGACCCGCCCGCGGCGGAAACGCCAGTTGTCCGCCCCGTCTTCGGGGTTGTCGTAACGCATGTTGAAGGTCATGACGCTGAGCGTCGTGGCCGAACCGCAGGCAGTGAACGCCGCTGCCGCCAGAAGATAGAACAATCGTTTCATAACTTTATAGTTTAATCACCGGGACAATTGGGAAATTCGACGCACAGACGCTCCGCGGGGATCTGCTCGAAGAGAGCCGCTCCGGGCGCCCTCCAGCCCCAGGAGAGATCCTGCCCCTCGTAATCCTCGAAATACATGAGCGTATAGGGATGCAGACCCGCTTCGAGCGCCACGCGCCCGGTCGCCATGACCGAAGCGTGCGACCCGTCGTTGTCGACCACCTTCCGGTCGCCGATCACGAGCACGCTGCCGTCATCGCTCTTGGTCATGAACTCCCACACGCCCCGTTCGGGAATGCGGATCCAGCCGTTGAAAATATATCCGAAATGGTCTTCCTGCGGGGCATCGGCAATCGACGGCTCGGGCATTGTCCCGGACGCCACGAGCTTCCCCCGGCGAATCTCGTCCACATGCGAGAACACGCCTTCGTAACAGGCATAGGCGACGCCCGGACGCATGGCCGCGCCCGCTCCGGACAGCCCTTTGCGGAATACGGCCTTCTCGGCTTGGAGCGTCAGCGTACGGCTCGGTGCGGCTCCGGGTTTGAATCCCCGCGCTTTGAGCGTCAGCGAGCGGTCGACAACGACGGGCCCGGCATAGAGCACCGAGGTTTCGTCCGGCTCCGAGCCGTCGAGCGTATAGCGGATTTCGGCTCCGGCCGTCGTCGTGGCCAGGGCGACGGCCACAGGCTCGGTGAAGAGGCTCACGTTCTGCGTGGTATAGGGAATCGAAACGACCTGGCCGCGCGTAAGCGAATAGGGCTCTGCTGCGGCATCCGTTCCACGGGCGTAATCGGGTTCCGTACGGAGTTCGAAATGCAGTTCCCCACCCTGCATCAGTTGTTCGTAGGTGATGAAATTTTCGGTCACGGGCACTCCGTCGAGCGTCACCGAAGCGATATAGGTATTGCGGCGGGGGTTGTTTGCCGTAACGGTCAGCGTGCGGCCGTTGGCCAGGCGCACGACGGCCTTCGGGAATTGGGGTGCGGTCAGCGCAAACTGGTTCGAGCCGGGGCAGACGGGATAGAAGCCCAGGCTGGAGAAGATGTACCACGCCGACATCTGGCCGCAGTCCTCGTTGCCGATGATCCCCGCGGGCGTCGGGGCGTACATCCCGTGCAGCAGGCTGCGCGTGAGCTCCTGTGTCCGCCACGGCTGCCCGACATAATTGTAGAGGTAGGCCATGTGATGGCTGGGTTCGTTGCCGTGGGCATACTGCCCCATGAGCCCCGTCACGTCGCTTACGTCGAGCTGCATCTCGTCCGATTCGAGCGTAAAGAGCCGATCCAGTTCACGGACGAACGCCTCGCGGCTGCCGAAAAGCCCGGCGAGCCCGTTCACGTCGTGCGGCACGAAGAAACGGTAGTGCCACGGCGTGGCCTCGGTATAGTCGCGCCCCGTGGCGAACTCCTCGAACGGCTCAGACCAGTTGCCGTCCGTCCCACGGCCGCGGAAGAAACAGGTCGATCCGTCGAAGACATTGGCGTAGTTGAGCGCCCGCTGCGCATACTCCCGGGCGACGTCGTCCCGGCCCATGGCCCCGGCCATGCGGGAGATCGCCCAGTCGTCGTAAGCATATTCCAGCGTGCAGGAGACCGACTCGCGCTTGATATTGGAGGGTATAAACCCCTGTACCACATAGTAATCGGAACCTTTCTTATTGATGTTCGACGAGCGGATCATCGCATCGAGCGCCTTTTCGGCATCGTATCCGCGGATACCTTTCAGGTAGGCGTCGGCAATGACCGACGCGGCATGGTAGCCGATCATCGTCCCCGTCTCGCCCGACGCGAGCGGCCAGATCGGAAGCTCGCCCGTTATGTCGTACATGTCGAGCATACTGCGGATCATGTCGTTGACTAACGTCGTATCCACCAGCGTCTGCAACGGATTCCACGCGCGGAAAGTGTCCCACAGCGAGAATGTCGAATAGTAGGCACCGCCCTGCGGCATACGCGCGATGCGCTGGTCGTGACGGCGGTACTCGCCGTTGACATCGCTCATCAGATTGGGCGTCAGCTTGGTATGGTACTGCGCCGTATAGAAATTGACCATTTCGTCGCGCGAACCGCCCTCGACGACGATGTCGCCCAGCGCTTCGCGCCACAGCGCGGCGGCACGCGCATGCACGGCATCGAAATCCAGCTCCGGCACCTCGGCGACGCTGTTGAGACGGGCATTCGCTGCGCTGACCGACGACAACCCGACGGCTATCGTAAGCGTTTCGGTGTCCGGCGCAAAGGTCAGCACGGCCTGTTTGTCGCCCAGCAGCCGCACGTCGGCGAAAGGCTCCGAAAAACGGGCGGAGAAAAAGACATACTGGTCGGGCACCCACCCCTGCGTGCGGCGCATCCCGGCGATCTCATCGGGCGCCGTCGTCCGCAATTCACGCATGTCGACCTGCTCCTCGGCGATCGTGTGCATCAGGTCGACGACCACCTGCCGCGGCCCCTTGCCCGTAAAGGTATAGCGGTGCACGCCCGTACGGGGCGCCGCCGTAAGCTCCACCCGGATATTTTCACCGGGTAACTCCACGGCATAATAGCCGCAGGAGGCCTTCTCGTCCCCGTGCGAAAAGAAATAGGGCTGCAGGACGCAGGCGCCGTCGTGCAACACGATTTCGCGCGTGGTGGGATGGAACAGGATGTCGGCCAGGTCGGCACACCCCGTACCGCTGAGGTGCGTATGCGAAAAACCGTCGATGGTCGTATCGTCGTAATGGTATCCGGCGCAGGCGTCCCAGTCCCCGGCACGCGTGTCGGGGCTGAGCTGCACCATGCCGAACGGCGTCGTTGCGCCAGGGTAGGTATGCCCGTGGTAGCCCGTGCCGATGAACGGGTCTACATAATCGACCGGGCCGGCCGGCCGCGGCGCGCACGCAAGGAGCCCGAGGGCCAGCAAGGCGAAGGTAAGTTTTTTGGTCATGGCAGTTTCGGTGTATGCGCCCCGTCCGTAAAGCGTTCCATCAAAGATAAGGATTCCGGGGCGGTATTGCAAACCCCGGCAGCCGTATCTGCGCAGCATCGGAACCGGTCGCAGTTTAGGTTATACAAATATAAGAGAAGAGAAGCGTCCCGTCCGTGGCTATTTGCGCTTTTACATCCTCACATCGCGCAGAACCTTCCTATCCGGCGCCGAAACCCCGGCAGGAGTGCCTTTTCGCCCGAAATTCCGTCCTGGGGCAGAAAATTCCCGAAAAAAAGCTATCTTTACCCTCGAAGAGACCCAACCAGACCATGGCACGCGTAATTTTCCTGACCGATTTTTCCGAAGCCTATGCCCGCGAACTGCTGCTCGGCATGGCCCGCTATGCGCACGACACGGCGCAGGCGTGGAGCCTTTGCCGGCTGCCGTTGTCGATACGCGACAAGTTCGGCATAGAGGCGGTGGTCGAATGGGCCGTGCGAATGAAGGCCGACGCCGTGATCGGGCAGTTCTACAACACGGACAACGTCGGTCTGTTCCGCGAAAACGGCATCATCGCCATCGCTCAGGATTTCAAGAAGCGTTTCACGACGATCCCCAACATCACCGGGCCGCACCACCTTGCCGGCCGCATGGCCGCGGAGTATTTCCTGAAAAAGGGGTTCCGCAACTTCGCCTTCTACGGGACGCGGGGCATCGACTTCTCGGACGAACGCTGCCAGGGTTTCCGCGAGACCGTCGAACAGGCAAACCCCGATTTCACCTTCTCGTCACTGCGCAGCGGCGCCCAGAACGACCTGTGGTACTACGACACGGCGCAGCTCATCACATGGCTGCAATCGCTGCCCAAACCGGTGGCCATCATGGCCTGCGACGACAACCAGGCGTACCATATCACCGAGGCGTGCCTCCAGATCGAGGGGGGGGGAATTCGCGTATTCCGAACGACATAGCCATCCTGGGGGTAGACAACGACGAGACGATCTGCAAGCTCTCCGCCCCGAACCTTTCGTCGCTCAGCCAGGGCGTCGAGCAGGGCGGCTACGACGTGGCACGGCTGATCGACCGGCTGATCCGCAACCCCGAAGCGGAATGGGAAGACGTCATGGTGATGCCGCTCAACATCATCACCCGGCAGTCGACGGACATCTATGCCAACAACGACCCGCACATCGCCGAGGTATTGCGCTACATCCATGAGAACATCAGTCAGAAGATCACGGTGGACGATCTGGTGAAGCTGGTACCCCTGTCGCGCCGCCTGCTCGAAACCCGTTTCAAAAAGAGCATGGGCACCTCGATCTACGATTACATCATCCAGACTCGCATCGAAAAGATGATGCAGTTGCTGTGCGAAGGGCTGAGCGTATCCGAGGCGGCCGCCGAGCTGGGCTTCTCCGACATCAAGAACGTCTCGCGCACCTTCAGGCAGCTGAAGGGCATCACCCCGTCGGAATACCGCGAACAGGTCGCCCCGAAAAGGCGTTAGCACCGTCCCGCAAACAGGTGTCCCGCCCCTTCCGTTCCGCGCAGAGATCAAAATTCAGGCATATCGGCCGTTTTTTGCGGAGGATTTACTATCTTCGGGGCAAATTAACCTTCAAACCGAATCTATGTCCTTAAAACCGTTATTCCTATTCGCATGCACCGTGTGCGCGCTGCCGCTCATGGCACAGAAAAACTACACGCTCACCTCGCCCGACGGCACGCTGCAGGCCACCGTCGCCACCGGCTCCGACCTGAGGATCTCGCTCTCGGCCGACGGCGAAACGCTGCTCGCCCCGTCGCCCGTCTCGATGACGCTCGGCGGCGGCGAAGTGCTGGGCAGCAACCCCAAAGTCACCAGGGCCAGGAAAAATACGGCCGACGCACGGATCGCCTCGCCGTTCTACAAGAAGAGCAGCGTCCGCGACCACTACAACGAACTTGAGCTTACGATGCGCGGCGATTACGGGCTGGTAGTCCGCCTTTACGACGACGGGCTGGCCTACCGTTTCACGACCCGGAAAAAGGACGGCATCCTGGTCGAGAACGAGCAGGTCGCCTATACCTTCCCGGCCGATTATACGGCGTACGCCCCCTATGTCGGGCACAAGCGGCTGCTCGATTTCGAAGGGCAGTTCCGCAATTCGTTCGAGAACACCTACACCCGTCTCCCGCTGACGCAGCTCGACCCCCGCAAACTGATCTTCCTGCCCGTGCTGGTGGAACTTCCCGGCGGCCGCAAGATGGTCATCACCGAGGCCGACCTGCAGGGTTATCCGGGCCTCTTCCTCAACAACTCGACGGAGGCCCCCGTGCTGAAGGGCGTGTTCGCCCCCTATCCTAAAAAGGAGGAACAGGGCGGCCACAACCAGTTGCAGATGCTGGTCACGGAGCGCGAACCTTACATCGCCGCGACCGAAGGCACCCGGTCGTTCCCGTGGCGCGTAATGGCCGTATCGAAGGACGACAGCCAGTTGCTCGACAACGATCTGGTCTACCGCCTCGCCCCGGCCTCGAAGATCGCCGACACCTCGTGGATCAAACCCGGAAAAGTGGCCTGGGAGTGGTGGAATGCATGGAACCTCTACGACGTCGATTTCAAGGCGGGCATCAACAACGAAACCTATAAGTATTATATCTGGTTCGCCTCGCAGCACGGGATCGAATACGTGATCCTCGACGAGGGATGGGCCGTGAACAAACAGGCAGACCTGATGCAGGTAGTGCCGGAGATCGACCTGGAAGAACTGGTCGAATATGGCCGCGAGCGCAATGTGGGCATCATCCTCTGGGCGGGCTACTACGCCTTCGAGCGCGACATGGAACGCGTCGTGAAACATTATGCCGACATGGGCGTCAAGGGTTTCAAGGTCGATTTCATGGATCGTGACGACCAACGGATGGTCGATTTCCTGCACCGCGCCGCCGAAGTCTGCGCCGAACATAAGATGCTGCTCGATTTCCACGGCGTATTCAAGCCCACGGGGCTCAACCGCACATGGCCCAACGTACTCAATTACGAGGGCGTGTTCGGCCTCGAACAGCTGAAATGGTCGGCCGAATCGACCGACATGGTGAAATACGACGTCACGATGCCGTTCATCCGCATGGTCGCCGGGCCGATGGACTATACGCAGGGAGCCATGCGCAATGCCTCGCGCGGCAACTACCGCCCGGTGCACAGCGAACCCATGAGCCAGGGCACCCGCTGCCGCCAGCTGGCCGAGTACGTGGTCTTCGAGTCGCCGATCACGATGCTCTGCGACTCGCCGTCGAACTACATGAAGGAACCCGAGTGCTTCGCTTTCATGGCCTCAGTCCCGACCGTATGGGATGAAACGGTGGCCCTCACGGGTTCGGTGGGCGAATATATCGCCATCGCCCGCCGCTCGGGCGACACGTGGTACATCGGCGCCATGACCGACTGGACACCCCGCGAACTGGAGCTGGATCTGTCGTTCATCGGCAACGGCAACTACGACATCGAGAGTTTCGCCGACGGCATCAACGCCGACCGGGCAGCCCGCGACTTCAGGAAGACCGTATCGGAGCTGCCGCAGGATCGCAGGCTGAAGATCCGGATGGCCCCGGGCGGAGGCTATGCGGCCCGCATCTACGCACGATAAACCAGCCTGCCCCCAAAAGGCAGCGGCCTGCGCAGGCCGCTGCCTTTTCATTGCGAGCGATCCGTCCGGCGATGCCCTGCAAAGCGGGAAATCGCAGGCGGAACCGTGCGAAAGCCCCTGCCTGCGATGACAATATGAAAAGAATTTCGTATCTTTGCAGGCGTTATTGAAATCTAACGACAAATAAATAGAATGGCTTTACAATGCGGCATCGTAGGTTTGCCCAACGTGGGTAAATCGACCCTTTTCAACTGCCTGTCCAATGCGAAGGCGCAGGCGGCGAACTTTCCTTTCTGTACCATCGAGCCCAATGTGGGCGTCATCACGGTTCCCGACCAGCGGCTTGTCAAACTGGCGGAGATCGACAATCCCAAACGGGTGATCCCGACCACGATCGAGATCGTGGACATCGCCGGGCTGGTGAAAGGGGCGTCGAAAGGCGAAGGGCTCGGCAACAAATTCCTGGCCAACATCCGCAACACGCACGCCATCATCCATGTATTGCGCTGCTTCGACAACGGCAACATCACCCATGTGGACGGTTCGATCGACCCCGTGCGCGACAAGGGCATCATCGACACGGAGTTGCAGCTCAAAGACCTCGAAACCGTCGAAAACCGCCTCGCCAAAACGCAGAAGCAGGCCACCTCGGGCGGCGACAAGAACGCCAGGCGTGCCGTGGAGCTGCTCCTGCAATACAAAGCCGCACTCGAACAGGGGAACAGCGCCCGCACGGTGGAACTGGAGAAGGAAGACCGCAAGCTGGTCGCCGACCTCAACCTGCTGACCGACAAACCGGTGCTCTACGTCTGCAACGTGGACGAGAAAAGCGCCGTGACGGGCAATGCCTATACCGAAGCGGTGAAGGCGGCCATCGCGGGCGAGAAAGCCGAAATGCTCGTCGTCGCAGCAGCGACGGAGGCCGACATCGCCGAACTGGAAAGCTACGAGGAGCGGCAGATGTTCCTCGAAGACCTCGGCCTTGAGGAATCGGGCGTGGCTCGCCTGATAAAATCGGCCTACAAATTGCTGAACCTCGAAACGTTCTTCACCACGGGCGCCGACGAGTCGCGGGCCTGGACATACGTGCGCGGCATGAAAGCCCCGCAGACGGCAGGTATCATCCACACCGACTTCGAAAAAGGATTCATCCGCGCCGAGGTCATCAAGTACGACGACTATGTGGCGCTGGGTTCGGAGAAGGCGTGCCGCGATGCCGGTAAAATAGGCATCGAGGGCAAGGAATACGTCGTGCAGGACGGCGACATCATGCACTTCCTGTTCAACGTCTGACACATGGCCGCAACCCGGCCGGAATCGGGTGCAGTTAAAATAGACAAACACAAAAACAGCACGTAATAACATGGCAAGACCCGTAAGAGTGCGCTTTGCGCCGAGCCCCACGGGGCCGCTGCATATCGGCGGCGTCCGCACGGCCCTTTACAACTACCTATTCGCCCGCAAGATGGGCGGCACAATGATCCTCCGCATCGAGGACACCGACTCGCAGCGTTTCGTGCCGGGCGCCGAAGAGTATATCCTCGAATCGCTCAAATGGTGCGGCATCGAGATCGACGAAGGCGTGGGCGTCGGAGGGC
>ERZ834769.2673-NODE-2673-length-12795-cov-6.025039_pt1 | contig 12795 bp, 9 predicted proteins | sample MGYA00519690_ERZ834769 | MGnify/ENA primary metagenome ERZ834769 (study PRJEB31850, sample SAMEA3708760) | human gut metagenome | biome: human gut; feature: human-associated habitat; material: faeces | place: China | collected 2014 ... | reverse complement strand
GCTGCAGCCGTTTCTTAATACTTTTTGTAGCCAGTGCCGGGTGGCACTGGCTACTGTGCTGATAGGGGGAGTTTTCTAACAGCCCCTTAACTGTCTGATACGCCCCGCCTGTTGCAGCGGGATCTTCAATATATAGGGAATTACTTTCCCGGCTTGAAGGAATCCTTCAGGCTGACGGAACGGTTGAACACCAGATGGCCGGGGGCGCAGTCCTTGCTGTCCGGGCAGAAGTAGCCCAGACGCATGAACTGATAGGACGCGGGCGCCTTGGCGTCCCGGAGGCTGGCCTCCACCTTGCAGCCGGTGAGGACTTCCAGAGACTTCTCGTTCAGGCAGGCCAGAAAATCCTTGCCCGCCGCGTCGGGATCGGGGTCGTTGAACAGATTGTCGTACTGTCTGACTTCCGCATCGCAGCAGTTCTCCGCATCCACCCAGTGAATGGTCGCGCCCTTGACCTTCCGGCCGTCGGCGGGGTCGCCGCCCCGGCTTTCGGGATCGTAGGTGGCCAGAATCTCCACCACGTTACCGTTTTCATCCTTGACGCAGCCGGTGCAGGTGATGAGGTACGCGCCCTTCAGGCGGCACTCCGGCCCGTTGGGGTACAGGCGCTTGTACTTGGGGATCGGCTCGGCCAGGAAATCGTCCTGCTCGATCCACAGGTGCCGGGAGAAGCTGACCTCCCGTGTGCCGTCCTCGGGACGGTTGGGGTTATTTTCCACGGTGACCATCTCGGATTTGCCCTCGGGATAGTTGGTGATGGTGAGCTTCACAGGCTTCAGCACCGCCATGACCCGCTGGGCAGTCTCGTTCAGGTCTTCCCGCAGGCAGAATTCCAGAAATGCGTAGGGAATGGTGTTGGGAGACTTGGCCACGCCAACGCGCTCGCAGAAGTTGCGGATGGACTTGGGGGTATAGCCCCGGCGGCGCAGACCGCAGAGGGTGGGCATCCGGGGGTCATCCCAGCCGGAAACATAGCCGTTCTCCACCAGCGCTCTGAGCTTCCGCTTGCTGAGCACGGTGTGGTCGATGCCCAGTCTCGCGAACTCGATCTGCCGGGGATGATGAGGCACGGAGACATGCTCCACCACCCAGTTATAAAGAGGACGGTGGTTCTCAAATTCCAGAGAGCACAGAGAATGGGTAATGCCCTCTAGCGCGTCCTGAATGGGGTGTGCAAAGTCGTACATGGGGTAGATGCACCACTTGTCTCCCTGACGGTGGTGGTGCATATGACGGATGCGATAGATGACCGGGTCGCGCATATTGAAGTTGCCGGAAGCCAGATCGATCTTGGCACGGAGAGTATAACGGTTGTCCTCAAATTCTCCGGCGCGCATTCTGGCGAACAGGTCCAGACTTTCCTCAATGGGGCGGTCGCGGTAAGGGGAAACGGCAGGGGTATTCAGGTCGCCCCGGTACTCCTTGAACTGCTCCGGCGTCAGCTCGCAGACGTAGGCCAGCCCCTTCTTGATCAGCTCCACCGCGTATTCGTAGTCCTTCTCAAAATAGTCGGAACCGTAGTAGAAGCGGTCGCCCCAGTCGAAGCCCAGCCAGTGGATGTCCTCCTTGATAGCCTCCACGAACTCCACATCCTCTTTGGTGGGGTTGGTGTCGTCCATGCGGAGGTTGCACAGGCCATTGTACTTCTCGGCGGTGCCGAAGTCGATGATCAGCGCCTTGCAGTGGCCGATATGCAGATAGCCGTTGGGTTCAGGCGGAAACCGGGTATGGACGGTCTGACCCGCAAACTGCCCACCGGGGGCGATGTCCTCGTCGATGAATGCGTGGATAAAGTTTTTGCTTTCAGTCATTTCAGCCATGATAATCCCTCTCATTTCCTTGGGTTTTTCCAATTACCAGACATTATACCCTACTGTTTCCAGTTTTGCAACCAAAAATCCCGCCAGAATCCATCTTTTCCAAGGGGCGCGCTGTGTGGAAAATACACAGAAGGCCCCGCATTGTGAAAAATCGGAAAACATTTTAAGAAATCTTAAATTAGTAGTTGTCAATTCGGGCTGGATACGCTAGAATAGGAAAGGATATGAAGATAAGGAGTGATTTCATTTTGCCTGAGCTTAAATATAAGCGCATCCTGCTGAAAGTCAGCGGCGAGGCTCTCGCCGGGGACGCACACCGGGGGCTTGATTTTACCATTGTGAACGAGCTTTGCGAGTCTATCAAAACCTGCGTGGACATGGGTGTCCAGATCGGTCTGGTCATCGGCGCAGGAAACTTCTGGCGGGGCGTCAAGGACGGCGCGGATAAGATGCAGCGTTCTCACGCCGACTCCATGGGAATGCTTGGTACGGTGATGAACGCCATCGCCGTGGCCGATGCCCTGAACCGGCACGGCATGGACGCCCGGGTCCTCAGCGCCGTGGAGATGAACAAGTTCGCTGAGTATTTTACCCGCGACCTTGCCGAGCGGTACTTAAATGAGGGGAAGGTCGTCCTCTTTGCCGCCGGTACCGGCAACCCCTACTTCTCCACCGACACCGGCGCGGTGCTCCGGGGCGTGGAGATTGAGGCCGACGCCGTGCTGATGGCGAAGAACGTGGACGCCATTTATTCCGCCGACCCCGCCAAAGACCCCACAGCCGTCCGCTACTCCCGCCTGACCTATGGCGAGGTGCTGGCGAAGAATCTGAAGGCCACGGACATCACCGCTATGGCGCTGGCTATGGACAACGACATGACCATGGTCTGCTTTGGCCTGAATGAAGAAAACAGCATCGTCCGCGTGGTTCGCGGCGAAGAGATCGGTACTACCGTAAAAAATCATTTCTAAGGAGGAACACACAATGACCGTCGATTTCAAAGAATATTCCCGGAGAATGGACAAGGCTCTGGAGCATCTGGACGAGGAATTCGCCTCCGTCCGCGCCGGCCGCGCCAACGCAAAGGTTCTCGATCGGATCACCGTGGAATACTATGGCAGTGAAACGCCCCTGAACGGCGTCGCCACCATTTCCACCCCCGACGCCCGTACCCTGATCATTCAGCCCTGGGACACCAAGCTGCTCAAGGACATTCAGAAGGCCATCCAGACCTCCGATCTGGGCATCAACCCCCAGAACGATGGCCGCGTCATTCGTCTGGTGTTCCCCCAGCTCACCGAGGAGCGCCGTAAGGATCTGGCCAAGCAGGTCAAGAAGTATTCCGAGGAAGCCAAGGTCGCCATGCGCAACATCCGCCGGGACGGCATGGACTATGTCAAGAAGCTGAAGAAGAACAGCGAGATCACCGAGGACGACCAGAAGAAAGCCGAGAAGGATTTACAGGATCTGCTGGACAAGAACATCAAGCGCGCCGACGCCGCTCTTGCCGCCAAAGAAAAGGAACTGATGGCGATTTAACGCCGTCAGCCAAAACAAAGCACCCCTGCTGGCGGCTGGAAGCAGCCGCCAGCAGAAATTGCTTTTTTATCTTCGCAGATCTGTTCACTAACCATTTAGAAAGAGGTGCTTTATGGCACTTTCGCAAAACTCTCCCCCGCCCCGGCATATTGCCATCATCATGGACGGCAACGGCCGCTGGGCAAAACAGCGGGGTCTGCCCCGCACCGCCGGTCACGCCGCAGGCGCGGAAGCCTTCCGGCGGATCGCCAACTACTGCCGCACCCTGGGCGTGGAATACCTGACGGTGTACGCCTTTTCCACGGAGAACTGGAAGCGCTCGGCGGAAGAAGTGACGGGAATCATGAAGCTGCTGCGCCGGTATCTGGAAGAGGCGCTGCGGGACATGGAGAAAAACCGGGTAAAATTCCGCTTTTTCGGCGACCTGACCCGTCTCAGCCCGGAGCTGCAAGCGCTCTGCCACGACGCGGAAAGCCGCTCGGAGGACTACGACGTGCAGGTGAATTTCTGCCTGAACTACGGCGGGCGGGATGAAATTATCCATGCTGTGAAGGCTTACACGGCGGATGTCGCCGCCGGAAAGGCCGACCCGGAAAAATTGACCGAGGACGTTTTCTCCGGGTACCTGTATTCGGCGGGCGTGCCCGACCCGGAGCTGATCATCCGGCCATCCGGAGAGATGCGGGTCAGCAACTTCCTGCTGTGGCAGTCCGCGTACTCGGAATATGTAATTATGAACGTACTTTGGCCTGATTTTACCCCGGAGCATCTGGACAGCGCCATTGAGGAATTTCACCGGCGCAGCCGCCGGTTCGGAGGGACATAGAGAAATGAAAAAACGCATTATTTCCGCAGCGATTCTGGTGCCGATCCTCTTTCTTCTGACACTGGCCGCACCGGTGATTGCCGCGTCACTGGTCATGAGTGCGCTCATGGCCATCGCGGCCTACGAGCTTCTGTACCGCACAGGGCTTGTAAAGCGGCCGCGGCTGGTGATCTACTCCTGCATCATGGCGGCCGCCGTGTGCATGTGGAGCTATTTCGGCGCGATTCATTCCTACTTTGTCATCCTCATGATTGTGTTCTTTATCCTGATGTTCTCGGAGATGATGCTTGACCACATAAAGGTTCACTTTGAGGATCTGTCCATGTGCTTTGTGGCGGGTCTTCTCATCCCCTACATGCTCAGCTCCCTCATCCGCATTCTGAATATGGATCTCGGACGGTATGTCATCCTGATTCCCTTCGTGGTGGCGTTCATGTCCGACGCAGGCGCATACTTTATCGGCCTGAAATTCGGGCGGCACAAGCTGGCGCCTGTGGTCAGCCCCAACAAGACCATCGAGGGCGCGCTGGGCGGCATTGCCTTCGCCGTGGTCAGTATGCTTGTTTACGCCCTGATCATCGACCTGCTGCCCGGCAATCTCCGGGTCAACTACGGTCTTGCGCTGCTGTACGGCTTCGCCGGTTCCCTGCTGGGCATTTTCGGCGATCTGTGCTTCTCCATCGTCAAGCGGCAGACCGGTATCAAGGATTACGGCAACCTGATTCCCGGCCACGGCGGCGTGCTGGATCGGTTCGATTCCCTGACCCTGGTCGCCCCGGCCATGGAAGTATTGTTGGTGCTGCTTCCCATGGCGGTGTAAGGAGCGGCCTATGGTGCAGTGTGTCAGTATTCTCGGCTCCACCGGCTCCATCGGCCGGCAGAGTCTGGACATTATCCGCCGTCTGCCCGGCATCCGGGTAGCGGCGCTCACCGCCGGAACCAACGTGGAGCAGATGGCGCAGCAGTGCCGGGAGTTTTCACCGAAACTCGCCGTTATGGCAACGCAGGAAGCCGCTCAGGCACTGGCGGAACGAATAAAAGGTCTGTCTATCCGGGTAAACTTCGGTGAGGCGGGTCTGATGGAAGCGGCATCCATGGCGGATGCCGACTGCGTCATCACCGCCGTGGTTGGCATGGTCGGTTTGAAGCCCACTCTCGCCGCCATCCGGGCGAAAAAGCGCATTGGCCTTGCCAACAAGGAAACTCTTGTCTGCGCCGGGGAGCTGGTGATGGCCGAGGCGGAGAAGTACGGTGCGGAGATCGTCCCCGTGGATTCCGAGCATTCCGCAATCTTTCAGTGCCTTATGGGCTGCGGCAGCAGAAAAGAGATCCGGCGGCTGATCCTCACCTGCTCCGGCGGCCCATTTTTCGGCATGACCCGCCCTCAGCTGGAAACGGTGACCAGAGCCGACGCCCTGAAACACCCCAACTGGAAGATGGGCGCGAAGATCACCGTTGACTGCGCCACCCTGATGAACAAGGGGCTGGAGGTCATTGAGGCCATGCGGCTGTACCGTCTGCCCCTGGAACAGGTAGATGTGGTCATCCACCGGCAGAGCATCGTCCACAGCATGGTGGAATTCACCGACGGCGCGGTGATGGCGCAGATGGGCACACCGGATATGCGTCTGCCCATTCAGCTGGCACTGACCTACCCGGAGCGTATCCCCTCCCCGGTGGAGCGGCTGGACTTACTGTCCTGCGGCCCGCTGACGTTTTCCCCGCCGGATACGGAGAATTTCCCCTGTCTGGCGCTGGCGCGGGACTGCGCAAAAGCGGGCGGCACGGCCTGCCCTGCCATGAACGGCGCAAATGAGGAAGCGGTCGCCATGTTCCTGAATGACAAAATCGGCTTTTACGACATCTACCGGCTGGTAAATGCCGCCGTGCCGCAGGTGCCGTTCATCGCCGACCCCACTTTGGAGCAGATTCTGGAAGCCGACCGTCTGGCTCGTGAGGCGGTTCGGGCGAACTCTTGATAATTGCGAGGCATTTTTTCTATGAGCGTTATTTTTGCGATTTTCCTGTTCAGCGTCCTGATTTTCGTCCATGAGCTGGGGCATTTTACCGCCGCCAAGCTCTCCGGCGTTCAGGTCAACGAATTTTCCATGTTTATGGGTCCCGCCATCTGGAAAAAACAGGTGGGCGAGACTCTGTACGCCATCCGCTGCATCCCCATCGGCGGCTACTGCGCCATGGAGGGCGAGGACGGCGGAAGCGACAATCCCCGTTCCTTCGACAAGGCGGCATGGTGGAAGCGGCTGATTATTCTGGCCGCCGGTGCGGCGATGAACTTTCTCATCGGCGTGGTACTGATGGTCATTGTCTGCCTCCCCGTAAAGCAGACCGTCGTCCCCGTGATCGCCAGCTTTGAAGACTACGCCACGGTGAACGGCGAAAACGGCCTGCAAGCCGGTGACTGCATCGTGGAGGTGGACGGTGAAAAGCTCTACTCCTATTCCGATTTCTCCATGATCCTGTCACTGAACCCCGGCGACGTTCACGACATCACGGTGCGCCGGAACGGCGAAAAGGTCGTTCTGAAAGATTTCCTGCTGGAAAAGCACGAAGTGACTCTGGAAAACGGCTCGACCGGCCTGCGCTACGGCATGAATTTCACCCTCAGCATCCCGAACTTCTGGGAGAAGCTGGGAATGGCGTGGAACCAGTCGCTGGATACGGTGCGTTTGGTTCGCCTGAGCCTGCAAATGCTGCTTGGCGGCAAGGTGGGCATTAAGGATATGTCCGGCCCCGTGGGCATTGTCAGTGAAATGTCCAAGGTGGCGGCAGCCTCCGACAGCAAGGTCACCGCGCTGCTGAATATGCTGTATTTCGGCGGCTTCATCGCCATTAACCTTGCGGTGATGAACCTGCTGCCCATCCCCGCGCTGGACGGCGGGCGTATTGTGTGTCTGCTGATTACCGTTGTGGTGGAAGCCATCACGAAAAAGAAGATCAACCCCAAATATGAAGGCTATCTCCACGGCGCGGGCATGATTCTGCTGCTTGCCCTGATGGCGATTATTATGTTCAAGGACGTCATTTTCCTGTTCAAGAGGTGAAGACGATGACAAAACAGATTCTGGTGGGCGGCGTTCCCATCGGCGGCGGCGCCCCGGTGGTCATCCAGTCCATGCTCAATACCAAAACCACGGATGTGGAGGGCAGCCTGAAGCAGATCCGGCAGCTTGCCTCCGCCGGGTGCCAGATCGCCCGACTGGCAGTTCCCAACATGGAAGCCGCCCGGAGCTTTGCGGACATCTGCAAGGACTCTCCCCTGCCCCTGGTGGCAGACATTCATTTTGATTATAAGCTTGCCATTGCCGCCGCAGAGGGCGGCGCGTCCAAAATCCGCATCAACCCCGGCAACATCGGCGGCGAAGACCGGGTCAAGGCCGTGGTGGAGGTGTGCAAGGACAAGCACATCCCCATCCGCATTGGCGTCAACGGCGGCAGTCTTGACAAGCGTCTTCTGGAAAAATACGGCCACCCCACCGCCGAAGCGCTGGTGGAAAGCGCCTTTGAACATCTGGAGCTGCTGGAAAAACAGGGCTTTTACGACACCTGCGTCTCCATGAAGTCCTCCACCGTCCCCACCATGGTAGCCGCCGCACGGCTGTTCCGCGCCAAATGTGACTATCCCCTCCACATCGGCGTGACCGAAACCGGCCCCGTCCGGCAGGGTCTCATCAAATCCGCCATGGGCATCGGCGCGCTGTTGTTGGACGGCATCGGCGACACCGTCCGGGTCAGCCTGACCGACGACCCGGTGCAGGAGGTCTACGCCGCCCGGGACATCCTCAAGGCCGCGGGGCTTCGGAAGGACGGCGTGAACATTATCTCCTGCCCCACCTGCGGACGAACCCGCATCGACCTGATCGGTCTGGTGAACCGGGTGGACGAAGCGCTGAAAAACTGTGAAAAGCCCATCACCGTGGCGGTCATGGGCTGCGTGGTCAACGGCCCCGGCGAAGCCCGCGAAGCGGACATCGGCATTGCCGGCGGCGACGGCTGGGGCATGATTTTTGAAAAGGGCGTGCAGGTGGAAAAGCTCCCCTATGACGAGCTGCTCCCTGCCCTGCTGAAACGAATTGAAGCACTGTAGAGACACGATATGGAAGAACAAATTTTCTTTCTGAATATGTTTCCGGACTATGAGCCGCCTGAGGAGCTGTATGCAGCCCTTTCTCAGGCGGCTATCGCCGCGGCGGATATCGACCCCGAGACCCGAAGCGTTCACGTGGCGCTGCATTCCGAGCGTTACATCCCCCAACGGCTGCTGGAACAGGTTCGCAAGGACATTTGTGGCCTGTACGGCCTGCAAAAGCTGGAACTGACCGCGACCCACCCGGAATCGGAGCTGCAAAAAATCGAACCGGAAGAACTGATGTGGCTGTTTGTCAGCCGCAACTCCATGGCGCGGGGTTCCCTCGCCGGGGCAAAGTGGGAATGGAACGAACAGAATCTCACGGTAAAGCTCGCCGCCAACGGAAAAGAAACCCTTCTGGAGCACATCCCGTCTGTGGAAAAGGTACTTCGGGAGCGGTTCGCCGCCCCGGTGCATATCACCGTGGAGGCTGGCAACGCGCTGGAGGGAAAAGCGCTGTTTGCCGCCACAGAGTCCATGCGGGAATCGGAGATTCAAAAGCTTCCCGCCGTCTCCGCCGCTCAGCCGAAGAAGGAGGACAAGTCCGCCGCCCCCAGCGAAACCTTCTACGGCAAGCCCTTCAAGGGCACGCCCGTTCCCATGAAGGAGCTGAGTCTGGACATGGGAACCGTCATCGTGGAGGGCAAGGTCTTCGCCGTGGACCACAAGGAGCTGAAAAAACGCAACGCCTATGTTGTGAAATTTGACATGACGGACAACACCAACTCCGTCCGCGTCAGCCGCTTTATGGAGGCCGGAGAGGCCAAACCCATTCTGGAAAACGTTCAGGTCGGCTCCGTCCTGCGGGTGCAGGGCAAGCTGGGTGAAGATCGATACGAGGGCGAAATGGTTCTCAAGCCCTACGCCATGCAGCCCGGCTCCATGCCCAAGCGGCAGGACACCGCCCCGGGAGAAAAGCGGGTGGAGCTGCATCTGCACACCACCATGTCCAACATGGACGCTCTGACGGATACCGCCGCCGCCGTGAAGCAGGCGGCCGCATGGGGTCACAAGGCCATCGCCATCACCGACCACGGCGTCGCCCAGTCCTTCCCCGACGCCATGAAGGCCGCCTCCAAGGCCAAGGTGGCCGGAACCGACCAGAATATCAAGATTCTCTACGGCTGTGAGGGGTATTATGTAAACGACGTAGACGACCGCATTGTAGTCCACGGCGAGCAGGATATCACCTTCGATCAGGAATTCGTCGCCTTCGATCTGGAAACTACCGGCCTGTCCTCCCGCAGCGACCGCATCATCGAAATCGGCGCTGTTGTGCTGAAAAACGGTGAGGAAGTGGACCGTTTCCAGACCTTCGTTGACCCGGAGCGTCCGCTGGAACGGAAAATCGTGGAGCTGACCGGCATCACCGACGAAATGCTTGTCGGCGCACCGAAAATCGAAGAGGTGCTGCCCAAATTTCTGGACTTCATCGGCGACCGTGTTCTGGTCGCTCACAATTCCGACTTCGACACCGGCTTTATCCGCGCCGAGTGCCAGCGCCTTGGCTACGATTATCATTACACCGCGGCGGATACCCTGATTCTGTCTCAGAATCTTCTGCCCCAGCTGAACAAATTCAAGCTGAACATCGTCTCCAATGCCCTGAGCTTGCCCGACTTCAACCATCACCGGGCGGCGGACGACGCCATGACCTGCGGCCTCATCATGGCGAAGCTCATGGTCAAGCTGGAAGAGGAGCATGACATCCACAACTTGCAGGCCATCAACCCTGCCATGACCCATCTGCGTTCCGGCGGCCGCATCACTGATCGGCAGGCAAGGCACATCATTATTTTTGCCAAGAACCAGATCGGTCTGCGCAACCTGTACCACCTGATTTCCGATTCCAATCTGCAATACTTCCGCCGGGTGCCCCGGATGCCCAAGTCCGACATTCTTAAGCTGCGGGAGGGGCTGATCATCGGTTCTGCCTGCGAAGCGGGCGAGCTGTTTCAGGCCATTCTCGACCGAAAAAGCGACGACGAGCTGAAACGCATTGCGTCCTTTTACGACTTTCTGGAGATCCAGCCTCTGGCGAACAACCGCTTCATGCTGGCAAACGAAAAATACGAGGCCAAAACCGACGAAGACCTCCGGGAATACAACCGGAAAATCGTCCGGCTGGGCGAGGAACTGGGCAAGCCGGTGGTCGCCACCGGAGACGTTCACTTTCTGAACCCAGAGGACGAGATTTTCCGTCACATTCTGCTGGCGACCAAGGGCTTCGACGACGCGGACAAGGACATGCCCCTGTACTTCCGGACAACGGACGATATGCTGCGGGAATTCTCCTATTTAGGCGAGGAAAAAGCCTATGAGGTAGTCATCACCAACCCCAACCGCATCGCCGACATGTGCGAATCTCTGCGTCCCGTCCCCCACAATCTGTTCGCTCCCAAAATCGAAAACTCCGTGGAAGACCTGAAAAATCTTGTCTACACCAAATTCCACCGCCTTTACGGGGACAATCCCCCGGAGCTGATGGTAAAGCGCGTGGAGACGGAGCTGCACGACATCATCAACTGCCACTACGACGTTATTTACATGTCCGCCCAGAAACTGGTGCAGAATTCGCTGGAGCATGGCTATCTGGTCGGCTCCCGTGGCTCCGTCGGCTCGTCCATCGTGGCCTACATGTCCGGCATCACCGAGGTCAACTCCTTCCCGCCCCACTACCGCTGCCCCAACCCGGAGTGCAAGTACACCACCTTCGACGTTCCCAAGGGCTACGGCTGCGGCGCGGATTTGCCGGACGCCGTCTGCCCCAAGTGCGGCACGAAATTCGAGAAAGACGGCTTCAACATTCCCTTTGAGACCTTCCTTGGCTTCGGCGGCGACAAGGTTCCCGATATCGACCTGAACTTTTCCGGCGAATACCAGTCAAAAGCCCACGCTTACTGTATCGAAATGTTCGGAAAATCCCACGTTTTCCGTGCAGGCACCATCGGCACCGTGGCGGAAAAAACTGCCTTCGGCTATGTAAAAAAGTACCTGTCCGAACGTGGCAAGACTGCCTCCCGGGCGGAGGAAGCCCGCCTCGCGGCGGGCTGCGTAGGCGTCCGGCGCACCACCGGCCAGCACCCCGGCGGTCTGGTTGTCATCCCACAGGAAAACGAGATTTGGGACTTCTGCCCGGTGCAGCACCCGGCGGACGACCCCCAGGCCGACCAGATCACCACCCATTTTGAATACCACTCCATGGAGGAAAACCTTCTGAAGCTGGACATGCTGGGCCACGATGACCCCACCATGATCCGCATGATGGAGGACATGACCGGTATCGACGCCAAGACCATCCCGCTGGACGACAAGGACACCATGTCCATTTTCATCTCCTCCAAGGTGCTGGGCTACGAAGACGACAAGATTCTCGGCCCCACCGGCGCCGTCGCCATTCCGGAGTTCAACACCCGCTTTACCCGCGGGATGCTGATGGATACCATGCCCACCCGGTTTGATACGCTTCTGCGTCTGTCCGGCTTCTCCCACGGCACCGACGTGTGGCTGGGCAACGCCAAAGACCTGATTACCTCCAAAACCGCCACCGTTGATCAGGCCATCGGCTGCCGTGACGACATCATGCTTTATCTGATCTCCTGCGGAATGCCGGAAAAGCGCTCCTTCAAGATCATGGAGGCCGTGCGAAAAGGCAGAGGTCTGCCCGAAGGCGCGGAGGAGGAAATGAAGGCCGCAGGCGTGCCGGAATGGTACATCGGTTCCTGCAAAAAGATCAAGTATCTGTTCCCCAAGGCCCACGCCGTGGCCTATGTTATGATGGCTTTCCGTATCGCATGGTTCAAGGTACATCATCCGCTGGCCTTCTACTCCGCCTATTTCTACCGCCGAAGTCAGAAGGGCGGCTTCGACGCGGTGCTGATGACCCACGGCAAGGATGCGGTGGTCGCCAACATCGACGCCATCGAGAACAACGAAAACGCCACGGACAAAGACGAAGACCTGCTGACCACGCTGGAAGTGGCCTACGAATACTACATCCGGGGCTTTGAATTCCTGCCCATCAGCATTTACGACAGCCACGCCACGAAATTCATCATCAAGGACGGCAAGCTGCTGCCCCCCTTCGTTGCGATCTCCGGCCTCGGTGAAAACGCGGCATGGGACTTGATGCGGGGTCGTGAGGGCAAAACCTTCCTGTCCGTGGAGGAAGTCGCCGCCGCCTGCCCCAAGGTGTCCAAGACCCACATTCAGATGCTCAGAGAGGCCGGTGCTTTCGGCGACCTGCCCGATACCAGTCAGGTCAGCTTTTTCTGACAGATAATCGGAGTGCTCATGCACTCCGATTACTGCTTGCAAATTTCAGAATTTTGTAATATAATATAAAAACAAAATCAGGGTGTATCTGAAAACTGGCGAAATGCCCAGCAGCGAGGAATTTTTGTCCTGGGCAAGCCATTTTTCCGCAGGAATACTTGCTGTATTTCAAGGGAAAATGGCGCGGC
>ERZ834769.2664-NODE-2664-length-12843-cov-3.149515_pt1 | contig 12843 bp, 7 predicted proteins | sample MGYA00519690_ERZ834769 | MGnify/ENA primary metagenome ERZ834769 (study PRJEB31850, sample SAMEA3708760) | human gut metagenome | biome: human gut; feature: human-associated habitat; material: faeces | place: China | collected 2014 ... | reverse complement strand
AGTGGATTCCGCCGCTATCCACAGCCTTTACGGGAAGTGGAACGACTTCTTTACCGGTGAGTTCAAGATCAAGAAGGAAGACGAATACGGCCATCTCTATCTCAATATCAACGGTGTGGATACGACTGCTTTCGTCGAATTGCTAAGCACCGGAGACGCGCCCGTCCGCAAAGCGAAAGTAAAAGACGGCGGAGTGCTCTTTATGGACCTGAAGCCCGATAAGTATTATGCCCGTATCGTAATCGACACGAACGACAACGGAGTGTGGGATACCGGTAATTATGCCGAAAAGCGGCAGCCCGAAGAAGTTTATTATTCTCCCAAGATGTACGAGATCATGCAGAACTGGCAGGTCGAAGAGACCTGGAATGTCAACTCCACCCCGCTGGCCAAGCAGAAGCCTCTTGAGATAACGAAGAATAAGCCGAAGGAAGCAACCAAGAAGAAAAGAAACTACAAAGATGAAAGCCAACAATCATCGTCAAGGAATAATAGCGGCGGCAACATGGGAATGCCGTTCTAACACCGTCCGCCTGTGGCTGGCATTTTTGCTGTTGCTGTCGGCCATGTGTGCGAAGGCGCAGGAAATCCCGGTCCGGCACAGGTTCAGCCCCGGCGAGGAAGTGCAGTACGAGTTGTACTTCAAATGGGGCCTTTTGATGCCCCGTGCAGGCCACGCCACCCTTTCCATCCGCGACGCGGAATACGAGGGCGAGCCATCCTGCCACTACCGGCTTATCTTCCGTACCTCCGGCATTATCGAGAAAGTCTATAAGATGCGGGATACGATCGATTGCCATTTCACCCCCGACATGCTGCTTCTACGGAGCGAGAAGCGGGTAAACGAGAACGACTATTATCTGATAGACGACATCCGTTTCTCCTACGACCGAAAGAAGATACTCGCTCATTCCCACCGTTATACGCCCACCCGCACGAAGATCGACACGATGCTCGTGACGGAAGACCCTTATATGTTCGACATGCTGGGAGCAACGATGTATCTGCGTTCCCTGGATTGGAACAAGATGAAGAGCGGCGAGAGCTTTCCCTTCCAGGTGGCGATCGGGCGCGAACGCATCAACATCAGTTTCCGCTATACCGGGCAGCAGATCGTGGAACGGAGCGAGACGTTGAAGTACAGGACCCGCCATTTCTATATCGACATCTACGACGACGCCTTTACCCAAAGCAAGGAAGCCGCCGAGATCTGGATCGGCGACGACGAGAACCATATCCCGATCAAGATACGCGCCAAGCTGAAGATCGGTGCGGCCGAAGTCTATTATAAGTCCTCCAAAGGCTTGCGCTATCCGCTCACTTCGCGGGTAGAGATCAGAAGACGGTAATCTTTAAGACTTTATGGGCAAGGAAACCGTGAAGCAGGTTTCCCGGTAAGGCTGCGAAGCAACCGACAATTCGCCGCCATGCATCCGTATGATCTGCCGGGAAAGACTCAACCCGATGCCGCTTCCCGTAGCCTTAGTCGTGAAGAAGGGGACGAAGATATCTTCCATCAGATCGGAAGGGACGCCGGGACCGTTGTCCGTCACCCGGATAAGCAATTGATTCTTCTCCGCACCGACTTCCATGCGGATCTTTCCGTCCGCCTGCCCTTCGAGTGCCTGCATAGCGTTCTTCAGCAGGTTGATCAAGACTTGTGACAGCAGCTTTTCGTCTGCATGGACCGTTATCTCCGGCTGGAACAGCACGAGGGAGAAACCGATGTGCAGCCGTTGCATATCCGGCAAGTACAAGGTTTGCAGGTTTTGCAGCAGATACGTGAGCGGGAATGGCTTAGGCTCCGGCTGCTTCAGGTAAGCGAACTGCCGGTACGATTCGGTGAAATGCATCAGGGTTTGCCCCTGGCTTTTGATGGTGTCCAGTCCCCGTATCGTCTTGCGGATGGTGACGTCGGTGATCTCCCCGCTGCTTTTCGGCGCGTCTTTCGTCCGGAAATAAGAAAGGAGCGTGCCGGAGAGGGAGACGACCGGAGCGATGGAGTTCATGATTTCGTGTGTCAGGACATGCATCAGCTTATCCCACGATTCATATTCCTTGCGATGCAGTTCGCGGTCGAACGCCTTCCGTTTGTTCTCGGTCATCAACATGTGTATGCGGTTGAAGGCGGCATGCAGGCGACGCTGTTCCCGGCTACCGATGTCTTCGGGGAAATAGAGCATCGATTCGTCGTCCTCGATGGCATCCAGGAAAAGCTGTATCCTCCGGTTCGAAGCGTTGAGATAATAGACAAGGAGACTGATCAGCCACGCTGCGATAAAGAGGGCCACGAAACCCAGTATGACTGCCCGCCCCGTAACGATGCCGGCCACGCCCAAGCCCGTCACCAGTACGATGGCGACCACTTGCAAAAGAATGCGTATGTATAGACGGACACTGAACATACCGGCGGGGGATCAGAGGTTGAAACGCTTCATCTTATTATACAAAGTCTGCCGGCTCACGCCCAACTGCTCCGCCGCAGCCGTCAGGTTCCCTTCATTCTGGGTGATAGCCGCCAAGATCGCCTGCCGCTCCACCTCTTCTAAATTGGGCACTTCGCTAAAAGATAGAGCCTTTCCCGGACGGATAAAGAGGTCGGAGGCACGAATCACATTCTTTTCCGCCAGGATCACCGCCTTCTCGATCGTATGCTGCAATTCCCGGATGTTGCCGGGCCAGTCATAGTTTGCGAGCTTCTCCAACGCCTGCGGATGCAGGGTAAGCCCCGTCCGCCTGTAAAGGTCCGTATATTTTTTCAGGAAATAATCGACAAACAGGGCGATATCCTCCCGCCGGCTCCGCAGGGGCGGAATCTCGATCTGTATCGTGTTGATGCGGTAGAACAGGTCTTCGCGGAAAAGCGACTGCGCGACCATCTCCGGCAGGTTGCGGTTCGTGGCGGCAATCAGGCGTATGTCGACCGGAATCTTCCGGTTGCTTCCAAGGCGGGTGACCTCGCGGTTCTGCAAGGCTGCCAGGAGCTTGGCCTGCAATCCTAACGGCAGGTTTCCGATCTCGTCGAGAAACAGCGTGTTCCCCGGACGGCTCTCGCGTGCATCCGTAAAAGCGCCCCGTTCATGCCCGAACAGCTCGCTTTCGAACAACGACTCGCTGACGGCTCCCATATCCACGTTGACCATCTCGCGGCGGCTGCGGAGCGAAAGGCGGTGTATCTCGCGTGCCAGCATCTCCTTGCCCGTACCGTTCTCGCCGGTGATCAGGACATTAGCGTCCGTCTTGGCTACTTTTGTCACCACTTTGATCAGTTTCATCATCACGGGAGAATGCCCGATAATCATAGCCGGCTCGCTCGGCCTCGCCACCGGGTGCACCGGCTGACGGGATTTCCGTTCGTGCAGGGCGGCACGTATCTTCCCGATCAGGTTATCGTTGTCCCAGGGTTTCAATACGAAATCGGCAGCCCCACTCTTCAACGCCTTGACAGCCAGTTCGACATCCCCGTAGGCTGTCAGCATGATAACAGGCAGTCCCGGTGCGATCTCCTGTATGCGGCGGAGCCAGAAAAGCCCTTCGTTGCCGGTATTGACTCCGGCGGAGAAATTCATATCCAGCAGGACGAGATCGACCGGCCGGCTGTCCAGGACCGAAAGGATGCTGTTCGGGTTCGAGGCAGTCTCCACCTCTTCGAACTCATCTTCCAGAAGCAGTTCGAGAGAGGTCAGTACGCTTTTGTTATCATCTACGATCAGGATAGTTCCGGCTTGCATAAGATCTTTTTCCGGTAAAGTTATCCGCTTCCCTAATACCTTGCAAGCGAGCGTCAAAATATTTGACACTTTTGGATTATTATTCTGCACGAACCATTTGTTCCTTGCCAGACGCCCGCCTTCCCTCCACGGTCCTCTTTCCGGCTGTATGGGAAGATCATCATGCTTTAGTCCCGGTCTAAAACGAATTTTCCTTGCAGCCAGTTGCCTGCCGACAATTGTCGGCAAGCCTGCTGACAGATGTCGACAAGCCTGCTCACAATTGTCGGCAGGCCTGCTGACGATTGTCGACAAGCAACTCGATGCCGGCAACTGTCACGAGTTATCAGGCACTTGCTTCAAATTATCGTTTATCCGGTCTTTCATTCGATGAAGCCTGTTGTTCAATTCGATATTTCTTGCTGAAAAAAATTGCCTCTTCAGATTATTTTCCATATCTTTCGTTTTTCATACTTAAATAAAGGGAAAGAGAGTTTAACACAAAACAAAAATGGATATCAACCTTGAGTCAAAATATCTGGAAGAACTTGGGAACGGGGATCATAAAGCCTTCGACATGCTTTATATCCAATACAGCCCAAGACTGAAGCACTTCTTAACCGGTTTCATAAAGAACCAGGACGAAGCGAGCGACATAACTCAGGATATATTTTATAAAATCTGGACAAACCGGGAAACGATCTCGAAAGTAGATTCTTTTAAAGCCTATCTCTTCCGCATGGCCCGCAACATGATCTATGATTATTACGAACACAGCCTGATCGAGGAAAACTACCAGCAAAAAGAGCAAAACAGGCCGGCCTACGATGACCTGATAGAGGAAGAACTATACGCCAGGGAACTATCGCTGCTCATTGACATTGCCGTGGAGAAGATGCCGCCTCAACGACGGAACATCTTTATTATGAGCCGGAAAGACGGCTTGAGCAATGAAGAGATCGCCCAGCGGCTGAACATCAGCAAACGGACGGTAGAAAACCACATGACACAAGCCCTTGCCGAATTGCGGAAGATCGCATATTCCATTTTGCTGCTTTTCTTCTGAAAAAAATACATTTCCGACTGTGTGTGCTTCCTCACTTGTCCGTCAGCTATAATATAAAGACGAAAAATGGGCAAAAGCAATATACATATATTAATAGGGAAATTCTTCAGGAACGACCTGCCTCCGGAAATTCAGAAGAACTTCCATGCCTGGTTGCTTGACCGGAATTTTCCGGAAGAGAAGGAAAAGGCGATGGGTGCTTTATGGGAAGAGGAATCAGCCGTGGCAGACGAATCCACTTTCCAGGAATTATCCCGCCTGCATAAGCGGATCGAAGCGTCCGGTCGGACGCTTCACAAACCAATTGGTTTGTATATCAGGAGAATTGCCGCCATAATACTTTTGCCGTTGTTAGGCGTTTTCGGAACCTATTACTATCTGACAAAAATAAATCCGGTTGTGGAAGAAGCCCAATTGAAAGAATGCTTTGTCGCAAATGGGGAACGGAAACAGGTAGAACTGCCCGACGGGACGAAAGTTTGGTTGAACTCCGGTTCCTTACTGGTTTATGACAAACAGTTCAGAGGAAAAAGACGCCTCCTGTTTCTCAACGGGGAAGCCCGTTTCCAGGTCGCCAAAGATCCTGAGAAGCCCTTTTTGGTCAAAACCGCCCACATGACGGTCAAAGCACTCGGCACCGTATTCAACCTGAACGCCTACTCGGACCAGGATGTTACGATCGCCACGTTGGAAGAGGGGAAAATCCAGGTCGATCCTTGTTTGAAGAAAGATACGAGCCTGATTTTATCGCCGGACGAACAAATCATCTATAATCACCGCTTGGAAACACTGTCGCTCAACACCGTCGACGCCGGACGTGTAATGCAATGGACCGACGGGTATCTGATATTCCAGACGGCCTCGTTCGACCAGATCGTAAAGACCATCGAACGTAAATTCAACGTAACGGTCAATTACGAGACGGAACCTTTCGCCGGCAGAAGCTTTACAATGAAGTTTAATCCTGACGAGGGCCTGGAACAGGTACTGGAAGTCATGAAAGAGATGATAAAAGGGCTGAACTACAAAATAAAAGAGAACAAAGTGTACATAAACTAAACAAAGAGGAGATACTAATATGAAAAAAAGAACCGGGAAGATGACGCCAATCAGATCTCCCCGGCTTGAAATCGAGCAACACTATTCACTTCTAAATATCCGGCAGGATAAAAATCATGCATAGTATTTACTTAAATATCTAATTTTACAAAAATATGGAATTAAACCTGAAAACACAACAGAATAAGCTAATTAGTTTATTCCGCGTTTCATTAATGTTTTTTCTTTTCTTTTTTGCGCAACAGACAGTTGCCAGCAGCCAGTCGATCACACTGCCGTCCCACAATATCACAATCAAGGGTGCTTTCTCCGAAATAGAGAAACAAACAGGCATGTCGGTCGACTATGACGAGTCGGTCATTAATCTGAATAAACAGATCAATGCCTCTGTTAACAATAAATCTTTGAATGAGGCACTCGCCTTGATCCTGAAAGGGAGCGGATGTACATTCGTCATCAGGAACAATCACATCATCATCTCTGCCCAAGCGGTTCAACAACAGAAGAAGCAGGTGACGATTTCCGGTACGGTAAGTGACAATTTAGGCCCGATTGCCGGTGCAAACGTGGTAGAAAAAGGCACAACCAACGGGATCATCACGGATATGGACGGCAACTATACCCTATCGGTTCCCCAGGGAGCGGTTATCCAGTTCTCCTATATCGGATACGTGACCAAAGAGGTTACAGTCGGCAACCAGAAGAACATCAACGTGCAACTGTCGGAAGACGCACAGAAGCTGGACGAAGTCGTCGTCGTCGGTTACGGTACGGCCAAGAAGAGCGACCTGGCAGGTTCAGTTGTCCGTGCCGATCTGGGAACTTTGCAGGAATCACCGAATATCAGCTTGGGTTCGGCATTACAGGGAACGGTTCCCGGACTGAATGTAGGTGCTGTGTCCGAAGCAGGTAAAGATCCGGACATGTCTATCCGCGGACGTACGTCCATCAGTGGCGGTAATAGCCCGTTGATCGTATTGGACGGCATTATTTTCCGTGGTAATATGGTCGATATCAATATGAACGATGTAGAATCCATCGATATCCTGAAAGATGCAAGCGCCGCCGCCATCTATGGATCGGAAGCCAGTAACGGCGTTATTTTAATTACCTCCAAAACAGGAAAGGTAATGAGTAAACCGACAATCGAATACAGCGGTTCATTTTCCTATCAGGAACCGACAAACAAAGATATGTATCCGGAAGGCCGTGACGGATTTCTACGCAAAATAGCAGATCGTTATCTGGAAGAAAGCCGTACAGGGGACAACATGCTGCAAATGAACCCGAACTGGGATCCGACATCCCATTTGATGGACCGGAATGCCTTGGACGGATATGAAAGCGGAACTGACACCGATTGGTGGGGAATGCTGACTAACAAAACTCCTTATATACAAAATCACAACCTGAGTGTCAGAGGCAAAAGCGAACTGAGCAGCTATTTCTTTTCCATGGGTTATACGGATCAAAAAAACTTGGTCATCAACGACACATACAAACGTTATAACGTACGTGTCAATCTGGATACGAAAATCACAGACTTCCTGAAAGTCGGCGTACAATCTTTCTTCACGATCAGCGACTACTCCGGCCAATCTCCTGATCTGGGAACAGTGACCGGCTTACCTCCCATTGTCGCCATAACAGACGAAAACGGAGATTATATCCGGGAACCCTACAAAAACACATTGAATCCATTACTGACAATCCAGCAGGATGATGTGAACAAACGCTATAATCTGTTCGGGAACTTCTATGCCGATATCGATTTTCCATTTCTGAAAGGTTTGAACTATCGCATGAATTTCTCGCAGAACCTGATTGAAAACAAAATCTACAATTTCAACAAATGGGGAGCGAACTTCACGGGTTCCGGCTCGAAGGAAAACAACAGCCAGTACAATTATACGGTCGACAATATACTGTCCTACAAAAATACATTCGGGAAACATGCTATTAATGCGACTTTCGTTTACGGTATCGAAAAGAGACAGTATGAAATGACAAAGGCTGGAGCAACCAACTTCTCCAATGATATTTTAGGCTTCAACAAGCTGGATACGGGACAAGCCGACTTACAGACAGCAACATCCGGTGCATGGGAAGAATCGAGTTTGTATACCATGCTGCGTGCCATTTATACTTATAATGACAAGTATATCCTGACAGGAACTGTTCGCCGAGACGGATTTTCCGGGTTCGGGAAGAATCATAAGTTCGGAGTTTTCCCTTCTGCCGCATTGGCTTGGCGTATCAGTGAAGAGGATTTCTTCAAAAACAATATCAACTGGATGGAGAATTTGAAGTTACGTTTATCTTACGGACAAAACGGTAATCGTACGGTCGGTCGTTATCAAACACTTGCCCAGATGGGAGCCGGTGTCGGTAGCATCAGCATAGACAATACTACGATCAACGGCGGATATCTGTTCGGTGATGGCGCCAATGCAGAACAGATGCAATGGATCAAGTCGCTTGCCAATGCCGATCTGAAATGGGAAACGACGAACACATTCAACGTCGGTTTGGATTTCAGTGCCTTGAACGGACGCATCTTCGGCAATATGGAATATTACCTGTCACAGACGAACAACCTGCTGTACGACATCAATATTCCGCAAATCAACGGTTTGGATAAGATCTCGTCGAACATAGGTAAAATGAGAAACCGTGGCTTTGAAATGTCCGTAACAGGTGTGGCTATCGAAACAAAGGATTTCAGTTGGGATGTAACGTTCAATTTCTCCCGTAACCGCAATAAAGTTGTCAGTATTTTAGGTATCGATGCCGACGGAGACGGAAAAGAAGACGACCTGACGGCCAATAAAATTTTCATCAATCATCCTTACGGAGTATGTTACGATTATAATATCATCGGTATGTGGCAACTTGCCGACAAGCAAGCCGGTTTGATACCTGAAGGCTTTGAATACGGGACCTATAAAGTGCAAGATGTAGATGGTGACGGAAAATATTCAGCAGATAAAGACCGTATAATCATCGGATATGAAGATCCTGCATACCGGTTCAGCATACAAAACTCTTTCCGCTACAAAAACTGGGAATTAAAGTTCTTGATCAACTCGATTCAGGGAGGAAAAAATTATTATTACGGCCAGCCGGGAAAAGATTTACCCAATCCGGATAATATCTATCAGAACAACCTGTTCAATTTCGATTACTGGACTCCGGAAAATCCGAATGCGCGTTACCGCCAGTTGGGTTATTATACTCAGGCATTGGGTAGCTACGGATTCTCCCCGTATGTACAACGCAGCTTCGTCCGTCTGCAGGATGTTACGATCTCTTACAATGTACCGTCTGCATTCCTGAACAAGTTCAAAGTAAGCCGGCTCAAACTGTATGTAACAGGAAAGAACCTGCTTACCTTTACTGATTGGGACGGCTGGGATCCGGAAACCGGAACAGGCTTGGTTTCCAACAAATATCCGGTTATGAGAAGCTATTCCGTAGGTCTTAATCTTGAATTTTAATAACGAATGAACATGAAATCAATTAAATACGGCATTGCGATTTTAGCAGCATTTGCCACCTTATCATCTTGTAACGAAAACGATTTTCTGAAAGAGGAGCCGAAAGATTTTTACTCTCCGGAAAACTCAATGGAAACAAGTGCCCATTTCCAATCTTCCTTGAATTATTTGTACAACCGGGTAAGATACCAACAATGGGAATTAGACCCCGATACACGTTTTGCATTTCATTATGCAACAGATTTCGCATTTAATGCCACGGACTATTACAAAGCAGCTAAATTGAATGATTATAAAAACGTAATGGTTCCTACATTCAGCGTCCCGGCGAACGTTTGGAAACAAGTATATATCGTCATTTCAAATGCAAATGTAATATTAAGCCGTCTTCCAAACGCCACTGCAGTTCCTGAAGAGGAGGCTAAAGTTATTCGTGGAGAAGCTTTATTCTTCAGAGGATTCTCATATCGAATGCTTGCGAATCTGTTCGGAGGAGTTCCTCTGATTCTTGAAGAGGTCTCGACTCCTCGCCGGGATTATGTCAGAGCTTCCAGAGAAGAAGTGTATGAGCAGATCAGAAAAGATCTGGAAGAAGCCATCACTTTATTACCGGATATTGATGCTGTAAAAGACGGAAAAATCAGCAAACAAGTAGCCCGACATTTACTTTCAGAAATTTACATTTGCCAGAATAAATATGACGAAGCGATTCAAACAGCGACAGCCGTCATCAACTACCCGGCAATGGCTCTGATGACAAATCGCTTCGGTTCAAGAGCGAATGAAGAAGGAGATGTATACTGGGATCTATTCCGATTAAACAATCAGAATCGTAGCAGCGGGAATAAGGAGAGTTTATGGGTTTTACAATATGATTATCTGAACGCAGGTTCAAAAACAGCCTATAATATGCCTTGGGCTATCATTCCTTACTACCAAAATATCCAGATTACAGCTAAAGATGAGGCAGGAGTCGATGTGAAAACTACGGCTTTTATGGGAGTAACAGATGCAAAAGGCGGACGCGGAATTGGTTGGATACAACCAACGGACTATTTTTTCAATACTTTATGGTCCAAAGGATCTGATCAGGACATTCGAAACTCGACATACAATATAACGAGAGATCTGCAAATCGATAATCCGGCATCCCCCGCTTTCGGGCAATGGATGGTGAAAGACGGTTACTATAAACAAGTCGATTCTATACGGCAATGGTTTCCATTAATAACCAAATTCTCCAGGATCGGAAATTTCCCTGAAGAATTATATCAAGTAGATGCAACCGGTAATCCATTGATAACTCCATTCGGAGAACACCTTCTGATCAACAGCGCAAACAGTAATTACAAAGACGAATATATGTTTCGTTTGGCAGAAACTTACCTTCTCCGAGCTGAAGCCTATATAAAGAAAGGGGATTTGGCTAATGCAGCCGCAGATATCAATACGATCCGGGCAAGAGCAAATGCCAATCCGATCGAGCCTTCCGAAGTAAATATAGACTTCCTGCTTGATGAACGTATGCGTGAACTATACGGTGAAGAATTGCGAATGCTTACACTGTGCAGAATGGGTAAACTGGCAGAGAGAAACCGTAAGTATAATCCTAAAACTGGTTTGACAATCGAGGATTATCACAATCTCTGGCCAATCCCCTACTCTGAAATCGAACGGAACGTATATGCCACGATCGAACAAAATCCGGGATATTAATTCATTTTAAATCTTTAAAGTGTCCGGATGAATTGCATATCTTTGCATCCGGACACTTTTTTGTATAATCTTAAAATACCATGTATATGCGCATTATTTCTTATCTGATCTCATTCTTGTTGCTGGCCGCGTGCACGGGAACACCCTCAAAAGCACCGCTCACCTTGTGGTACGACAAGCCTGCCCAAAACTGGGACGAGGCACTCCCCATCGGGAACGGCCGGGCGGGAGCAATGGTTTTCGGAGGAGCCTGCAAAGAACAACTTCAACTGAACGAAAACACATTATACAGCGGGGAACCGTCGGTCGTTTTCAAAGACGTAAAAATAACGCCGGAAATGTTCGACAAAGTGGTCAGGCTGATGAAAGCCGGAAAATATACGGAAGTTTCCGACCTGGTCTGCAAGAACTGGCTCGGACGCCTGCACCAGTATTACCAGCCGTTCGGAGACTTGCATATCCAAAACAACAAACAGGGAGAGGCCAACCAATATAAACGGACACTGAATATCTCGGATGCCGTCGCTACAACCGCCTACGAACAGAACGGAACGCATTACGAACGGGAAGTGTTTGCCTCCCATCCGGACGACGTGATCGTCATGCGACTGAAAAGCAACACTCCGGACGGTATCGACATCTCGCTCGATTTCACTTCACCCCATCCGACAGCCCTGCAAAAAGGGACTGACGACCGTCTGATCCTTCACGGACAGGCTCCCGGCTATGTGGAACGGCGCACATTCGAGCAAATCGAACAATGGGGCGACCAATACAAACACCCTGAACTCTACGATGCAAACGGCAAACGCAAGTTCGACAAACGGATGCTTTACGGTGACGAGATCGACGGGAAAGGGATGTTCTTCGAAGCCCAGTTGAAACCTGTCTTCCCGAAAGACGGGAAATGTGAGATTACCGACTCCGGTATCCATGTGTACGACACGGATGAAGTCTATTTCGTACTCAGCATGGCAACCAGCTTCAACGGTTTCGACAAGAGTCCGAGCAAGGAAGGTATCGATCCTTCGGCCAAAGCAGCCGGTATTCTGGAAAAAGCCCTTTCCTATGACTATCAAACACTGAAACAACGCCATACGGAAGATTACCGTTCCCTGTTCGACCGAGTCGATTTCGAACTGGTTTCTTCGCCCGAACAAAAGGCGATGCCGACCGACAAAAGGCTCGAACAATTCGCCCAAACAGCCGATCCCGCCCTGGCAGCCCTCCTGTTCCAGTTCGGCCGTTACCTGATGATCAGCGGATCGCGCCCAGGCGGGCAACCTTTGAACCTGCAAGGGATGTGGAACAAAGACACGATCCCGGCCTGGAATTGCGGTTACACGATCAACATCAACACGGAGATGAACTACTGGCCTGCCGAGCTGACAAACCTGTCGGAATGCCAGCAACCTCTGTTCCGGATGATCCGGGAACTGGCGGTATCCGGAGCCGAGACAGCCCGGAACATGTACAACCGTCGGGGTTGGGTTGCCCATCATAACACTTCTATCTGGCGGGAATCACTGCCGAACGACAACGTGCCGACAGCCTCTTTCTGGCCGATGGTGCAAGGCTGGCTATGCAGCCACCTATGGGAACACTATCAATTCACACAAGACGAAGCATTCCTCAAAAATGAAGCTTATCCTCTGATGAAAGGAGCCGCCGAGTTCTTTGCCGACTGGCTGATCGAGGACGGAAACGGGCATTTGGTGACTCCGGTCGGTGTCTCCCCGGAAAACAGTTTCGTCACAGAAGACGGGCAAACGGCAGCTATGAGCATGGGCCCGAC
>ERZ834769.2649-NODE-2649-length-12896-cov-3.162137_pt1 | contig 12896 bp, 11 predicted proteins | sample MGYA00519690_ERZ834769 | MGnify/ENA primary metagenome ERZ834769 (study PRJEB31850, sample SAMEA3708760) | human gut metagenome | biome: human gut; feature: human-associated habitat; material: faeces | place: China | collected 2014 ... | reverse complement strand
CCAATAGTTTCTGCAAACTGAGCTTGAGTTATGCCGGCTTTTTGTCTGCAAGCCTTAAGTATCTGTGAAATGTTTGTTTCCTCCATCAGAATTTTCCCCCTTCTCAATAATTTAGATATATAATAAACTACAAACAAACTTTTGTCAAGAATTGTCACATTATTTTAACATTATTCTAAATCTGTTGACAAATAACTGCAATTGATGATATTATATGAGCATAAATCTACAAATTGTATATCAATTTGCAAAAAAATATTGTAATTTATTAAAAAATTATGCAGGAGGTAATATTTTGAAAAAAATAATATCAATAGCATTGTCTTTGATTATTGTGATAACAGCAAGCTTGCCCGTCACAGTGCAGGCTCAAACATATGTTGAAAGTTTAATGAGTCTGGGTTTTCCGCAAAGCTATGCCGAAAAGCTTGAAAAATTACATAATAAATATCCCAATTGGATTTTTAAACCGCTTATTACTAACCTTGATTGGAACACTGCTGTAAATGGTGAGCGTTCAAAACATTCAAATCAGCTTATTTCTTTATCAGCAACTAGTGATAAATCAATGTTTTGCGATTGCCATAGCTGTTTGAAAAACGGTAATTATGTTATTCGGGAAGCAAGTAATTGGGTTTCTGCATCTAAAACCGCTGTTGAATATTATATGGACCCAAGAAATTTTCTTGATGAAAAGCAGATATTTCAATTTGAATCTACTTCATATGACGGAACTCAAACCAAAGAGGGCGTAGAAGCTATTTTAGCCGGAACATGGATGCATGATTCCTTAATTTCATATCTTACAACAGGTCAAAATGTAAAAACATATGATTCCACAACCAAATATTCGGATGTCATAATGAAAGCGGCACAGGATTTCGGTATGAACGCTTACTATATTGCATCTAAAATCAAACAGGAAAACGGCGGGCAGACAGCCGCTGCTACTGCTGTTAATGGCTCTACAAGCCCATTTCAAGGCATTTATAATTATTTTAATATCGGTGCATATACCGGTGCTAAAGACGGACTTGCGTGGGCTGCCGGCTTTTTAAAAGCTAATAAAAATACAATGCTTTACAGTAATGACCCTAATGTTGACCCGACAGGTGGTGTGGCTACACCGATTTCAAACGGTCAGTATATGACTTGGCGTGCAAACAAAGGCAATTATTATTATTATGTTCGCCTTTATAATGAAACATCTTCAGGCTATCAGGAGGGTGCAAGCGGCTATGTTGCCAAAAGCGATTGCAGAAAAACCTATCTGGGTGATACTTCAAATGGTTACGGCCGCCCGTGGAGTAACCCTTATAAAGCTATTTACTATGGCACCAAATATGTGGCAAACAGTTTTAAAACTCAAAATTCAGGATATTTACAGAAATTTAATGTCAGCCCTTCATCACAAAATAAATATACAAATGAGTATATGAAAAATGTTCAGGGAGCGGCAAGTGAAGCTGTTATGGCATATAACGGATATGAAAAAGCCGGTATCCTTTCTATGACACGAACATTTTATATTCCTATATACCAAAATATGAAAGATGAAATCAGCATTTCGGTAGTTGACGCTACGGAAAACAGCGTTTCGATTTCGTGGAACAAGATTGAAAATGCTACAAATTATCAGGTTCAGTATCAAGATGTTTACGGCAATTGGATTGATTATGCGTTTACAGCCGATACTGCTATTACATTTGCTAATCTTCAACCTGCAAGCCTTTTCGCAGTTAGAATTCGAGCATTTACTCAAAAAGGGCAGGAAGCATCGTGGGGTAACTTTTTCCAAATCAATGTTGCCACAAAGCCAAGTCAAGTTTCAAATTTAAAACTCACTTCTTCCGATACTTCAATAACTGCAAAGTGGAGTGCTGTAAACGGTGCATCGGGTTACAGAATTTATGTCTATAATTCATCAACTAAAAAATATAAATTAAAGAAAACAGCCTCGTCCACTTCTTCAAAAATTACAGGACTCAAGCCGAATAAAACTTATAAAGTTAAAGTTGCCGCTTTTAAGTCTTGTGATAATATGAAATTTGTCGGCACTAAGAGTAAAGCGAAAAAAATTAAAACTAAAAACAAGCAAGTTGCTTTAAGCAGTGCAAAATCAAAGAAGAAAAAGAAAATTACGGTTAAATGGAAGAAGAAAAGCGGCATATCCGGCTATCAAGTTATGTGGTCAACTTCTTCTAATTTTAAAAAGAACTTTTTAAGCAGGAAGATTTCAGGTTCGTCAAAAACCTCTACCACTTTAACAACAGCAAAGAGCAAGAAAAAATATTATGTTCGTGTTCGTGCGTATAAAAAAAGAGGCAAAAAGTACACCTATTACTCCTGGAGCAAAACAATAAAAGTTAAAGTTAAATAAAAACAATTTGTAATATTTTGTCATAAATTAAATACAACAACAATAAAAAAGCCTTACAGTTTTAATTAACTGTAAGGCTTTAAAAATTATTTCTTATTTTGCAAGGTAAAGAGCTGATGTGTCAACATTTGTGTTGTCAACATACCAAGTATTGCCGATTTTTACAACATATACTTGCTGTGAAGCAACGCTCTTTCCATCTTCAAGTGTAACATCAACTGTGCATTTTGCAACAGCGGAAATGTCATTTGAATTATCAAGCTTTTCAAATGCACCTATCATATCTGATTTAGGTGTATTCTTTTTGTCGGTATCTTTAAGGCCGAATTTGTCTGCCTTTGCTTCGCCTGATGATGCAACCGGAGTAATTCTCTCCTTATACTCTTTAATGTATGCATCCTTTTCAGCGTCTGTAAGTTCTGTGCATTCCTTAACTGTTGCTGTGAACTTATAATCATTACCGTATATTTCTTGGTACTTACCTGTTGAAGCTTCCTGAATAACTGTTTTTCCGTCAGCACCGTATTCTTCTTCAGTACCTGTAAGTGACTTACCGTATTTTGTGACATTTGATTCAAATACAGAGAACATAAAGTCTGTATCCATATATTCATCGCCGAATATTTCTTTTCTTACTTCAACGAGTTTAGCAAAGTAATCATTAAATACATCATCAATGTCATCAAGTCCATATTCAGCAACAAGACCAACATAATATTCATACATTGTGTCATAGACTTCGTCAGTCTTTGTGATTTCTTCATCACTGCCTGTACCTATGAATGAAGCTTTTTCAGCATCTTCGTTAATATACGGCTTCATATAACCGTTAATAACAAAGTTACCGAATTTTTGATTTTTTGAAACGAGTGTGTTTTTATAAGCGTTATATCCGTCGCCTGTTTGTACAATTGTATCTACATAAGCTTGTGCTACCTTTTCGGCAGAAAAGCCTGTATATCTTGTTGTAAAAGCAAATATTGTGATAAGAACAAGCAATACTGCAACCACGATACCTGCGATTACTGCATAAAGAGCGGCGTTAAAGCCTTTCTTTTCTTTTGTTTCAGCCATAACTAATCCCTCCTTATCCTGCAATATCTTCGCTGTCTTCGTTTGCTTCTTCTGCTTTTTCAGCTTCTCTCTTTTCTGCAAGAGCAGCCGTAATTCTTGCCTTCTTTTCGCCTGTCATATCATAGAAGAGGATAGGGATAAACTGAAGAATTACAAAGATAGCCGGAATGATTGTGTAAATCATTAAGAAACGAGAAAGAACTTTATCATCCTGTGATGCATATGCAACATTAGGGTCAGTTGAAATCTTGTACTTACTCCATGTGTATACAAGCCATGGACCGAGGAATTTTGTGAATGCAGAAGCAATCTTTGAGAAAAGGCCATAGCCGGCATAAGCAAGACCTTCCTGCCTTTTGCCTGTCTTATATTCCATTTCGTCTACGCAGTCGGCAATCATAATGTTAGGTGTAACATTTGTGTTACCATGTTGAATACCGCAGAAGAAGTTGAGAATAAGGAATGGAACGATAAGAGTTGAATTGAAGCCGATACCCTTTGATACTAAGTAAAGGATAGCCATTGCCGATGCACCGTAGCAACAGAAAATAATAAATGTTTTCTTTGTAGAGAACTTCTTGAGTACAAAGTTTACAAGAAGTGTACCTACTGCTGTACCGATACCCATAGGAAGCATAAGTGCAAGCTTTAATCCCTTTGAACCAAGAAGATAAATAGCTATGTAAAGTGATACGGTACCATAAACACCACGGCCAAAGCCAAATACTTTAGTAAGAGATACCATAAGAAGATTCTTGTTGGTAAATACAAGCTTGATTGATTCTAAAAGTGATACATTTTCTGATGTGAAAGGTACACGCTCTTTGTTATTAGCAAAGAATATCATTACAAATATAATCATACCAAGTGCACAAATTGCAGTTGAAATGATAAGGTCGATACCCTGACCTTCAGCGTTTTTGAACTGCTGTTGGCCCATAAGAGCTTTCATAAGAGCGCCTACAACGATGATTACTACCTGACCGCCTGATTGACCTACCGAACGCAAGAAAGATGAAATTGAAATAGCACTGCTTCTTTCAGCAGGGTTAGGTGAGCAAAGTGCGCCGAAACAGTTAGAAGGTGATTCAACTGCACAGGACACTGCTGTGTAAAGGCAGTAAATAACAATCATCCAAACTGATGCAAGGCCAAATGAACTTGTGTTAGGTGCTACAAATACAAGCATTGAAATAATTGCAAGCGGAATTGCACCGAAACCAACCCAAGGCTTAACCTTACCAAGTTTGGTTTTTGTTCTGTCAACAAGTACACCGATAACAAGCTCACAGATTGCACCTACAAAACCTGCAATAAGGAATACTACCTCAACAATGTGTGAAAGAGAAGCAGAGTCAAAACCTTTTCCCTTAAATGCGAAGTCGGCAAAGAAAGTTGTGGTATAGTCCGGCATCCATCCTGTTAAAAGAGCTACGCCGAAAAGACCGATACCGAATGTTGCAACTTCAGACGGCTTCATGTACTTTTTTGCTGCCGTTGTAGTTTTTGACTCGGCAGCTTTGGTTTTAGCCATTAAAAAACCCCTTTTCGTAAAAAATTTTCATCTAATTATAGCACTTTACATTTGTAAAAACAATACAGTTTTTAACTTTTATTTAACTTATTTTTTACAAATAAGTTAATATATTAAATAATTATTAAATAGTAGACATTTTATTCAAAATGTGTTGGTTGAGTTTTGGCTTGAACAGCGTTATAATGCTAATATGCAAAGTTCAGAAATATAAAAGGAATTATTGATATGTTTTTAAAATTTATAATATGCTTAATTGCAGGTATCGGTGCAGGACTTGGAACGGGTTTCGCCGGAATGAGCGCTGCCGCAGTAATAAGTCCCATGCTTATAACTTTTCTTGATATGGACCCATATATTGCAGTCGGCATTGCATTAGCAAGTGATGTGCTTGCAAGTGCGGTATCGGCATACAATTACGGTAAAAACAAAAATATTGATGTTAAAAACGGCATTGTTATGATGATTTTTGTTTTACTGTTTACGCTTGTCGGCAGTTTTGTTTCAAGCAAAGTTCCAAGCACTGCTATGGGTAACTTTTCATTTGTAATGACATTGTTTTTAGGCATTAAATTTATTGTTAAGCCGGTTACAGAGCCTAAAGCAAGGTTAACCGAGGCAAGTGATAAGCAAAAAATCATACGCTCTGCTTTAAGCGGCTGTATGGTTGGATTTATATGTGGCTTTGTAGGTGCAGGCGGGGGAATGATGATGCTCCTTGTGCTTACAAGCGTTTTGGGATATGAATTGAAAACAGCAGTGGGTACAAGTGTGTTTGTAATGGCGTTTACTGCGTTTACGGGTTCTGTAAGTCACTTTGCAATAGGTGGTTTGCCGGATGTTTGGACTCTTGTATTTTGTATGATTTCAACTTTGATATTTGCTCAAATTGCTTCGCTTTGTGCTAATAAGGCCAAACCTGAAACCCTTAATCGTATAACCGGGGTAATACTTGTAATTCTTGGAATAACAATGATTATAGTTAATAAAGTTAAATAAGAAAATGCGCCGAATTATTTTATTTGGCGCATTTTCTTATATCTTCACTTTCGTGCGTCTGTAAATTATTTCACTCATATTTCACTCCAAAAGCGTACTAATTAAAAAGCAAGGAAACTTTGGCGCTTCCTTGCTTAATTTCATTATACTAAAATTTAATGTTTTGTCACTCTTATTTTTCTTCTTGTGTAGGCTTTTTCTTTCTGTGAATAATAAAGCGGTTGCAGGGATATGTCCAAATCATAGGAACCGCCATACCCAAAAGCGTCGCCACGGTAGGTGCCAGTGCAACAGGAAGAAAGCTGTTTGTAAACTGTGAAAGCCAAGGCCCGATTATGCCTTTTGCCCAAATAGTAAAAATAACCATAATCACATAAAGAACAGTTGATACTATCGGGTTCGCGTCAGCGTGGAAAGTTATTTTCCTGTTAAGAACAAATGCAACGGCATATCCAACGAAAGTTGAGCAGTAATATGCAATTTTTGTTTCTCTCGATTCGGGAGCATCGGCACACTTAAATACGAGATATACCAATATTAGTTGTGTTGCAAGTTCCGGAATATTTGAAAGTGCACCTGCACAGTTGAATTTAATGAATTTCCAAAATTCTGCGTGCTTTTCAGTCCAACGCACAAATGCATTGTCTTTTTTCTTCTTTTCTTCAGGCATATTTTTTCTCCTTATAAGAATTTTGTGAGTATAACTATAATTGCCGCTATTGCTATGATAATACCTACTGCTTTTGCAATCATAGGTTTAGCCATATCCATTGTAGTCGGCATTACTTTTGCAAGTGCGTCATAAACAGGCTTGTGTAGTTTTCCGTCACATAATTGGCGGTAGGTTCTTGTGTATGTTTCATAATTTGTCGGGTCGTTTTCATCAATTATAAAGCATCTTACGCCGCGTTCTTTTCCGTTTCCGTAAACATTAAAACCGCTTGATTGTGTAAATCCTATATCTATTCCGTCATATTTTCCTACATAGCTGTTTTTATGGTCATGCCCAACATATACACCGAGAATATCACCCTTTTCTTTGAGTGCGTCAAATTCACCCGTATTTATGTCAGGGATTGACGGCGGTTCAAGTAAAACAGAACCTTTAACACATTTTGTTTCATCAATTTTATAATATTCACCTTTGTGAATTCTGAAAGCGGGAATTGCACCTTTTTCATTTTTCTTTACTTGCTTTAATACATTGTAATGCTCAAACATCGGAATGTGCTGAAAAACAAGAGAGGGGATATAGTGACCGTTCTTTTCTTTTAAATCATTCCTTGTTTTTTTATACCAGTCAATAATTTTAGTGTCAAAAGGTTCATATCCGCCGCCTTTTGCGTCTGTGCCTGTGTCGAATAAGTAAATTCCAAATGCATCCTTGTTTTCATCTTGTGAAGATTTAATGCTTAAAAAGCAGGTGCCGCCACCATCAATGCCATCTGCCTGAGTGCCGACACAACTTGGATGCTTTTTATATATTTGCTCAAACTGTTCTTTGTTGCTTATGCCAACCTGCCTGTCATGGTTGCCGAATGTAACTGCAAAAGGAATATTCCTTTTTGTAACAGGCTCAATCAATTTATCAATCGTTTTGGCAACATTGTTTACTAATTCACTGCCCATACCTTTGTATGTTACACCGTAACCTTTTATTTGGTCACCGGTATATATTACAAGGTCAGGCTTTTCTTTTTCAACTGCATTTTCAAGTAATTTTAATGTATCAGGTGAAACATTGTATATTTCCTGAATGTCAGTTATCTGCATAATTTTAAATTTACCGTTTTTATTAAATTTCATATCAGCACCTGCCATTAGTATAACTCAAAAATAAAGGGCAAAAATGCCTTTTAGACACCTTTGCCCACAAATTATAATAAATCTTTTTTAGCTATTAGTTAAGCTTATGTTAAATTTAAGCTAAATATATTAACCCTGAGCTTTGATATATTCACTGATTAAATCAACAGTTCCGTCAATTCCAAGTTTGGCAACATTGATTGCAAGGTCATATGTAGTTGCTTCGCCCCATTTTTCTTCACTGTAAAAGTTGTGAAATTTAGCTCTCTTTTTATCTGTGTTTTTCATTTCTTTGGCTACATTTTTTGGCTCTACACCATATTTCTCAATAACTCTTTTTTCTCTGAATTTATCACTTGCGTGAAGAAAAATAGTTAAAAGTGCTTCATCTTCTTTTAATATGTAATCTGCGCATCTGCCGACTATAATGCAACTTCCTTCTTCGGCAACTTTTCTGATTGTATCAAACTGATATTGGAAAACTTGGTCTTCAAGTGCCAAACCGTTTGATGCAATGTTTGAAAAACCGTCTGTCGAAACGTTGTAAAGAAAGCTTCGTGTAGGTCTTTCATCATAAAATGTGAAAATATGCTCGTCGAATCCGCTGTCTTTCGCTGCTCTTTTTATGATTTCTTTATCGTAATAAGGAATACCGAGCTTTTCCGAAAGCTTGGTTGCAATTTCGTGTGCACCGCAGCCATATTGCCTACCGATTGAAATAATGTGTTTTTTCATAAATTCATCACCCTTAAAAAGAAAAATATTGTTTTTCAACATTATTATACTACATTATTATACTACATTTTTATTTTACTTGCAATTTATATTTAAATAAAGTAAAATATTTTTATGAAAAATAAATTGTATTACACTAAAAAAGCAAAATATTTTGAGCAGTCTTTACCTGTGGGCAACGGACGGATGGGAGCACTCGTATTCGGCAATCTTAAAAAGGAAAGAATTGCAATTAACGAGGATAGCTTGTGGTCAGGTTACCCGAAGGACAATAATAAAAAGGATGCTTATAAATATCTCGCGTCGGCACGCGAGGCTGTATTTAATAAAGATTACAGAAAAGCCGAGGATATTATTAACAAAAATATGCACGGTGTTTGGAGCGATGCATATTTGCCGTTTGGCGATATTATTATTGAATATTCAAAAAAGTATTCAAAAGATTATTGCCGTACTCTTGATTTGGAAACGGGTGTGGCACAGGTATCGGCCGGGGATTTGAGCGAAACTGTTTTTGTTTCATATCCTGCACAGCTTATGGTTATAAATATCAAATGTGACAGCGGTGCGTCTTTTACTGTTAAATTTGATTGCCAGCTTAACCATACTGTTACTACTTATGAGGACAGTTTGGTGCTGTCAGGCCAAGCACCTGAAATTTGCCAACCGCCATATTACAATAAAGGTGAATTTATTGTTTACGGTGATAAGGGAATGAAGTTTTGCGGTGCTGTTAAGGTTTTGGGCAATGCAAAATTCAGCGATGATTCAATTATTGTAGAAAATCAAAAGGATGTCACACTGCTTGTTTCACTTGCAACTTCTTATATTGATTTTAAATCTATGCCAAATGCCGATGCAAAGCAAAGGGCTTTTTCATATTTTGAAAATATAAAAAAATATGATGATTTGCTTTCAGAGCATAAAACTGATTTTTCATCACTTTTTAATCGTGTTGAATTTACTCTTGAGGGTGGATATGATGAACTTCCAACCGATAAAAGAATTAAAAATATGAATAAAAAGGGTGATGATTATTCACTTGTTGCACTGCTTTTCCAATATGGCAGGTATCTTACAATTTCATCATCAAGAAAGGGAAGTAAAGCAAGCACCTTGCAAGGTATTTGGAACACTCATTTTCGCGCACCTTGGTCATCGGGATATACAATAAATATAAATACCGAAATGAATTATTGGTGTACCGATATTGCCAATCTTTCCGATTGTTTTGAACCGCTTGTGGACTTGGTTGAAAAGCTTGCTTTTAACGGGCAAAAAACAGCAAAGGAATATTACAATTGTTCAGGCTTTTGCGCTCATCATAATACTGATATTTGGGGTATGACTTTCCCGGCAGGCGACCCGCAGGGACTTGAAGAAACTACGCAATATGCCCCTTGGCCTATGAGTGCGCCTTGGCTTTTAAATCAGCTTTATGACCATTATTTGTATATCACTGACGAGGAATATAAAAACAGAATTTTACCTATGTTTGAAAGCTGTTTGGCTTTTTATAAAGATTTTCTTGTTGAATATAATGGCAAACTTGTCACTTGCCCGTCTATCAGCCCTGAAAATAAATTCAAGGATGCAGGTACTTCTGCTTGTATAACATATATGCCGTCAATGGATAGGGAACTGCTTTATGAATTCTTTGCCAATTGCCGTGAACTCGGGCTTGAAACACCTGAAATTGAACAGGTTAAGCCGGCGTCTGATGGCAGAATTCCGGAATATTCCGAAGAATTCGGTGAAACCGAAGTTGAACATAGGCATGTAAGCCATTTGTACTGTATTTATCCTGCAAGAATTCCTGCAAGTAATGAACTTAATCTGGCTGCCGAAAAGTCGCTTCTTAAGCGTGGATTTGGCGGCACCGGTTGGTCGCTTGGTTGGAAAGTTTGCTTATGGGCACGCCTTAAAAACGGTGAAAATGCATATAGGCTTATAAAGCAGCAGTTGACTTATATAAGTCCGTCATCAAGATTTCATAAGGGCGGCGGTTCATATCCTAATTTGTTTGATGCACATCCGCCGTTTCAAATTGACGGTAATTTCGGTGTTTGCGCCGGTATTGCCGAAATGCTTAAAAATGAAGCTTTGCCAAAGGAATGGTCAGGTTCAATTAAAGGTATTAAGCTTCACGGCGGTAAAGAAATTTCATATTCGTTTAAAAACGGAAAGCGCATATAAATAATTAAAGAGATTGCTGTCAACGCAGCAATCTCTTTTTGCTTAATATTTTAATTATTACCGTGGCAATAACCGCACCGAGTGATATTCCTAGCCCCGTTAAAACCGTACTTTTTGCATAGTTTAAAAATTTATTGTTGTCTGATGTTATTGCGTAAAGCATTGTGTAATATATTGAACTGCCTGGCAGCAGGGGAATGGTTGACGGCATTAAAATAACTGTTGCCGGTAATTTTTTCAGCCGTGAAATCAGTTCGCAGTAAAAAACTAAACACATCATTGCAGTGCAGCAGGCAATCAATTCACCGAAGTATGCGTTTAATATCCTTTCAATGCTTGCCGTTATAAGAGAGCCGATAAAAGCAAGGCAAATGCAATTTTTGGGAACTTTCATTCCAACAGCAAAAAATACAGAACCCACAGTGCAAAATATTATTTCTTTAATTATATTTTGCCAAATATCCATAAAGCACCTGCCACACCGAAGGCGATAGATAATGCTGACATAATAGCGTTAAACAGCTCACTCATACCTGCAAGTAAATCTGAATTCATCATATCTCTTGTTGCGTTTACTACTGTAAGCCCGGGTACAAGAAGCATAATTGTTCCTATTATTATTTTATCTTGGTGTACTTCAATTCCTAAATAACCAGGTATAAAAGAAAGTACACTTGCCGCAAAAGAACTGACTAAATTTTTTGAAAATAAGTTGAATTCTATTTTATTAAATTGTGCAATGCTTATTATTACAGCAATAATTCCGGAAAATACAGCGTCAGTCAACATCCCGCCGAAAAAAAGCGAAAAGAAGAATGCAGCAAAAAAGTTACTTATTGTTTCTGCCGCTTTTGATTCATATGCGGTGTAATTTTTTATGGCTGTGCTTTCATTTGCAAGACTTCGTGATAGGCTGTTTATCCTTGCAAGCATTGATAAATCAATTTTATCATTGTATATTCGCCTGACGGCAGTTTTTTCGCCCTTTTGTGCAACAATCAGGCTTGTTGTTGCAAACACATTGCATTCGTAATTATTCAGCCTGCGTACCGTTTCTTCGGCTCGGCTGACTTCTCCTCCGCATTCAATTGTTTGCCGGGCTAAATCAACCGATAACTCAAAGTTGTTCATCAAATCACCAATTATATTTTTACCTATAATAAATAAAAAATGTGGAATCAATAAGATTCCACATTTTGCCAATGTTAGTTTTATCAATACCAGTTCCAAGTGATTTTTGAAGCATATAAAGTCATTTCTATGCTTGCATACTCTTTGTATTTTTTATACTTTCCTTTTGCGTCATAAAAGCTTGAAGAAAGTTTAATCTCTAATTCGTATCCATTAGTCAGGCAAGTGTAAAAAGAAATGTAATTTGCAATTTTTGATATTTCTATAAGCTTTTCAATCGGAATTACAAGTGCTTTGTATTTTCCGCTTTTACCTATACATTCTGCAAGAGAAATTTCAGTATCTTCACAGTTATCTAAACTGATTTTCATTTCACATTTTTTGAAGTTTTTAAATTTTTCATATACACTTTTGTCGGTATAATCATTTTCAAAAATTTCAATATCGAAAGTGAAAATCAATTCACCGTTTTCGTATTTTAAATCACTTAATATCTGGTCGTGCAACACACCGTAAGGTATGTTTGCATTTGATAATTCAAATTCTGTTTTCATACAGTTCTCCTTCAATATGCAAATATAAAAATAATAAATGTTTGTATAAATAAAATAACTGCCCAAACAGTCAATAGGTATTTGCTTGCTTTGTCAATTGTTTTTTTGTTTGAATTCGTTTTGTTGTTGAATAAAATAAGTGTTTGCGGTATCAAATATATAATACTTGTTAATAGATATGTGCCTATGTAAAATATTACATCGTCAATCCCATTTCGTGAGCCGTCAAGACTGTAATCAAGTATTTTTAAAAAGAAAATCAGACTTTGAATAAGCACAAAAATTATAAAGCATATAATATTTATTGCCGTAAGCACTTTCTTGCTACTCATAGAATATTTCTCCGATAAGAGCTTAAATATAAGTTTATTTCAATTTTGTTGCTTATATGATTTTATGAATTGATTTCCATAATTAAAAATAAAAGTCCAATGGCAATTAAATTATTGATAATAAAAAAGTTTTTTATGTTTTGCGATGAACTTTT
>ERZ834769.2637-NODE-2637-length-12937-cov-6.842726_pt1 | contig 12937 bp, 9 predicted proteins | sample MGYA00519690_ERZ834769 | MGnify/ENA primary metagenome ERZ834769 (study PRJEB31850, sample SAMEA3708760) | human gut metagenome | biome: human gut; feature: human-associated habitat; material: faeces | place: China | collected 2014 ... | reverse complement strand
TGCCGTTCCCCAACAACCCCACCGGTGCGGTGATGGAGCGGGAGGATCTGGAAGCCATTGCGGAGGTCCTGCGGGATACCAACGTCATGGTGCTTTCGGATGAGATCTACGCCGAGCTGAACTACGGCCTGCGGCCCCATGTCTCCATTGCCACCCTGCCCGGCATGGCCGAGCGGACCATTGTGGTGAATGGTTTTTCCAAGACCTATGCCATGACCGGCTGGCGCTTGGGCTATGCCTGCGGCCCGGCTCCCATCATCAAGATCATGACCAAGATCCACCAGAGCGCCATTATGAGCGCCCCCACCACCAGCCAGTATGCGGCCATCACCGCCCTGCGGGAGTGCGACGGTGAGATCGACAAGATGCGGGATGAGTACAACATGCGCCGCCGCCTGGTGGTGCACGGCTTTAACTCTATGGGCCTGACCTGCTTTGAGCCGCGGGGCGCGTTCTACGCCTTCCCCTGCATCAAGAGCACCGGTATGACCAGCCAGGAGTTCTGCACAAAGCTGCTGGAGCAGAAGCATGTTGCGCTGGTGCCCGGCGATGCCTTTGGCGCATCCGGCGAGGGCTACTGCCGTGTTTCCTATGCTTACAGCGTGGAGCACCTGACCGAGGCCATGAAGCGCATCCGGGAGTTCCTGAAAGAAAACGGCATCAACAGCGGAGAGCAGTGAGGAGGAAGAACGATGGCAAAGCTGAACTGCGTGACCGTTCTGGCCCCGGCCAAGCTGAATCTGGCGCTGGACGTAGTGGGCCTGCTGCCCAACGGCTACCATAATCTGGATATGACGATGCAGGCCATCACCCTGTACGAGCGGGTGGTGCTGCGCCGCAGCCAGAACCTGAGCCTGACCCTGCCGGGCAGCCCGGTGGCCGCCAACGATTCCAACACGGCCATCAAGGCGGCGCTGGCCTTCTTCCACTATACCGGCCTGCTGGCGGGTGTAGAGATCACCATTTACAAGAATGTGCCGGTGCGTGCCGGTATGGCGGGCGGCAGCGCCGATGCCGCCGGTGTGCTGGTGGGCCTGAATGTCCTTTACGGCGCAAAGCTCTCCATGAGTGAGCTCTGCGCGCTGGGGGCAAAGATCGGCGCGGATGTGCCCTTTGCCCTGATGGGCGGCACCTGCCGGGTGCAGGGCGTGGGCGATGTGATGAAAGCTCTGCCGCCCTGCCCGGACTGCTGGTTTACGGTGGTCATGCCCGATTACGGCGTTTCCACCCCGGAGGCTTTTGCTGCTTATGACAAAGTGGGCAGCAGCACCCACCCCGACTGCGAAGCCCAGGAAAAGGCGATCCGCGCCGAGGATCTGGCGGGTGTGTGTGCCGCCGCAGGCAACGCGCTGGAGGAATGCAGCGGTGCCAGAGACAACGAGGCCATCAAGACCGCGCTGAAAGAGAACGGCGCTGTCACTGCCCTGATGACCGGCAGCGGCGCGGCTGTGTTTGGCATCTTTGAGAGCGAAGAAGCTGCCCGAAGCGCCGCCGAGGCTGTCAAGGCACAGTGGCCGCAGGTGTATGTGGCCCGGCCCGATCGGGGCGGCGCGCGGGTCATCAGCCCGAAGTGGATGCTGTGATATGCATAACCTCCTTTCCAATGGGGAAAACTGCCCAAAGGAAAGGAGGTCTTTTTGTGCAGACCTTTTATAAAGTGTGCCTGATCCTGATGATCATTGGCGGCATCAACTGGGGGCTTGTGGGCCTGTTCCAGTTTGACTTTGTGGGCTGGCTGCTGGGCGGCAGCAGCTCCATCTGGTCGCGCATCGTGTTTACGGTGGTGGGCGTGGCCGCTGTCTGCGGCATCCCGGGGCTGTTTGCAGAAGAACCGGAAGAATAAAAAACGGCTGCTGCACGGAAAAAATGTGCAGCAGCCGTTTTTTGTGGATCATTCAGTTATCCCAACCCACCAGATCGGGCAGGGTGAGGGTCTCATCCGAGCAGTGGGGGTCTGCGGGGCCGTCGGTGGGGGCGGTTGCCTTTTCCACAGCCCGCACGATCTCGCTGATGGCGGCGCAGTCCTCGGGCAGGTCGGTCTGGCTGCGGCCCGAGTGGGTGAACAGGATCTTGCCCAGATGGCCCACCACCAGCGTCAGCGGCAGCAGCTGAGGGGCTTTTGTGTCGTAGTGGTAACCGGCATCTCTGGCGGCCTTGTAGATCTTCTGGGCCGCAAAGCTCCAACTCAGCAGGCCGCGGGTCTGCTCTACGCCCAGGTAGCCGTACAGCACGCCAGGGCCGTCGCAGATGACAGGAAAGGGGAAATCTGAGCCATGGGTGGCCTTAGCCACCGCCTGCGCCGAGGAACGCACCACACAGACAAGCCGTGCCCCCTTGAGCTGGGGCAGCGTTTTCAGGTAGCGGGTGATATATTCGCGGCTGACAGGGTGGTCGAACCCGGGCAGGAAGATCATGCACAGCGGATGCTCCCCCTCGCACAGGGTGTAAAAATCATTGCCCGGCACCGTGGGGGTGTCGTAGGTGAAACGGGGGATGCTCGTCCCCACAAGATGTTCGCTTTTCATACCGCAATGCACATCCTTTCCATCATCACCAAAACCTCTCCGGCATCGCTGCACAATGCCGCCTTCCCTGCTGGGGTGCGGGGGCATCAGCGCCTGAGAGGTCGTCCTATAAAAAAATCCACACACTGGCCTTGTGGCAGGCCAGCGGTGGATGCAATGCTATAAAAAGATCCCGCCCGGTCGTCTGCGGCAATCAAACCTACCCTTACGGACAGGTGGGTGCCCTGTCGCCGGATTCACGCTTCCTCATCGAACCTCCATGGTCGACCCATGGCGGGGAGGTCTGCAATCCGCCGGAGAACTCCGGGCTCCCGTTGAATGATTAGTAGGATCATATAAACCGCAACAAATCGCGCCGGGCAGGAAGTCTTGCCTGGGAATCTGTCTGTGCAGGGGAATTACTCGATCTCGAACTGGTCGCTCAGGCGCTGCTCAAACAGCTTGCTGACTTCCATCAGAGTCTCGTCATCCTCCACAACGTCCAGATATTCGCCCTCGCTGTCCTCGCCCACGCTCAGGATGACCAGCTGTGCGTCCTCGTTGACATCCTCTTCATCCTCTGCGTATTCGACAACTGCAAGGTAATGCACGCCCTTATGGTCCAGTGCATCGATCACTTCAAATGTGACCTCATTGCCGTCCTCATCCTCAAGAGTCATCAGATCGGGCTGATATTCCTCTTCGGTGTTCGGGTTCTTGATCTCTTCTGCCATAAGATACGTTCTCCTGTCTATCCAAACCCAATCAAAGGGATGGTACTCAAATAAAATTACGCACACAGCCCGGGATCTGCTGCGTTCCCGCCGTCCCTTGCTGTGCTTATAGTGTAGCGTTTTTTTGCCTGCTCGTCAAGATGTTTTTCGCACAGAAAATGCGCGACAAATTTTCACGCATTTCCCTCTCGCTTCCCGGGCAGAAATATGCTATACTGAATTCTGCGTATCTCCCGCGTGCGGGGGAACTGCTATCAGAATATGAACGGAGGGATCTGTTTATGAATAAGACCTGTGTCCGGCTGGCGGCGCTGCTGCTGGCCGTGAGTTTTGCACTGTCCGGCTGCAGCCTTGTAAAAAACATCGGCGGCAGCAGCGGAGCCGGAACAAAGACCATCACCCGCCCGGCGGTGGAATCGGCCGAGCTGCAGTTCACCCACCCGGCAGCGGGGGAACCCGTGGCTGTGTTCGATACCACGGCGGGCGTGTTCCGGGCGGTGCTCTTCCCGGAGCAGGCCCCGCAGGCCTACGATAACTTTGTGGGTCTGGTGCAGGCAGGCTACTATAACGGCCTGACCGTGACCCGTGTGGAGCAGAACTTTGTGGTGGAGGCCGGTCAGGGTGCTGACGGCAAGGGCACCACCATCTGGAATGGCAGCCGCTACCCGGCTGAGGCCACCGACAAGCTCCACCATTATTCCGGTGCCCTCTGCATGGCGGCGGATTCCTCCGGCCAGTGCGCCAGCGTCTTTTATATCATGTCCACTCTGCCCGGCGGGGATTCCGTCACCCAGGAACTCACTGACCAGATGAACAGTGCAGGTTACCGCGCTGAGGTCGTTTCGGCCTATCAGACCGCCGGCGGCGCACCCTACCTCGACTACACCGATACCGTGCTGGGCCAGGTGTACGAGGGGATGGACGTGGTGGACACCATCGCTCAGGCCGCCGTGGATGAGAACCAGAAGCCCACGGAAACGATCACCATCAACAGCGTCAGCATTGAGACATATCAGGCGCAGTAACAACTGAAAATGACAAAACCGGCTTTCCTGTGACATTACCCATATAAACGAAAAAGAGGCGCTGAAAAGCGTCTCTTTTTGCTTCCGGTTCAAATTTCGCCGGGGTGCTCCTTGCGCCAGGCGAGGTAATCCTCCAGGATGACCGTGGCGCTGACGGAATCCAGAATGGCCTTGCGGTGAGCACCAAAAGTCCCCACCTCGTCCAGGATGTCGGCGGCTTCACAGGTGGACTGCCGCTCGTCCCACATCCGCACGGGCAGGCCGCTCCAGATCTGCAAAGTCTTGCCCAGCTTGCGGCTCTTCTCGGCGCGCTCGCCCTCGGTGCCGTCCATGTTGAGCGGCAGGCCCACCACAATGAGTTCTGCCTTCTGCTCCTGGGCAATGCGGCAGACCTCGGCGGCCACCTTGGGCCGGGCCTTCAGGGTGATCTGCGGGGTGATGGGCGTGGTCAGGAACTCGGTGGGGTCGCAGACCGCAAGCCCCGTGCGGCTGGCACCGTAATCAACTGCTAGAATCTTCATGGGGAAGTGCCCCTCCTGTTTTGCTGTTTTTCCTCAGTTTACCACAGAATAGATTTTTCTTCAATTTTGCGGTACAATAAACTCAATTATTATCCATTGCGCAGGGCTGACCCGATATGCCAAAGGCTCTCCCTTCGGGAGAGCTGGCAAAGCCGCAGGCTTTGACTGAGAGGGTGAGCTCGTTATAGAAAGTGAGAAAACAATGTTACAGCTACTTCTGGGCGGTTCCGGCAGCGGAAAAACAACGCTGCTGTACCAGCGCATCCGCGCCCGGGCCGAAAAAGGGGAAAAAAGCATCCTGCTGGTGCCGGAACAATTCACTTCCAGCACCGAGGGCCGCATCTACCGTGAGCTGGGGGATGCCCTGTCCGGCATGGTGGAGAGTTTTTCTTTTACCAGTCTGGCAGAAAAGATCCTTTCCACCGAGGGCGGCGCGGCGGTGCAGACCCTCTCTGACGCAGGCCGTGCCGTGCTGGTGCGCCGGGCGCTGGAGGAGCTGCAGGACAATGTCCACTATTATCACCGCCACCGGCGCAGTGCGGCCTTTTGCCAGATGGCGGCTCAGACCATCGACGAGCTGAAAAGCGCGGGCCTTTCCGGCCAGCAGCTGGCACAGCTGGCCGGTGCGTGTGGGGCCGAGAGCGGTAAGCTCAGTGAGCTGGCCCTCATCTTTCAGGGCTACGAGACCCTGCTGGCCCGCAGCGGCATGGACCCCTCTGACCGGCTGGAGCTGGCCGGAGCCCGGCTGGAGGAAGCACTGGCCCGGCACAGCCTGCCGGAGTTTCTGCGGGACCGGGCGGTGTTCATTGATGAATTCGATACCTTCAACGCCCCCAAAAAGCGGCTGCTGGGGGCTATGCTGGCGGCGCTGCCCAGCGTAACGGTGGCCCTCTGCGATGATGGAGCCCCCTTGCTGCCCGGTGACCTGAGCCTGTTCTCCGGGGCCAAGCAGGTGGCGGCGCAGCTGCGCCAGCTGGCCCGGAAAAATGGGGCGGAGGTGGCCGTTCCGCAGCTTTTGCGCAAGGATCTGCGCCACCGGAACGCCCCGGGCCTTGCTGCAGTGGCAGAGCTGCTGGAGACCGGCAGCTGCACCGCGGATGCCCCGGCGGGCGAGGTGCGGCTTTTTGCCGCGCCCAGCCGGGAGGAGGAGGCCCGTGCCGCTGCCGGTGCCATCCGGCGGCTGATGCGGCAGGGCGTGCGGTGCGGAAAGATCGCTGTGGTCTGCCGCGATATCGCCAAGTATCGTGCCGCAGTCCGGTATGAGTTCCGGATGGCGGAGATCCCCCTATACTGCGATGAACCCACCACCCCGGAATTCAGCGCCCCGGCCACGGCGGTGCGGGCCCTGCTGGAGATCGCCCGGGGAGCCGACCTGACCGAGAACCTGACCACTCTTGCCAAGACCGGCCTGTGTGCCCTGAGCGAGGAGCAGGTCTGCGCGCTGGAAAACTATGCCTACACCTGGGCCCCCACGGCGGCGGCCTGGCGGGAGAAGTTTGAGCGCAGCCCCAAGGGCTTTGGGGAACAGGAGCTGACCGAAGAGGACCTCCGCAACCGGGAGCGGGCAGAACATGCCCGTGCCCTGCTCGTGGGGGCAGTGGATGCATTCCGGGCCAAGGTGCGCGGGGTCAATGCCGAGGCCATCAGCCGGGCGGTGTATTTCTGCCTGAAAACGCTGGGGGCTGAGGAACAGCAGGCCGCTCAGGTAAAGGCCATCCGCGCGGGCCGGGGCATCCCGGCGGCGGAGGAAGCCGCCCGGGAGTGGAACGTGGTCATGGGGCTGCTGAACGAGATGGCCCATCTGCTGGGGGAGCAGACCGTTACCGTGGCCGAATACGAGGACCTGTTCGGGCTGCTGCTCCGCTCGTCCGACCTGGGGCACATCCCCCAGACCCTGGATGCGGTGGTGCTGGCCAGCGCAGGCAAGATGCGTCTGGACGCGCCGGACTATGTGTTTGTGCTGGGGCTGGCCGAGGGGGAATTCCCGGCCGCGCCAGGCGAGGCGGGTCTGCTGACCCACGCCGACCGCGATGCCCTGATGGCGCAGGAGATCGACCTGCCCGACTGCTTTGAGAACCGTGTGGTGCGTGAGCAGGTCTGTTTCTACAAGGCCCTGACCGCTCCTGCAAAGGGGCTGTGGCTCAGCTGGCCCAAGGGGCAGGGGCAGACCCTCTGCGCTGCGCTGGAACCCCTCGTGGAAGCGCTGGCCCCCGCTGCCCCGGAGCTGGAACTGACTGACCTTGCGGCCACCCCTGCAGATGGGCTGGACTGTCTGGGCGGCGGCTGGCCCCTGACGGAGACCGAGCGTGCCAGCCTGACAGAGGCCCTGCACACCCCCGGCGAGACCGAGCCGCAGGGCCTTGCCCTGCTGCGCCGGATGGCCGACACTGCCCCCCGGCAGGTGCATGACCTGCCTGCGCTGGAAGCGCTGCTGGGGCGGAAGCTGCGCATTTCGCCCAGCCAGCTGGAAAAATATTATACCTGCCGCTACGGCTACTTTTTGCAGTATGTGCTGGGGCTCAGGCCCCGCCGCCGGGCCGAGCTTTCCGCCGACCAGAGCGGCACCCTGATGCACTGGGTGCTGCAGATGGCGCTGGACCCTCACCCCGGCCCGGACAACCCCATGGCGGCGCTGCAGCCCTTTATGGAGCTGGACGACGAGGCCATGGCGAGCCTTGCCGCGCTGCTGGTGGACGAGTACGCCAAGCGCTATCTGCCCGAGGATACCGCCCGCTTTGCCTATCTGCTCTCCCGCCTGAAAAAGAGCATGACGAGCCTGCTGCTCTACCTGCGGGATGAGCAGCGGCAGTCCAGCTTCAAGCCCGTGGCCTGTGAGCTGAAGATCGGCCGGGGCGAGGATGCCGTGCCTGCCCAGGTGTATCACCTGTCGGACGGGCGCACCGTCCAGCTGGTGGGCACCGTGGACCGTGCCGACGAGTGGATGGAGGAGGACGGCACCCGCTGGGTGCGGGTGGTGGATTACAAGACCGGCACCAAAAAACTGGATCTGAAGGAGGTCTACTGCGGTCTGGACTGCCAGATGCTGCTCTACCTGTTCAGCCTGACCCGGGATAAAAGCGGCCGCTTTACGGGGGCGGAACCGGCGGGTGTGCTCTATCTGCTGGCCGACCCGGCCCCTGAGACCACCACCCGCGAAAAGGCGGCCCACAGTGTGGAATACAAACTGGACGGTCTGGTGCGGGACGAGCAGAAGCTGTTCGATGCCATGGATGCCGACGAGACCGGCAGATACCTGCCCTTCTCCTATTACAAAGGCGCGCCCAGCCCCTACCAGAAGGACAAGCGGGCAGACATTGCCAAGCTGAACCGCATCCAGCTGCATCTGGATGATCTTGTGACCCGGATGGGCCAGCAGCTCTATGAGGGGCAGATCGCCGCCGAGCCGCTGGTCGCGGGCCGGAGTCCCTGCCAGTGGTGTGATTACGGCTTTGTCTGCTGCCACGAGACCGGCATCGGAGAGCGGGCGCTGGAGGCCCCCGCAAAGCCCTTTGAGGCTCCCGGACAGCCCGAAGAAGGAGAGGAGGAACAGGCATGAGTGAACCCAAGTGGACCCCCGCCCAGCGGGCCGCCATCGAGGACCGGGGCGGCGCGCTGCTGGTGAGCGCGGCGGCGGGCAGCGGCAAAACGGCTGTTCTGACCGAGCGGGCTGTCCGGCTCATCACTGACCCGGAACATCCCGTGGATGCGGACCGTCTGCTCATCGTCACCTTTACCAATGCGGCGGCGGCAGAGCTGCGGGCCCGCATCGGGCAGGCACTTCTGAAGCGCAGTCAGGCGGAACCCGGCAATGGCGCACTGCGCCGCCAGCGGATGCTGCTGCAGCGCGCACCCATCTGCACCATCGATGCCTTCTGTCTGGACCTGCTGCGCAAGCACTTTCAGGCGCTGGATATCCCGCCGGACTTTTCCCCCGCAGACCCCGGCAGTGTGGAGCTCCTGCGGGCCTCTGCCCTGAGCGAGACGCTGGAAAATGCCTACCGCGACCCGGATTTCTGCGCCTTTGCCGACCTCTACGGCAAGGGCCGCACCGACCGTGCGGCGGGGGAGACAATCCTGCATGTCTACGATTTCCTGCGCGCCCTGCCCGATTACGACAAAAAGCTGGACGAATTTCTGGCTCCGTGGCAGGAGGAAAATGGCTTTGCCGCCTCCTGCTGGCATGATCTGCTGCTGGCCGAAGCCGCCCGCAGTGCCAGGGCAGCAGGGGAACTGTTCCGCGCCGCGCTGGCCGACTGCCCGGGCGACCGGGAGCAGGAGCTGGCCGATGCCGAGGAAAAGAAAACGCCCTCTGCCCGGGAAAAGGCAAAGAATGCCGTGCTGGAAAAATATACCGATGCACAGGAACGGCTGGATAAGGCTGCCGCCCTGCTGGGCAGGGTGGAACAGCTGGCTGTGGCGGGGGAGTGGACCCCGCTTTACGATCTGCTGACCCCCTATGTGCTGGGCATGGAGGAGCTGCCCGGCCTGAAAGGGATGAAAAAGCGGCTGAACGGCGAACACAAAAAAGTCATCCGCACCCGCGCCGATGAGGGCGCGGCCCTGTTTGCGCAGATCCTTGAGCTGACCCCATGCAGTGAGGAGGAGGCTGAGGCAGACCGTAGGGCCGCAGAGCCCCGCCTGCGGGCGCTGTTTGCGGCGGTGCGGGATTTCGATGCCCGGTTCTCGGCCAAAAAGCGGGACCGGAAGCTGCTGGAGTTCAGTGACTTTGAGCATCAGGCCCTCCGCCTGCTCCGTGACCCGGACGGCACCCCCACCGCGCTGTGCGGGGTCATCCGGCAGAACTACGCTGCCGTGATGGTGGATGAATATCAGGACACCAACGCCCTGCAGGATGCCTTGTACCGGTGCCTTGCATCCCCGGCGGGGGACGACCTCTTTCTGGTGGGAGATCTGAAGCAGAGCATCTACCGCTTCCGGCAGGCAGACCCCAGCATCTTCCGGGAAAAGCTGGACAGCTGGCCCGCCCTGCCCGGCGGCGCAGCGCGGCCCCGCCCGGCAGAGGGTACCCCCGGCACCGATGCCATGCTGGCGCTGGATGCCAACTTCCGCTCGGCTCCGCAGGTGGTGGAAGGGATCAACTTCCTGTTTGAGCGGCTCATGTCTCCGGAACTCGGCGACACGGCCTACGGCGACGGCCAGCGGCTGGTCTGCGGGGCACCCGGGGAATACACGGGCAGCGTGGAGGCGCATTTCTTGCCCGATGACACCGCCGAAACAGACGCGGACTGGATCGCCCGGCGCATCGAGGAGATGGTGCAGAGCGGCGAGCCGGTGCGGGACGGCAGTGCCACCCGCCCGGTGCAGTACGAGGACTGCTGCATCCTGCTGGCGGCGCGCATTGATTTTCCGGCCTATGTGGAAGCACTGACCGACCGAGGGATCCCGGTGTATGCGGATGCCCGCGAAAACCTGCTGGATGCCCCCCACATCCGGCCCCTCATCGCCCTGCTGAAGGTCATTGACAACCCGGCGCAGGATATCTATCTTGCTGCCGCCATGCTGGGCCCGCTGTTCGGTTTCACCGATGACGACCTTGTCCGCCTGCGGGCCAGAGCCGAAGAGATCCAGAAGCAGCAGGGGGAAAACGCCCCCCAGCGCATCAGCCTCTACGGCGCGCTGCTGCTCACCGTGAACAGCGGGGAGGACACCCCTTTTACCGGAAAAGTCCGGGCGTTCTATGCCCGGCTGACCGAGCTGCGACGGATGGCCCGCAGTGCCCCGGCAGAACAGCTGCTGGAGGAGATCTTTGCTTCCACCGGCTACCTTGCCGCACTGGGCGTGATGGAAAACGGTGCCCGCCGCCGGGAGGATGCCCGACGGTTTGCCTCCTTCTGCGCCGGGGCCGGTTCCGGCGGCATCTCGGCGCTGGTGCGGGCCATTGATGCTGCGGCGCTGGCAGGCTCCACGGGGCAGGATACCGTGCCCGGCGGCTCCCGCCCCGGCTGTGTGACCGTGATGACCATCCACCGCTCCAAGGGCCTGCAGTTCCCGGTGGTGTTCGTGGCCGACACGGCCCGTCGCTTCAATGCCGCCGATACCCGTCAGCCGGTGCTCCTGCATCGGATGTATGGGGCGGGCCTGCGCCTGCGCCCCGAGGAGGGCGAGGGCGCTTACAAGACGGCGGCTTACACGGCGCTCTCCAATGTCCACGCCGCCGAGATGCGCAGTGAGCAGATGCGTCTGCTCTATGTGGCGCTGACCCGCGCACAGGATAAGCTTATCCTGACCGTGCCGCTGGGCATCGGAAAGACCTCCAACCCCTTTACCAGAGCGGCGGCCTTCCTCGAAGCCGGGGCGGGGCAGACGCTCTGCCGGCAGGCGAACAGCTTTGCCGACTGGCTCCGCACGGCCCTGCTCGTCCACCCCAACGGCGGCCCTCTGCGCCGGCTGGCTGAGGATCTGGAACTGCCCTTTGCGGATACCGGGAGCACCATCACCCTGACGGTGCAGCAGGCGCTGCCCGAGGGCGTGGAGCCGCCCGACCCGGAACTGGAGGAAAGACCGATGGCCCAGGCAGACCCGGCCCTGACCGAGGCACTGCGGCAGGGCTTTGCCTGGCAGTACCCGGCGGCAGAGCTGGCCAGAGTGCCCGCCAAGGTCAGCGTGACCGGCATCGTCCACAAGGCAGAGCAGACCACGCTGGAGCGCCCGGGCTTTCTGGCAAAGGACGGCCTGACCGCCGCCGAGATGGGCACGGCCCTTCACGCCTTCCTGGAGCACGCCGATTTTGCGGCCCTTGCGGCGGCAAAGCAGGCGGGCACGCTGGAAATGGCAATCCCCGCCGAGCGCGACCGGCAGGTGGAAGCAAAGCTCACCGCGCCCGAAATTGCGGAGAAGCTGGATGAAAAGCGCATCCGCCGCTTTGTGGAGAGCGAAGCCTTTGCACGCATCTGTGCTGCGAACGAGGTGCTGCGGGAGCTGGACTTCATCACGGCCCTGCCTGCCGCCGAGGTGCTGGCCGCTCAGGGCACTGCCCCCGCCGATAGCGCTGCTGTGGCACAGGCAAAGGTGCTGGTGCAGGGCATCGCTGACCTGGTGCTGGTGTTCCCGGACCACCTGGAGCTGCTGGATTACAAGACGGACCGCCGAAAATCCGAGGACGACTTCCTTGCCGCCTATCACGCCCAGCTTGACCTCTATGCCCTTGCCATCAGCAAGCGCTTTGCCCCGAAACCGGTAACCTATAAGGGCATCTACTCGCTGGAACTGGGGAAGCTGATCGAGGTCAAGTGATGCTCTGTCCAACCTCTCCGTCATTGCTACGCAATGCCACCTCTCCTAGTAGGGGAGCTGGCGCGCGTTAGCGCGACTGAGAGATTTGATCCATCTCAGAATATTTTTCCCTGAAATCGCGTAAAAGTGCTTGACAGGGCTTTGTGGGTGTGGTAAACTGTTCCGGTAAAGAAAGCAGCTACGGCCTGTGCCGCGCTCGCCTTGTGGGGTCGGAATCCCCGGGCTATACCCGAACACGGTTCGATTCTTTGAACGAACTGCGCTTTTGTGTGAAATTTCGCGCGGCTGTCCTGCAAATGGGCGGCCGCGTTTTCTATGCCAAATATTGCAACACTATGGATTATTGTTTGGAGGTGCATTCATTATCGCTACCGCTGGAAAGTCGAAGGAACTGGAGATCAACGGTCAGATCCGTGATCGTGAAGTTCGCCTGATCGGTGCCGATGGCGAGCAGAAGGGCGTTGTGTCCATTCAGGTGGCCATGCGCGCTGCAGAAGAAGCCGGGCTCGATCTGGTCAAGATCGCACCGCAGGCTACCCCGCCTGTGTGCAAGGTGCTGGATTACGGCAAATACCGTTTTGAACAGCAGAAGAAGGAGAAGGAAGCCAAGAAGAACCAGAAAGTGGTCGAGGTCAAGGAGACCCGCCTTTCGCTCAATATTGACACCAACGACTTCAACACCAAGCTGAACCAGACCGCCAAGTTCCTGGCCGCTGGTCACAAGGTGAAGGCTTCGATCCGCTTCCGCGGCCGTGAGATGGCGCACAGTGCTCTGGGTGCTGACGTGCTGAAACGCTTTGCCGAGGCTCTGCCCCAGGCAAGCATGGATAAGCCGCCGGTGCTTGAGGGCCGCACGATGTCCATTCTGCTGATCCCGAAACCCAATAAGGACTAATTTT